>Ga0265295_1004793_pt1 | contig 17931 bp, 16 predicted proteins | sample Munlansysbiofilm_FD_192503 | JGI IMG/M metagenome (GOLD analysis project Ga0265295, IMG submission 192503) | Leachate microbial communities from a municipal landfill in Southern Ontario, Canada - Methane capture system biofilm | ecosystem: Engineered > Solid waste > Landfill > Unclassified ...
AAAGGGGTCACTTCTTCGGGCGCAGTCGCTGCTGCTTCCTCCAGTTCCTTTCTGGTGGTCACTTCCCAGGCTATGGCGTTTCTTTCGTCGGCCTTGCTGCTGCCGAACCATTTTACCGCCGCCATTCTGCCCTGAAACCAGACTTGCCCTTTCCAACGCTTGGGGAAGCCTTTCTTCTTGCTCGTAAAGGTTGCCATTGAATATCTCCACTATGCGATTTTCAAGGAACCTTAGAGCGTGCCCAATCCGCACACCCCCGAACGCCGTATAGTATCGCCTGACCGTCCGCACATCAAGGCGGAAGATCACAGCGACTTCACTTGCTGTGAGGATCCGGCCCAGCGGGCCTGGAGGTGAGGGCAATTGGCTTTTCATGAAGATTCCTGTATTTTTCTTGATGAAAACCAAATGCCATGTCAGATGACAAAAAAGAGACTGTAAAAATTTCCCTCTCCCTGCGAGTGACTGTTTTGTATGGTTGTAATGTACAACAGATATCCTGTGAGATGTGCTAATGTGGGAAATCGAAAGCATAAAAGAAGCCTGTGACCGAATTGAGCGGAATACGGTTTATGGGGCTTTTGAATGCTGCCAACAGTTTTTTTCATCCATCATGAGTAATGAAGATATTCTTGAATTGCGTACTCTTTTTGAAAAAAAGAGGCTTACATGGAATGCTCTTTACAAAGCTTGGGATACCACCTTCTCTGATAGAAACCCTTGTGCTGATGAAATTACCTTGACAAAAATTCTGAAAGACCGAGCAGCGAAGGAAGCATGGGCTCTTGAATATTTTGATGAAAGTAACTGTTTACCAATATACCACGAACTTGAAAACAGAAGCTTCCGAGAAATATTGCCGTACATTCGGACTCACTATAAACTTGATATGGAGCGGCTTGAAAAATACAAATGCAGCCCTCAATTTGAAGAAGTTATATCTTCATTATTCGAAGCGAGAATAAAGAAACTGGAGAAAAAAAGATCCGTAACACCACCTCAAGAAGAAATTTTGCATCAGGTATTACAAGAAGATGTTTTTGCAAGGATTGATTCCTGGCCTGTACTTTTGGAATATGTCACTCTATTGATTCCCAAGGATACAAATGAGGGCAATGGCAGGAGTATACACGACACAGACAATCTTTACGATGTATTGATGGCTTTGCAGATTCTCCGACGCAAAGAAAAAAAGAAATATCCAATCACTCAAATTACAACCTGTTCCTTATGCTGGCGCGTGGCAGATCCCTCCACCGCAAAAAAGAAAAATAAAGCACGATGCCATGTTCATTTTTATGAAAAGACTGCTGAGAGTCCCGCAAGAAAAAAGGCATATGAGCGGGCCTTGAAGGTTACTAAAAAACTTCGCTATGCCCATTCTTCACGCAGCCGCTTGCTGGCTGCCCTGATAAAACTTTTTCCATATGATGAAAAATTCATTCAGATTCGTTTGAATCTTTGGAATTGGTGGGAGCACGAGCCGCCACAAAGCGTTTCCCCCACCCCAGAAACACAAAATTTTACTGATAGCTTCTGGGAAGCACTGCCTCATGTCACCAGATTTCTGCAACAGCAAGAATGCCCACTTGAGTCTCAAAAGGCGGTAATTGAGGCCATGATGCCCCTGCATTCCAGCGCAGACGTTCAAACAGCAACCTCCTATGATCAATGGATTACAGCATGGACCAACGACATCCGTTATTTTCTTCCGGTGATGGCCCATGCGGAAACCTGGTTGGCAATCTATAAGGAATTGTATCCGTCCCTTCCCGTAGATATGTAGCCGGGAAATTTTTCCAGTCTCATTTCATTCAGATTTTTTCGTACACGGTGATCATTGGAGGTCACCGTGTTTTTTTATGTCCAAAAATTTTCTTTGCTGATGAAAAAACCCAAAGGGCGCACTTATGCAAACACGCTTCGCGGTTTGCGTGCGCGGGGGCTGCGCCCCTCGACCCCCAAATGCGAAATGCACAAGGGCTGCCGGGGGTAGGCTGTGGCGATTTATCATCTTCACATGCAGACCATCAGCCGTGCAGACGGCAGAAGCGCGGTAGCTGCCGCTGCTTACAGGGCCGCTTCTCGTCTGACGGCTGCTGATGGCCGCGTGTTCGATTTTCGCCGCAAGCAAGGGGTGGTGGCGCAGCAGATTTTTGTGCCGGAAGGTAGCCCGCCTATTGACAGACAGAACTTATGGCTGATGGCCGAAAAAACTGAAAAGCGCAAAAACTCCACTCTGGCCCGTGAAATGGACGTGGCCATTCCTGTGGAATTGACACAGCAGGAACGCTTCAAGCTTACAGCTAAATTTTGCCACTGGCTTGCTCAAGAATATCAGGTGGCGGTGGACTGCTGCATGCACAGAAAAGACAAAAATGACACACAGGAAAATCCGCACTTGCACGTCATGTTTACGACTCGCCACTATATGCCTGAAGGCACATTGGGTACAAAAACCCGTGAACTTGATGACCTGAAAACGCGAAAAGCGCATCTCTTACGCATCCGGGGAAAATGGGCGGATTTCTGCAATGAGTATCTCCAATTTTACGGAGAAATCATAGACCATCGCTCCTTCAAAGATCAAGGAATTGATTTATTGCCACAGATCCATGTTGGCTCTGCAGCAACGACAATGGCTCGCCGAGGTCTGGAAACAGAGCGCGGCGCACTCAACCAGGAAATTCAAAAAAATAATTCTGAAATTTTGCAACTGCAACAGGAGATTGAAAATGTCAGATGTTTGGAAAATGGAAGTGGCAGAGAATGTCCGCCGGGAGTTCGAGAATATGAAACCGATGATAGCGAGCTATCTGAAGAAATTGGTGCAGGAGGAAGCCGACAACGACTGGGGCAAGGCCTTGATATTGATGGACACGGTACACAAGGAGTTGCTGGAAGTAAAAGCCCAACTCCAGAAAATGGGCAAGGGAGAAATACCGCCATCGCAATCGATACAGAAGCTGGTGGAACGTCTGGAAATTCTGGAGCAAGACCATGCCCAGCTGAAGACGGATGTCCAGCTTCTGCAACCCACAAAAACCGAATCGAGCAAGTAGCAGAACTGGAAACGCTGGCTCACTGTTGCGCCAGCGTTTCCAGAGAAATTCACGATGATATCCATGTTCTTGTTGAGGCAGCCAATCTGCGCTGCCTTGAAAGAGGCTCTGGAACAACACCACGCGTAGTGGAAGACGGACGTTCGGCTTCTGCTGCCCACGCAAACCGAGACGAGCGAGTAGCGACCCTAGAAGCGCTGGCACAAAGTTGCGTCAGCGTTTCCAGAGAAATTCACGAGGATATCCATGTTCTTGTTGATGTCGCCAACCTGCGCTGTCTTGAAAACGGTATTCGAGAGCACCGTTTCCAGCGTCTCAAGGCACGTTGTATTGAATGCATGATGGAACGTGGTAATATTACTAGAGAAATCTTCAATGTCGTGGGCAGAGTTAACGCACAGGCCGTCCATCAGGCGTTATCGCTCTTACCGCAGCCTTCATCACGCCTCATAACCATTGGCGAAAAGGCCAAGAATATCATTGCGGTCAGCCAGGATATCCAGCAGGGAATTCAGGCTGTCACTGACCGCATAACTACACAGTATATTCAGGATTATTTGAAGAAAATACACTTCAAACAGCTCAAGACATCCTGTCTCAACATCGATGTTGAATGCGGCCTTATAGTTCGTGAAATTTTCGAGACCACGGACAGACTTGATGCCCAGTTCATAGCGCAATGGCTTGCCCAGAGAAGTACGGCAAACCCCATTAATACACCAAGGATTCCTGAACCCAATCCCCCGCGCAGCCTCGGCATACTTAACACAAATTCTGCGGAGGCCCAACCGCGACTACAGATATATAGTAATGGCGTGATCCGGGTAAATCTTGACGCCCCGGAATCTTTTGAGCCGGACTCCGCAGAGGATGCGCCAGACAATATTGAAGACACTGCTATCGATAATGTACACAGCAATTTCACACAATAACTATAGGAGATTATTTATGAACCATGATAATCAGACGGATTGCAACAACCCCACGTCTTCCATGCCACCTCGCAAAACTCTTGCGGAAAAAATGGCTATTCTACAGATTCAAAAACAGAGGTTGGCTCAAAAGGCTGCGGCCTTGAATAGAGAGGCCCGCAAAGAACGTGATGGACAACTTATTGCCTGGGGCATCATGGTTGAAGCCCGATACCGGAACGCCACCCCTGAGCAGAGAGATGCTATTATCTCTACAACTCACAAATTTCTCAAGGACAGGAACCTGAGCCGCGCCCTTGAAGGTTTTTCCCGACTGGATGCTGAAAAGTCGAATCTGGAGGCAGAGTAAGTATTCGCCCTTAAAACAATCAACAATATGAATATATTGAAAACATTACAAAACCCTGTAACATTTTCAACGAGGAATGCAATACGTCATGAAAAGCAGATCTCAGCCGAAAAATTTGACCGCCGCTTTGACGTTGACGAAGACATTTCCGGCCATGTGTCCCTATTCCTGGAACCAATCGCGTCCGCGGTCACCAGCAGAATTTGCCCCCTTACGGTGAATATGCCAGAAATTGCGGCAATCTGGCTCTAAGGTAACGTTTACGAAACAACCCACTCTGTTGCAATGCAAGCATTGTGGCAACATTGTATTCGCTTTCCCCTTACGGTAGACTGCATCAAATATAAATTACAATGTTCTGTTTGCCGTAAAAATCCCGGCCAGCCGGGTTTGAAGGAATAGACTCTCAATGCCCATACTCCACTGGCTTACCCGCGAAAACGACCTGAAAACATCCGGCCTTGCGCCGTATCGCCTGCTTGACCACGTTGCAACCTACGGCGATGCCAATACGGAAAACATGCTCATTCAAGGCGACAACCTTGACGGGTTGAAGGCTTTGTTGCCGTACTACGCGGGCAAGGTGAAGTGTATCTATATTGATCCTCCGTACAATACCCGTAGCGCCTTTGAGCATTATGACGACAACCTTGAGCATACTGTATGGTTGTCCATGATGTATCCAAGGCTGGAAATTCTGCGGGAATTGTTGAGTGAAAACGGGAGTATATGGGTAAGTATTGATGACAACGAAGGGCATTATTTGAAAGTGATTATGGATGAAATTTTTGGCAGAAATAATTTTGTGGCGACAATAATATGGGAGAAAAGAAAAAGTCGAGAAAACCGTCGTGCATTCTCATTTAAGCATGATTTTATTCTTACTTATGCAAAATCAAAAATAATTTTTGATAAATGCAGAAACCCAATGCCGCTTAACGATGATGTAAAGGCTAGATATAAAAACCCTGACAATGACCATCGCGGGGATTGGCAATCAATTGCAATCACAGCTCAGGCTGGACATGGAACAAAATTACAGTTTTACACGATTACTACACCAAGTGGCCGCACAGTTGATCCGCCTAAGGGAAATTGTTGGCGCTTCACAGAATCAAAGCTTGCTGAATTAATCGCTGATAATCGAATATATTTTGGTGCAGCAGGCGCTAACGTGCCTCGCCAAAAAAAGTTTCTCTTAGAATCAGAAGATAGCGGGCTAACGCCAGAAACAATTTGGTATGCGGACGATGTTGGTACTAATGACACGGCAAAGCGGCATATTAACGCTGTGACCGATAGCGCATCATTTGATAATCCGAAACCCGAAGAGTTGTTGAATAGAATTCTACACATTGCCACCAACCCCGGCGATATCGTTCTCGACTCTTTTCTCGGTTCCGGCACAACCGCAGCCGTAGCCCATAAAATGGGCCGCCAGTACATCGGCATTGAAATTGGCGAACATGCTGTCACGCACTGTATTCCACGTTTGCAAAAAGTCATTGAAGGCGAACAGGGCGGCATTTCCAAAGCCGTGGAGTGGCAGGGCGGCGGCGGGTTTCGTTTCTATCGCCTGGGCGAAGCCATTTTTGACGATAACGGGCAAATCAACAAAGATATCCGCTTTCCCCAACTTGCCGCGCATGTGTGGTTTTCTGAAACCAAAACGCCCTGGCACGGACAAACGGGCGACGAAACAAGCCCGCTGCTCGGCGTCCATGACAATACAGCCTATTACCTGCTGTTCAACGGCATCCTCAAAGATAAAAGCGTTCAGGGCGGCAACGTGCTGACCAGCAAAATTTTGGAAGCCTTGCCGCCGTACGCCGGGCCGAAAGTCATTTACGGCGAGCGCTGCCTGTTCAGCCTCGCCCGGCTTGCACAACTCGACATAACCTTCAAACACACGCCTTATGATATTAAAGGACGGTAGGCATGGCAATTACGCTCAAAAATTATCAGCAACGCACCCTCACCGCCCTTGAAGACTACCTGAAACTTGCGCGGCTTATCGGCCCCAAAGAAGCTTTTGAGCGATATGTTACGAAAAATCCATCCGACAAGCTGCCCCAATGCTATAAACACCGTTGGGGGCTGGATGACACTCCGTACATTTGCTTGCGCCTTCCCACTGGCGGCGGCAAAACCCTGCTGGCCTCCCACGCGGTGCATATTGCCGCAACGAATTTTATGGACAGGGATTTTCCGCTGGTTCTCTGGCTGGTTCCCACAACCATGATTCGCAAGCAAACGGCGGAAGCGTTAAAAAATCCTTCGCACCCCTATCGCGAAGCCCTTAATGACGCTTTCGGGCAAGACGGCGTGGCGGTTTTTGATATTGAAGACATCAACAATATCCGGCCCAAGGATTTATCCGACAGAGCCTGCATTGTCGTCGCCACCATGCAAACCCTACGCGTTGCCGACTCCAACAAAGAAGTCAGAAAAGTTTACGGACACAACGAAAATTTTGAGCCGCACTTCAAGGCTCTGCCAAACAACGCGCCGGGGCTGGACAGGACGCCGGAAGGCGGGGTCGTCTATTCTTTTGTGAATATCCTGCACCAACTGCGCCCGCTGGTTATTGTGGACGAAGCCCACAAAGCCATTTCCAACTTGAGCGGCGAAATGATGCAGCGCATCAATCCATCATGCGTGGTTGAAATGACTGCTACTCCGGTGGACAGTAATGTGCTGTATCGCGTGTACGCATCATCACTCAAAGAAGAGGAAATGGTCAAACTCCCCTTCATGCTGACCGAGCATACGGATTGGGAACAGGCCGTTAACGGGGCCGTGCAAACCAGAAGAACGCTGGTGGCTGCCGCCGCCAAGGATACGCAAAACTATATCCGCCCCATTGTTCTCATTCAGGCGGAAAAGAAAGACCGCCAATACACCGTGGAAGCAGTGAAGCGCCAGTTGATGGAAAACGAAGGCGTGGCGGAATCTGAAATCGCCGTTGCCACGGGTGAACAGCGGGAACTGGACGACATAAACCTGTTCGATAAAACCTGCCCCATTAACTACGTCATTACCATTGAGGCATTGAAAGAAGGCTGGGATTGTTCGTTCGCCTATGTTTTCTGCTCCGTTGCCAATATTCAGTCCGCTGTGGATGTTGAGCAGCTTTTGGGCAGGGTCATGCGTATGCCTTACGCCAAAAAACGCCCGGTGCCGGAACTGAACAACGCCTACGCCCACGTTATTTCACACTCCTTTGCCGCTGCTGCGGACAGCATGTATGACAGGCTTATCAATATGGGCTTCAACGAAGAAGAAGCCGCCGAAAGCCTGTTGCATAATCCGCAATTAACGCTGCCCGGCTATGACCCAAGCGATATGCCGCTTTTCCGGAATGCGGCACGACCAGCCGTCCCAAAGTTTGAACTGGAACTTTCAGCCGCACCAAAAATCGAAACTTTGCCCGAAGAGGAACGTAAGTACGTTACCATCACGCCCAATGATTCCGGCAAGGTGACGGTGACCATTACAGGCGGCATTTCAGAAGCGGCGGAAAACGCCCTGATTGCGGCTGCCCCCAGGGAAGAAGCCGCCATTCGCCGCAAGGTCGCCATTCATCGGGTGCAGGAACGCTACAGCCGCCCGCCTTCCCCGGCTCAATGCGGCGAAGTGTTCACCATTGGGCAACTCAAGCTGGAAGTCTGGGGTTCTTTGGAGCTGCCGGAAGCCGAAACCATTCTCATGGCAACTGACTGGTCGCCGCTCAAACGCAGTGACGGCCTGACAGAAGATGAGTTTACTTATGATGAAACAGCGCGAACCTTCATCTTTGATCTTGAAGGCGAAAAAATGCGTTACACCCAAGCGGCTGCCCAAGTGCAGGCTTCCCTATTGGCATCCGCATCAAATTGGGACGAACGCCGCTTGGCCCGCTGGCTGGACGGGCAATGCAGACAGAACGATTTACGCCAAGAGGAGTTGTTGGAATTTTGCAGGCGTTCCGTTCATTCTTTGGTGCAACGTGGAAAATTCGATATTGAAATGCTCTGCCGCGCCAAATCTGCACTTGCCGCCGCAATAAAGAGCAAACTTGCGCGGCTGCGCCTAGAGGCTCTGGCGGAAGGCTACCAGAAACTTCTGTTCAGCCCGGAACGGAAAGTCACCATCAGCTTTAACGCTCCGCACAGATTCCCGGCTTCGGGCTATGCAGAAAATATCCAGCCGCATATTGAGCGAGGGTATACCTTCAAAAAGCATTACTATTCCGTAATCCGTGACCTGAAATCGTCCGGCGAAGAATACGACTGCGCCCGTACCTTGGATATGCACCCAAAAGTAAAATGGTGGCTCCGCAATGTGGACAGGCAAGAAGGCTCGTTCTGGCTGCCTCTGCATGACGGCAAATTCTACCCCGACTTTGTGGCCCAAATTGAAGACGGGCGCACCTTGGTAGTGGAATACAAGGGCGCTCACCTCGTAGGCTCCCCCGATACCGAAGAAAAACAAAACATCGGGGAACTCTGGGCCGAAGAAAGCAAGGGCCAATGCCTGTTCCTGATGGCGGTAAAAAAAGACGAAAAAGGCCGCCCGGTGGATACGCAGCTTAATGCTGTCATCGAACAGTGATTTTCTTTTGGCGTAAAAATACCCGGCAAATCCGGGGGAACGGAATATTTTCAGGATGAAAATGTGGAGTGAGTCCACATTTAGTTACGGTTAGTCATGGGAGAACTAAATGTTTAAAAACGCCTTAATCAGTCTTGCTGCAATCAGAGCTCTCTATAATACACAAAAAGACTATTTAGATTTTATAGTTCCATTTGTTCAAGAAGCTTGCCAAAATGTTGATAGCCCTTTCGATTGTATAGACATCGTTAGATATATAAGTAGAAATTTTGGCTTAAGTATACCACAAAGAACTGTAGAATTGACATTAAAGAAAATTATAAGAAAAAAAATAGTCACTAAAAAGGATAAAAAATATTTTTTCTCAACAACTTCATATAATAATTATAGAATACTTGACAAAGTAGAGGAGTCAAAAGCAATTATTAATGATGTAATATTAGATATACAAAGATTTTCAATAGAAAAAACGCATAAAGATATTACCGAAGATCAAGTTGTAAATGCCATAATACATTTTTTATCACTATTTTCTGTAGAGTGTTTGAAATTTTATCACCAAAAGAGTGTTCTTCCTGTAGAGGAAATTAAACAGGAAGATTGGCAAGTAATACTTATTAGCGCATATATATACTCACTTATAAAACATGATACGAACTCTTTGGATAAATTTATGGTTGTTGCATATGGGCATATGCTTACAACCTCTCTACTGTGTCCCGACCTACAAGAAGCCTCAAAATCATACAAAAATGTACAATTCTTTTTTGACACATCTAATATCATTGAATCCCTAGGATTAGACGGGCAGCTCGCACAAGAATCAACAGCCTTGCTATTCACGCAAATAAATAATTTAGGTGGAAAGCTGTGCTGTTTTACACATACTGTTGATGAAATAAAACACGTTATAACAAGTGCTTCGCGTTTTATTGATCAGGATGAGGGGAACAGTGGAATAGTTATTGAGGCTAGAAGGAAAGGACTCGAACCTGCCGACCTTATTTTTTATGCAGAATCTATAGAAGAAAAGATTCTGAATCTAGGCCTAGAAATAGTTCCATCTCCAGGGTATATTAAAGATTTTCAGATAGATGAGAAAGTCTTTGGAGAGTATCTTGGTCGATTCATAGCCTACAAAAACAAAAATGCAAAAAATATTGATATAAATTCGATCCGATGCATATTTGCGATACGTAAAAATGAGAAAGCTATTAGCTTAGAAAAAACAAGAGCTATATTTGTTACAAAAAATACTGCGTTTGCAAATTCGTCATGCGAGTATGCGTATGAAATAGAAAAAACAGTATTATCACCCGCCATAGATAGCTTTACATTAGCTAGCATGGCGTGGTTAAAGTCACCCATTGATGCCCCACAGCTTCCTGCAAAAGAATTAATGGCTTTTTCATATGCCGCCCTTAGACCAGATAATGATTTTTGGATGTCTGTAATTAGACAAGCAGAGCGACTAAAAGACAATGGTGATATTTCCAATACGCAATTACAAGTTATCCGTGCCAGTGTTGACGCTCAAGAACATGTTTTTATTAGATCACTTGGCAATGCGGAAAATATAAATAAAGAAACGATAACAGAAGCAATAGAAAATGCAACTGAATCAATTAAAAATGAAGCAAATGCGGAAAGTAAGCAGACCATAGATGAGTTAAATAAAAAAGTAGAGAGCCTCCAAAGTGATCTAGAAAAACGAAAGGAACAAGAAGATAAAAAACGAAAAGCTAAAATTCAATGGTGTAAAAAACAGGCAACTAAACGAACAGGCATGATATACTACTCTTGTATTGTCGCTATTGTGATACTTTTAGTTTTTATTAAACAGCCAAACCTTAACAACTTAACTAGCTTCTTTGGTCTTGAAATTAATAATATATTTTTAAAATGGATATTTGAAAACTTAAACGAAAGCATTGGGACAATCATTGGCATAACTGGATTCACAACAACTAACTTTAAGAATTTCTTATACATAAAAATATATAACCGCATAGTTGCTACTGAACAGGAAAAAGGAGATCTCGACACCTCAATGCTTGATGGGCTTCCGAATCACTTTTCATAGTTAGCACCTCACATGTAAAACGTGGACAATGGAATAACTAGTGTCACGTTCACGAATAAACACAGTAGTTTTTTAGTGAATATATAGCGTGATATCAGAATGTTATACCAATGTTGTTATCAATATTATTGGCTCTAGTTGCTTTACCTGTTGTTTTGGCGTGTTGAGAACAATAACAAGCTGAAAAACAACAAATTATTACTCATGGCAATTCCCAAGGAACCACAAGGGGTTCAGCAATTTTCAACACCTTGCGCAACTAGAGCCATATTATTTCATGAACGCAACACTAGCATTACAACATATAGGTTAATTTATAATCATGCTCAACACAAATGCCTTGACATCTCATAATATATACTTATAGTATATATTATGAAGAGGAGGTCGCCATGCAGCAAGCCAAGCTATTCCAAAACGGGCAGAGCCAAGCGGTTCGACTGCCTAAAAACTTTCGCTTTGATGGCGACAGCGTTGCCATTAAGCGCGTGGGGAAGGCCGTTGTGCTTCTGCCCTACAATGAGCCTTGGGACACGCTTTTTGATGCCCTTGGGCAGTTCTCCTCGGATTTCATGGACGAACGCAACCAGCCGCCTATCGAAATGCGTGAGGAGTTCTAATGCGTGTTCTGCTCGATACGAATATCTGCATCTACATGATAAAGAATAAGCCGCCGGAAGTTCGCAAGCACTTTGAGCGGTTTGTGCCGGGGGATATTGCCATATCCTCGATTACTGTGGCTGAACTCCAATATGGCGTTGAAAAAAGCGCGGCACGGGAGAAGAACGCTCTGGCACTGGAAGCCTTTCTTTTGCCTTTAGAGGTAGCCCCCTTTGATACTGACTCCGCGCTGGCCTATGGCAAAATCCGGGCGGGTTTGGAGCGCCAAGGCACACCCATTGGTGGCATGGATATGCTGATTGCCGCCCAAGCTATCGCGCAGGGCTTTACGCTTGTCACGCACAACCTGAAAGAGTTTAATCGGGTTCCCGGCCTGAAGTGCGAAACGTGGGTCAATTAATATGGAGAAGGTATCGGCAGCTAGAGCAGTTAACGAATGAAATGAGTTAAATGCTCTGCAAGGTTTTTTTTGAAAATCCTTGCCACAAAATGCGGATAGACGGGCTTTTGCTTGCCGTACGCGAGCATTTCAAGTGTTAACTGCTCGAGCCTCAGTCGGACATAAGGGGGTTAGGGAGGGGGTTAGTTCGGGGTGTATGCGGATGTCTTTTGATGTATCTGGATGCACTCTAACATTGCTAAATCATTGAATTCACAATTTCAGAGCCTGTCCTTTCACGCCGTCGACAGGGGTTCAAATCCCCTTGGGGACGCCAATGATTTTACAGGGTTAACGTGTTATCCCTTTATTGCAGCGCGCTGGTTACATGGCGCTGGTTACAAAATGCCTCACGAGTCATCACCTCGTGGGGCATTACCTTTTCCAACAGATCCTCTGCCGCCGAGCCGATAAGGCTCTGGCCCAATGCCGCCAGAATTCCATCCTGACTGCCATACAGGCCCGCAGACCGTACATAACGGTCAGTTGTCGTTGCACGGCTGTGCCCAAGAAATACCTGGGCGCCGCTCAATCCTTCAGACTTGAATGTCACTGCCGCAGAACAATGCCGGATGGCATGAAAGCCGAAAGCCTTCACGCCGGCCCGCTTGCACAACAGACCCATGAGCTTGCTGCGCTGCTTGAACGGCTCTCCTAATGTTCCATCGCAGTGAAGCTGCATGAAAACATTATCCACCTTGCAGGGCCGCGCCTCGCGCCACCACTCCAAAGCCTTACGCAGTTCAGGGTGTATGTCGCACCAGCGCACACGCTCTTGGCCACCCTTGCCCTTATGGTCAATGAGCCTGATTCGGCCTTCATCCAAGTTCACATCTCTGTTCCACGAGAGCCGGAACACCTCGCCCCGGCGCGCACCCGTGAAAAAGAACGTGAGCAGCATGACCAAATCTTGCCCCTGAGCTACCTCAAGCACTTTTACCACGTCCTCTTGCGGAGGCACATAGCGTTCATTGTGTTCGGCAGCAAACGGCGGCACAACCTCAAAGGGCGACAATTCTTTCGGAAAGTCCTCAACATAAAGCTTGCCCCAATTCCAGGCGGCAAGGATGTTCTTGCGGTAGACATTGCCACGGCGTGGGCCGCGTTCATCTGCAACGTCAGCAAGAAAGCTGTAAGCCTTGGCCGATGACACCTTACCCAAAGAATCAAGAGAGGATTCCGCGCAGAAACGCAGGAAGGCCCGCATAACCGTTTTCTTCTCCACAAGTGTTTGCTTACTCATGGTGCGCTCCACATGGGCGAGATACTGTTCTCCCCAGCTCAAGAGCAGCTCGTAAGCCGTAAGGGTCTTTCGCTGCACCATTTCCGCAGTTTTCTGTGCTTCTTTTTCCTCCCATTCTTTCGCGGCCCTCCATTCCGGGCCGCCTTTCTTTCCGGCGGGGAACATCAGGGAGGCAACCTGCTTCCCGTTCACGACGACCCGCGCCATCCACATATTTCCGCGATCTTTTCTCAGTGTCGGCATCGAAGAACTCCAAAACGCGCCCCCACTGAAAACGCCAACGGCGACCAATGCGCTTGCCGCCAAGCTCCTCTGCTACCCGCTTTACAGTCCGCGGGTCAAGGCGCAAGGCGTAAGCAACTTCATCAAGGGTCAGAATGGCGTCAGGGGCGTACACGGGCATGCTACACGCCGTAAGGCGTGTCCTCCAGGGCAGAACGTTCCGCAATGTCAAAGCCCCCGCGTTTCTGGACAGCAGCAATCAGGTGCCCATTGAGCTTGCGCGCAAGCCGTAGACGCCGTTCTAGCTCTTCCTCGCGTGGGGTCGGCTGTGTCAGTGAGGCTTTTGTCATGGCCTTTTTTTCTTTTGCCCTGGCGGCTTTGGCCGCAGATACTTCCGCGCGCACCTTTTTCAGCGCCGCAGCAAGCCCATCACGCTCGTCTTCGAGAGCTTTGATGTCCTGCAGGTGCCTCGACTGCTCCGAAATCTTACGGCGGCTTTCCAGCAGATCTTCTTCGAGCTGCGAACATTTTTTTACTAGAACATCGTAGTTATCTTGCCCTTTGCCCGGCTGCTGGACCAGACCAGCCATGCTGAGGCACGTAGCCACAGAGATGCGGTTAATGCGCTGGTCATGACCACGAAGAATAACCCGGCCACGGGAATCGCATGACAAGGATATGCCCTTGGGGCTAAATACCTCTCCATCCAGTGTCACTGAATAGCCAGGCCATCCCTGTATGGGATAATAATCTTTCTGTGCGGGGGTCAGCTCTGACATTTCCCCACCTCGCTTTCGGACACTGCCCGACGGGCGGCTTCGAGTGTGGCTTTGGCTTCGTGATGTACACCGTGCTCTATAAACCAGCCTGACCGACTGCAATTCCACTCGTAGTTATCCATGCACTCTATCAGCCATTTCAGCCGCGCGTTCTCGGCCTCGTTTTTCTGAAGGGCGTCTATCAGGTCGCTGGTTACCTCGTCATAACGGTCAGAGCCAGCGGCAAGGCGTACATGCGCAAGTTCAGACTCGGCTTGCTCGGCGCGCACTACAGCCGGATGTTTCGGGCATGTCGCATCGTGGGCAACGGCAGCTTCTTTGCTGTCATGCGTTGTGCCACAATGAGGGCACAGCCAGATCCGAACAGAAAGGTCTTGGGGCACCTCTTCGCCGCTCACGGCAGCCACAATCCCACCAAACAACTTTATGGCGGCTTCCATCTGGTCTGCGGCGTTGACCTCTAAGGCTTTAGCGAGTTGGCTCGACAATTTATTAGCGCGGGTCTCCTCGGCGTCCAGGGCGTTGAGAAGTCCTAAAAAATGGTTATACGCCTCGGCATAAAATGCGGCGTTTTGGTATCCATTCACTTCTGATGCAACCACATCGGCCACAAAGAGCGTAGGGTCGGCATTGAACCCTGTTACGGGTTCGTCGTCGTACTCGTCCATTATGACGCCTACGCCATACCTTCCAGTATCCCCGTGAGCTTCAAACCCATATGGTCCAGGGGTGGCATCAGCATACAGCTTGCGTAATTCTGCCCGCTTTTCTTGAGTTATTTGTTCCGTGCCGCTCATTTGCTCACCTCCGGGATTTCGCTGTATTCACGGCCATCCAGCAGGCGGCCAGCGCGTTTTTTGCCGACGCGGTACATGCGGATGCTAGGATCATCCTCGAAAATATGACGCTTGGCGGAATATCCATCCGTGATTTGGGTATCTGTATTTACCATGTAACCCCCTTCCGATTGATAAAAAGCGGGGGTCCATTCGCCCCATGACTTAAAGAAGAAGGGCACCGCCGCGCCTTGGCACTGGTCGCGCAAGCTACGAACCCACTCGGGATGCATGGGGCGTGCTCCGGGGCCAGTTTCACCGCCACAGATAACCCAGTCGAGTGACGGATGGGTTGGGGCATCGTCCATCGTCAGACCGCGTAGCGCGTCAAGCATTCCTGATTCGTCTGCGCCTTTGATAAGACCTGCTGGATAGTCGATAGAAGTCAAATCCACAGGCCCAAGCATCGGCTCTATGCTCACAAAGCGTTTTGCGGCAGGCGTCTGCAAAAGCAGGGGAATCTTTGCATCTGCCTCGGCCTGGTTGCAAACCGTAACGCCAAGCCAGAGATTCGGCAGCGGCCACAAGTAGTCTTGCCGCAGGTTGTCGCGGGGGCTGGTCATTTCCTGCGGTATGGTTTGACCGTCGGCGTATTCTTCAAACGTCTCGTCACCATCGCCAACAATTATCCAGTTTCCAGCCCTGCCCCATCTGCGCAGCAACGTTTCAGGGCCAGCAGCGAAATATTCTTCCATAGCCTGCGGGCGTTTTGTGAGAATGATGAAAGTGTGACCATGCCCATTTGCCAGGATGTAATCGGCCATGATGGATGCAAATATCTCGTCGCGATTCTCGGCTGGGTAGTTCGGATGAAAAATGTCTGTCATGCTGCCGACGAACACCCTTTTGCTTTTGCCGGGCACCCGATGCGGATACACCTCATCTGATAAGTTGAAATTGATTTTGCCCGTCCATCTTCCTTGTTCATCGACAACTCCGGCATAGACCTTTTTCGCTATCGGATGTTTTGACAAGCGGTGTGCAAACTTTTCAGCGTAGCAGTGGTCGCATCCGGGGGAGCAGTGCGAGCAGCCTACGCCTATATTTGTTGAGGCATCAGCCCATTCGATTTTGGTTGCTGTCGTCATATAAACTCCCCGCGTGTGGTTGACGGATACGCGGCCCCCGTGGAGGGTGCCTATGAAATTTTAGTTCCAGCCAAGGCGCAGATCCGTTCTGAACGACATTTCGTGCAGGGGAGTTCTCTATCGTCGTGCAGATGGCAACGAGCCACAGTTTTTATGCGTCGCAGGGCTTGCAAAGGACTTTCAACCCACAGTGACACAGCATGACGCAGTATCAGCCCTTCTTTTTCAAGAGGGCCGGGAAGCCCCAGGATAGGTATGCCAATGGCTTTGGCCATGCCCACCAGTACCGCGGAGTCCTTGCCGGATTCTCCGTAATAGACAACGAGGTCAGCAGTGGCGCAGGCCTTTTCACAAAATTCTGAGATGAGGCAGGTTTCCCCTACGTCCATTTTCCTGCGCCGATCATCTAGCGGCATGGAAAGTCTTGGGGCGAACTGAGTCCAGTCAATCACGGTCACGCCGGGCATCAGACGCAATTCGAGATGGAACAGTTTCACGGCATGCAAATTGCGATAGGACGATACGGTAAAAACCTTGAAAGGGTCGTTGGCAGTCATTGGAGTCTCTCCTGATTACCCGGGGTAAGGCCAACCGGGCTAGCTACGGAGTGCCCCCACGATGCTCGGTCCTGCAGCATTTTTTCCACTCGCGCCATGAGTGATATTTCCATCCCATCCACAACTTTGCGGGTGTACTGACCAAGAGCCGCGCATGCCGATGGATTGAGGCCGAAAATATCGTCAACAACATTGAACGCACTGCAGCGGGACAACCCCGACATACCTCCAAATGTGTCAATTATTTTTTGCGCGTGATCCAAGCCTGCCTGAGAGCCGAGCCGATAGACATCCAACAAGTATTCCCGCGCGATGGCGCACGAGTTAGCGCAGTCCGAAGGCTGTTTGCGCCCGCACCAAAGACGGCACTTGCGGTGTGCCTCCCATTCTTTGCCGAGGAAGATTGTCTGCCGATTCATGCCTGGAACAATTTCAAGCAGACCGCGCATGTGCTTGACCACGGCTCCAAAAGTGCGGTTATACTGAGCGCAGGTGACATGATGCAGAGCACGAAAAAAAAGATAGGTGGCGTGGTCGTTCTCTGCCAGCGCGCCCAGGGCATCAACAGACGCATAGGCAATGCTCCAAGGGGTGTCAGGTTCATCAGAATGAGCCTGCCGTCGCACCCAGCCTGCCAGAGCCGTCATGGCGTATGAATCGCAGAGGGCGCAAAGATTCCTCTTGCGTGGACCTGAGAGGCCGCACTTGTTTTCACAGTGGAGATCGCCGCAATTATATGGGTATGCCGTCATGACTGCTGCTCCTTCTGTTCTTGGGCAAATTTGCGGGCCATACGCCTCAGGCGCAGCCACGGGAGAACCTGTTCGTACACAGCCAAGGCCAAGAGCGCGAAGGCAAGAACAAGATAGAGAGGCAGGCTCATGATGCGACACCTGTGCGGCGCTCGGCAGCCAGCTTGTCTATGATGGTCAGCAGGCGGCGAGCCTGCCAGTGGCGAATGCGGGCATAGGGGTGTTCATCTCTGGCCCGAACTTCTTCCATCAGGCGACGGTCTGCGGGGGTGAACAAATTAGGGAGCATGCGTTCAGCGCGCAAAAAGTGCTTACCCATTTTGCGCCTCGCAATGTTGCCGTTTGTGGCGGGGCATAAGAAGCGGCAAAATTGCG
>Ga0265295_1004794_pt1 | contig 17930 bp, 14 predicted proteins | sample Munlansysbiofilm_FD_192503 | JGI IMG/M metagenome (GOLD analysis project Ga0265295, IMG submission 192503) | Leachate microbial communities from a municipal landfill in Southern Ontario, Canada - Methane capture system biofilm | ecosystem: Engineered > Solid waste > Landfill > Unclassified ...
CCTTGCGACTCACGGGTCCGGACAGCCGAATCCTGGCCGAATCGCGCACGATCCAGCAGCGCAACCAGGCCCAGGCCATGCGCTATATCGGAAAGAACAAAGAGGCGGTCTGGATGTCCGGTCTTTACCGAGGAGAATTCAGCCTGACCAGGGCAGGGGAGCATGTGCTTTCGGCAGTGCGGGAGATTCAGATTCGCTAAAGAGCGTGAGGGTGATGGAGCAGATCATTGTCCGGCATGGCGGGTACCGGAAACTCAAGACATTTCAACTGGCGCGATTGTGTTATGACGTGACGGTGCGGTTTTGCGAACGCTATATTCCGCGGGGCAGCCGCACCAGGGACCAGATGGTCCAGGCGGCGCGCAGCGGGGTGCAAAACATCGCCGAAGGCAGCGAGGCCAGCGGGACGTCCAAGAAAACGGAACTCAAACTCACCAGCGTTGCCCGCGCCAGTCTTGAAGAACTGCGCCTCGACTATGAGGACTTCTTGCGCCAGCGCCACCTGCCCCAATGGCCCGCAGACGACCCACACCGACAGTCCCTGGTCTGCAGACGCTGCAGCACCGCAGACGAGGTGGCGGACTGGGTGCGCGAAACTCGGGACAACGCGTTGCGTGCCGGGCAAGACTACCCGGAGATTTCGGCCAACGCTGCCCTGATTCTCGTCGAAGTGTCCTGCGCCTTGCTCGACCGTCAACTAAGCAGCTTGGCCAGGAGGTTCGAGAACGAAGGCGGATTCACTGAGCGGCTGTACCGGGTACGCACGGAACGCCGGAAAGGAGGAGGCGGGGAAAAGGGGTGAGCAGTTCGGGTGGACGGGAATGGACCGGATGGACGCTATGGACCGGATGGACGGCACTGTCCAGATTGCCCACAAAGAAAACAAAACAGCAAGGCTTCCAAGGCGGCCATTTTCCGACAAACCCACCCAGTCCATATCGTCCATAAAGTCCATGCCGTCCATTCAGTCCATCCAGCCCAAAAAAACCAAGCCATTCTCAAAACGAAGACCTTGCACAAGCCTTTTCTGACCATTTTGGTATATGATCTAGTTTTTGTTGACGGCTGTTGCCGATTTCAGGAGGTGGTGCTAGGAGTCCCCATTGGTCTGTTCCCAGCGGGGACACATGGAATCACTCAGCAAACGGACGAGAAAATGCCCAGTTTTGACGACATCGTGAATGAACTCCAGGATAAAATTTTTGATGAAGCGGTTCAGGCCTACGGACAGGCCGGGTTTGAACGCTGGCGCAACAAGCCGTATCACGGCAGGCCAGCCAAGGCCGAGTACATGGGCGCAGCTACCGGCACGTGTGGCGATACCATTCGCATCTTTCTGCACATCGAAAACGATGTGGTCTGTGACGCGGGATTCGGCACGGACGGCTGCGGTTCCAGCCAGATCAGCGGGTCCATGGCTGCGGAACTGGCAGTGAACAAGACCTGCGAAGAGGTGGCTGCCATCACGGGTGACACTGTATTGGAAGCCCTGGGCGGGCCGGACTGCATGCCCGAAGAAGACCGCCATTGCACCCGGCTGGCTGCCAACGCGCTGCACGAGGCTCTGGGCGATTACTACTTCAAGACGCTGGGAACGCGAGAACGTTGAAGACGCCACATCTTTTTGGCGGTTGTCCCGGTCAGGGACCGGCGACTGTCTGACTGAGCCAGGCATCGTTTGTTGAATTGTCCAGGGCCGCCTGAAAATCGGTGCGTGTCCGGCAGGGGCGGCGATTCAACTTTTACGAGGCCGGCGAAGGAGTTTCGGCGGTTCCTGGCCGGGACAACCGTCGCGCACCGCTTCCACTCTTATTCCTAATTATGCACTGATTCTATGATACTATCATACGCCCCTGATTCTTTGAGCTTTTGTAAACCGGCATCAAATATGTCAGCAAGTCTCTGTCCGTTTGATGTTTTTTTGGAAAATAATATGTTAAATTCATTAATTACTGCAGGCCTTGGGTGATTTGTGAATTGATTTGCCTCTTCAACTGTGAATAATTTTTTAATTATTTCGTATCCAACAATTTTAGAAGTTTGGTATACGTCAATTCTACCCGCAAGAATTTTTTTAAAGTTTAGATCTTCCGTTGGTACTGATTCTGCTATTATTCCATTTTCTTTATAAATCTGTTCTTCTTTATATCCTATCGTCACTCCGACAGAATATTTTTTCAAATCTTCAATGGTTACCCAATCAAAAGGTAAACTTTTTAAGTGAAAAAATACACCATCATCTTTAATTAAAGAAATTTTATTCATATGAAAATTTTTCATATGCTTTTCTGTCATTGCCCATGGAAATGTTCCGTCAAAAACACCACTCTCTACAAGCAAATAACTTCTTTTCCAAGGAAAATACTTATATTTTACATCAATACCTTCTAGCTTGAAAGCTTCTGTGACAATAATTTCAAGAATCCTCCCTTTTGGGTCAGTCGAAGAAGTATAAGGAGCCCACTCGCCTATTGCAAACCGAACGGTCTCGTTCGCGAAAGTACTGTGCGGCATTAAAAGCAGTAATAAAAGCAGAGCGGTTTTATTCACGTGGATTGCCTCTCGCTACACCAACGGAGAAAGTCGTGAAAGTTGGTTATGCTATCCAGTCTCATGACCCCCTGTTGTGCACATACTGCACCCCGGTCGTGGCGGCAAGCTTGGCGCAGGTATTGCCAACTTGCGTGCGGCACAATGTGTTCTGGTGACGTCAGACAATTTTGGCGAGGAGCGTTGGAGAGAACTGGGCTCTTGTGCGCGCCAGAATCCCGCAAGACTTGTGCAGACAGGAAAGATTCAGGCCGTCCAAGTGGCCTCAACCCAGCATGTGATGGCCTTGATCCAGCCTCAAAACAATGTGCCATGTTCGCAATTCAGCAGTTTTTTCAGGCAAAAGAAGCAATCCATCATGGAAAGATAATGACCTCTTTTCATGGATAGTTGAGTAAAACGAGACCCCCTAACAGCCCGCCCTAAAATGGCAATCTGCTGTGTCAGCGAAAAAATCCAGACCGCGCATCAGCGTATGACTGCACGCCCTGGATTTTTTCGCTTCCTTGCATCACACCATTTTTGAACGGGTTGCAAATTTTGAATTTTTCAACAGTCAGTTATACCTTTCTCAAACTCACCAACGTGGCCTGCGCCAGCCTTGAAGAATTGCGCCGACCATGAGAACTATTTACTCAAGCGCCGCCATTCCCTGGTCGGCAGACGACGCAACGCCGTAGAAAAGGTAGCGGGTGGTGTGCTTGGAACAGCAGTAACTGATATCAATCCGTCAGACAGCAGGCATGAGAATTCGTAATAACTCATTATTTTTGCTTGTGTCATACATTGATTGTATGACATATTAAACGACTTCATATTCGGCAATATTGAATATGATTCTCTTGGGTAACTCGGGAAGGGTTATGGTTGCCAAACAAATAGGTAAGGTCCTAGCATGCAATACAACTGCGCTAATGATTCTATATTCCAATTCTGAAAGCTTGATCTAAACGTTAGCCTATCACAGTTATGACATTCCAAAATTCAAAATGGCTCCTGTCGCTACTTAATGCGCATTTCGCAACTTTTATTGCGAAATAATAACGTTACCCATCCTTTTTGTCCGACAAAAATGACCAATTGATCAACCGGCCATAATTTACTTAGAAATCTCGTTCGCCCACTGGATTCTCTTTTCATGGTGATTTTCTTGCAGATTACGTTGGTATGCGATATTGTCCAACATGGCCATGATATGCTGAATCATGAAAAAAGTGAGCGCCTGTCTGTTGCTGCTCATTTTTTGTGTTTGCACGGGCAGCTTTAAAACGTTTTAGTTTATTTCAAGGTGTAGAATAATGAAATCGATGTATATGTCTTCTTTGCGTGTCAAAGTGGTGATCGCTATGATGATTCTGAATCTTTTAGCGATCACTGTTGTTATATGTACGCTGCGAACACTATACGACTGGACTATACACGAAGCTGAAACACGCACGCAAAGTGCTGCATTAGCGATCGATTTACATCTAAGCAGTGAAATAAATATGATCAATCTTTCTTTAAGTTCTGTAGCTTCTGAGATAGCAAACCATTTTTATGATGAGCATGATATTATATATAAGCATATAAGTGCTATGATACGACGCCACCATTTGCTCTTACCTGAAACAGAAGGATGGAGTTTTATAGATGAATATGGGAAAATCGCAATTCATGGGACAGAATTTGTACCAAATTTTACGATAAAAGATCGCGATTATTTTCAAGATTTAAAGTCAGGGAAAGCTACGGGGCTGTATATTTCAAAGCCTCTCAAAAGCCGTCTGACAGGGACTCTTGTTATGATCTTTGCAAGATCAGTCCTGGATGATACAGGGAAATTTTTGGGCATTGTAATTGTTTCACAACCGCTGTCATATTTCGACAAGGTGCTTTCAAGCTTCGACCTCGGGCCAAACGGCACCCTAACCTTACGCCATTCAGATATGGCAATAATAGCCCGTGCACCATTAGTTGATGAACAGCGCCTCGCGATTATTGGCGATACAAAAGTTTCAAAGCAATTGCGGGACATCGTGGCCTCCGGCTTGACTCTTTCGACCTACCATGCTGTCGCACCATTTGACAATGTCGAGCGAATTTTAACTTACCGAAAATTGGACAGCGTTCCGATCCAAGTACTTGCCGGAATTTCTAAGGAAGAATTCTTGGAAAGTTGGCTAAATACTGTAATAATTTTCTTTTCCTTGCTGGGATTGTTTTTGCTCATTGTTAACGTTTCCGCAGCATTGCTTTATCGCCAATGGCAACGTCAATGTCGAGACGCTGCTTCAATCATGCAGAGTAACGATCGTCTAGAAGCATCACTAAAAGAGATCCAGCAGCGTGATAACGCTCTTTTTTCTGCAGAGGAGGCTGGCAGACTTGGCACATATGTATTGGATGTTATCAGTGGAAATTGGCAGTCTTCCCCACAACTGGATTCCATTTTTGGCATTGGCCCTGACTATCCACATACAATTGAAGGATGGAATTCTTTAGTTCATCCTGACGATAGAGCACCCATGGTAGAGTATTTCTCTGAAGAGGTGCTGGGAAAAAGTCAGATTTTTGATCAGGAATATCGAATAGTCCGCCCCAGCGATGGGAAAATGATTTGGGTGCATGGGTTAGGGAAATTATCATTAGGCACTAACGGTCAGCCCGTGAGCATGAGTGGAGCGGTTCAGGATGTCAGTGCGCGAAAATTCACAGAGGAGCGCTTGCTGTTGGCGCAAGAGGTTTTTCACAGCGCCATCGAGGGGATTATTGTGACTGATCGGGACGGAGTGATCCTGGAAACCAATCCTGCCTTTTCTTTCATCACCGGTTATTCGGGTGAAGAGGTCAAAGGGAAAAATCTTCGTCAGCTTCAATCAAGGGTTCTTGATTCAGAGTTCTATTCAAAGCTGTGGAAGGAACTCAACACCGATGGCTTTTGGGAAGGCGAATTTAATAACTTCCGCAAGGATGGAACACAGTTTGTTCAGAGATCTCGAATTTTGGCTATCCGAGACGCCAAGGCTGCGATAGTACGGTTTGCCGTAGTGTTGTCGGACGTCACAGAGCTGAAAGAAAGTCAGCGGCGTCTTGAATATCTGGCCTACTATGATGACCTGACGGGACTGCCCAACAGAGCGCTCTTGTCTGATCGCATCCGCCAGGCCATTGCCCAGTGTCACCGCCAAGAAAACACCTCCTTGTCTCTATGTTGCCTAGATATTGACGGATTTAAGGATATTAATGACCGCTGGGGCCGAGAAATTGGCGATCAGTTTTTGAAGGGAGTCGCCAGGAGATTGGAAGATTGCAAGCGAGCCAGCGACACTGTCGCTCGGCTTGGCGGCGATGAATTTGTGGTTCTCTTCTGTAATCTCAATAGCGCTTATGATAGTAAGGAAGCAGTGTCTCGCTTGCTGCAATCTATCGAAGATCCCGACCCGATCGGCACTGCGACTCCGCACCTTACCTTTAGCGCCGGTGTCACGTTTTATCCGGACAACACGACTGACGAACCCGACGTTCTGTTACGACAAGCTGGCCAAGCCATGTACGAGGCAAAACGTAGCGGGAAAAACTGCGTACGCTGTTTTGATTCTCAGAGTGAACAACTTCTGCGCGATCACCAAGCCAAAATCAATAGTCTCGGCGAGGCGCTGAAGCAAGGCCAGTTCCGGCTTTTTTACCAGCCAAAGATTCACCTGAATACCGGAAAAGTCACTGGCGTCGAGGCGTTGTTACGCTGGCAACATCCAGAGCGTGGTCTTTTGCAACCCTACGAATTTCTCCCAGTGCTCGAATCCTCCGATCTCACTTTGCCTGTTGGCGAATGGATCATCCATGAAGCCCTGCAACAACAGGAAAAATGGCGCGCAGAGGGCATCGAAGTTCAAGTCAGCGTTAATGTCTTTGGCCTGCACTTGCAACGCAGTGATTTCGTTGAGCGTCTTGGTGCCATCCTCCAAACATATCCCGAAACTGATCCAAGTGTACTCGAACTCGAAATTGTTGAAACAACCGCATTGGAGAACCTCAAGGAAATTACCGAGCGCATTCAGGGTTGCAATCAATTGGGCGTGCAGTTTGCGTTGGACGATTTCGGTACTGGCTATTCTTCTTTGACTTATATGCGCCAACTCCCTGTGAACATAGTCAAGGTCGATCGTTCATTCGTGCGCGACATGCTTCATAACAAGGAAGACAGGGATCTTGTCCAAAATATTATTGGCATGGCGCAAACTCTCAACAGAAAGATTGTTGCTGAAGGTCTTGAAACAATCGAGCACGGCGTTCCGCTTATTCGCTGTGGGTGCGATTACGGACAAGGCTATGGTATTGCCAGGCCGATGCCGCCAGCAGACTTTGTTGATTGGGTGAAGCAGTGGCGCATGCCGCAGATCTGGAAAGATACTCTCATCGAAATCTCGCGCGTGAGTGAAGAGCGTTTACAGCTGGCTCATAAGGCCATCAACGCCGTAATCTGGGATTTGGATATATTGAATGAGCGGCAAGCCTGGAGCGAATCTGGAAAGATTCAATTTGGATGGCCAGAGTCCGATAATTTGCAGGAATTCCTGTCCTGGTGGCGGGAGCGGATGCATCCGGATGATAGCGAGAGGGTGCAGCGCAGTTTTGATGAATTCATCAATGATCCGTTACGTTACCAATGGACGGAAGAGTATCGGTTTCAAAAAACTGACGGCACGTATGCAAATATCATTGACCAGGGATATGTCATCCGCGATGCAAACGGACAATCACTGCGAATTATAGGGGCTATGCAGGACATTACAGCACACGTTAGTTTAGAGGAAAACGTTCGCCTTCAGGCCATGGTTCTTGATCAGATTCAGGAATGCGTGATTGTATCCGATCTGACGGGAAGAATCCTGTATTTTAATGATGCTCAGGCCAAGGCTTCCGAATGTTCTGTTGAAGACATTTATTTTCAAGGTACGCAAGTCGTGGAAAATAAATTAGAAAACACCATGACGCGGAGCCAAGTCCTGGAAAGAACCATGCTCGACGGGCAATGGCAAGGTGAAGTATTGAGACGCATTTCCAGTGGTAATGAGGTCATTATGGAGTGCCGAATGACCGTCATCTGCGATGCATCTGGAAAGCATGTCGCAATATGCGAAACAACTTCTGACATTACAGAACGCATACGTATGTATGAAGCTCTGCACTATGAAGCTCAGAGACGGAAAATTCTGATGCAGAAAAGTAGCGACGGAATTGCCATTTTTGACCATGACCACCGCGTTATTGAAGCCAACGAACGCTTTGCGAGTATGCTTGGCTACTCCCCGCAGGAAGTGCTGGGTATGTACACGTGGGACTTCGAAGCAGTTTTGTCAAAGGATCAAATTCGTGCACTTCCACTCAAGTCGATGAATAATAATGTTATAGAAACAAAGCATCGACGCAAAGATGGTAGTATTTACCCTGTAGAAGTCAGTGCCAGTGCGGTTACATTTTTAGATGGACAATATATTTTTACAGTTTCTCGCGATGTCTCTGAGCAAAAAAAGGCTGAAAGTGATTTGATTAACGCGCTTCGTAAGGCTGAGCAATCTGACAATGCAAAATCTTTATTTCTTGAAAATATTAGTCATGAAATTAGGACGCCTCTCAATGGGATTTTAGGAGGCCTCCAGATTTTGATAAATACTCCTTTGGATTCAAACCAAAATGAGCTTGTTAGCATAGCAATTGAATCTGTGCTGAGACTTAATATATTGCTCAGAAATATTATAGAAGTTGCACGTATCGAATCTGGAATGTGGAGTGTCAAGTATGAGAATTTTTGTTTGCCTGATGCGTTAGATAACATAAAAATGCTTTATGCGTTAGCAGCAAAAGAAAAAAATATTGATTTAAATTTTAAAATTGATCGTGCTATTCCAGCATTTTTGGTTGGTGATCAGTCTCGGTTGCAGCAAATTCTTGCTAATTTAGTTGGAAATGCAATTAAGTTTACACATAGCGGATGTGTTACATTGGAAGTAGATTCATTGTCTCCGCTCAAAGAACATCAAGTGCGATTGCTCTTTTCTGTTTCAGATACGGGAATTGGCATATCTGAAGATAGGCTTGAGAGCCTTTTCAAGCCATTTTCTCAAATTGAAGATGGATATGCGCGTAATTATCAAGGAGCCGGGCTTGGCCTTTCAATTTGTAAGCGCCTTGTGAATATCATGGGTGGCAACATTTCCATTGTTAGCGAAATTGAAAAGGGAACATCGGTATATTTCAGCCTCTCTTTCGGGGTAGGAGATAATGCATATGACTTGCCGGGAAACTTCGGATCACTCGATTCTTGAAAGTTTCCCCACGGTTCAAGTTTTTTCCATACTCCGACAGAAGTGTACAGGCTTCATGTTGTTCAGGCTTGAAGCGAGCGATTGGAATGATAGTTTCGACTTTCTTCCTCGATCGCAACCTGAGCACGCAGAGACAGGTTTTCCTGTCAATGTCATGATGGAAAATGGATGCTTGGGCATTGCCTCGGGACGTCACATGATAGATGGCTCCCGGAAAATCCATGGGAGTGGTCTGGCCAAGGCAAGAAGGTAGTCCCGTGCGCGTTTCCGTCAGGTTTAGCCAGTAAGGGATCTATTAATCTGTGAGCGCAAGATCCGCCCCGAGGCTGGCAAATGCAGAGGCAAATCCACGCCGAAGCCAGGTTTGCACTCGTGGAGACTCGATAACGGTCTTGCGGAACACATGTGCAAGAAAACCATAGATCACGAATATTACAAACGTCATGGCCATGAACGTTGCGCTGAGCAGAAGAAGCTGGAAAAGAGGCTCATTCGTGCCTGGTTGGATAAATTGCGGAAGGAAAGCCAAGAAAAAGATGGTCAGTTTGGGATTGAGAATGTTGAGCAGAAACGCTTTTACGACCAAACCAGCGGCTGTTTTTGTGGATGGATTTGCATCAATGGCGAAAGTCGCCTTGTCACGCCATGTCGCATAAGCGACGTAAAACAAGTAGGCAACACCAGCGTACTTCAGGGTCTGGAAAGCAAGCGCGCTTGTATGCATGATGGTGGCAAGCCCAAGGACAGTAGCCATGAGGTGGGGGAGTATTCCTGCCGTGCATCCCAGTGCGGCAAACACACTTGCCTTTCGACCTTGGATAAGCCCAGTGGAGACGGTGTAGATTACCCCAGTTCCGGGAATAAGCACCACAATTAACGATGTGATGAAGAATTCAACGCTGATCATTTAATAAATCTCCTTTGTCCTTTCATGCCACTATCTTGAACGCCTGGGGAGAAGGGCAGATCTTGAATCTTGATTAATACCATTATCCGGCTCTTTCTCCGAAATGGAACGTGTTGCGAAAACGTCGTTACAAGAAAAGCAGCGGTAACGGCAAGTGGTTGCTTTGTCCTACATATTTGTCTTCAGGACTTCCGACCACACCTCTTTGATACGACAAAGGCCACCCGTCACCGGATGGCCTTTCGTCTTTCAAGTCCAAAAAGAGGTAGCCTAAGTCACATAAAAACACGGCGGAACCCCATGGAAACACGGGAGTTCAGGACGTAAACTGAAAACCAAAAAAAGGTGCCCCCTTTTTGGCCCCGCTCGCCTCTCGTTAGAACATCCCTGCTCCCTTCCCGAGCGCAAGTCCGGCAGCGTCCCTGGGCATCGAGCATGCCGGAGAACGGGCGGGTGTTCAACTCCTGCCGTCGGCCTGTCGCTCGGCGAACACCTCCCTGGCCGCGAAAAGGCCGTTCAAGGCTGCGGGAAACCCTGCGTACGTCGACATCTGCATCATGATTTCGACGATCTCTTCCCGCGTGCAGCCCACATTAAGGGCGGCGTGCAGGTGGACCCGAAGCTGTGGCCCGGCTGTCCCCAGGGCGGTTAAGGCCGCGATCACGGAGATTTCCCGGCTCTTGAGATCCAGGCCTGGCCTAGAGTAGATGTCTCCGAAGCATTCGACAAGGTAGCGCCCGAAGTCCGGCGCGATGTCTTTTAGACTCTCGATCACCTTTTCCCCTACGCTGCCATCGACTTTTGCGAGCATGGCGAGGCCTGTCTCGTAGCGTGTCATAGTCTTTTCTCCTTGTTTGGTGGTTGTTGGGCTCGTCTCTCGGATCGGAGTAGGGGGCTGAAGAGGGTTTGCATCGTACTTTTTTTGTGATACCTTTTCGGTATGACGGAGCGAATGTTGGAACCCCTGGATTTGCGGCAGCTGCGCTATTTTGCGGTGGTAGCCGAAGAGTTGAACCTGCGTCGGGCGGCGGAGCGGCTGTTCATGGCCCAGCCGCCCCTGAGTCGCCACATGAAGCGGCTGGAAGAGATGCTGGGCGTGACACTGTTTGTCCGACATTCTCGTGGACTGGTCTTGACTGCGGAAGGGGAGAGGGTGCTTGAAATCGTCCGCCCCCTGCTGGTGCTGGAGACGACCGCACGCGAGCGGCTGCACGCCGTGCGCGCCGCCGGTGCGAGTGCCCCTGTCGTCGGATTGACCACGGCTTTCGAGCAGGGAGTGTTCGCGCCATTGGAGTCGCGGCTTTTCGCCGTTCATGGACCGGGACTTCGTCTGGAGCGCGCCACATCGCCGCGTCTGGTCCGAGAAGTGCGCCGTGGCAGGGTGGATGCGGCCTTCGTGGCGCTGCCTCTCGACACGCCGGGGCTGCATGTCCTGCCGCTGTCCTACGCGGAGCCGCTGCTTGCCGTCCTGCCTGCGGACTGGCCCGAAGCCGCTTCGGGTCGCCACCGCCTCAGCGATCTGGACGGGAAGCCTCTTTTCTGGTTCCGGCGCGAAGGGCACCCCGCGTTTTTTGACCACACGAAGCGGGTCTTCGCGCACGCCGGTTTCGTACCGGTGTTCAAGGAGGAACCGCTGGAGCATGACGTGCTGTTGGCCCGCATTGCGGCAGGCGAGGGCATGGGGCTGTTCCCGGCGTCCTTTTCGGCCATCAGCAGAACCGGCGTAGTCTTCACAACGCTGGTTGAAGGGAACCTTCTCGGCATCCGCTTGGGCCTGATCGTCGCGCAGGGCCGCGAAGCCCTCGCGGAGAGTCTGATGCGACTGGCCGAGGAAATATTGCCCAGCAATTGCTTAGCCACAAAATGAAAAAGGGCTTAAGATCATATGACCTTAAGCCCTTGATTTTTTTGGGCGGTGCTTATGGACCCGTATCAATACCTATCCCTAAATTCCAGATAACATCACACTTCGAACAGTGAGCCTGCCACATATCTATTTTTGTATTTTTTATTGTTTTCATTTTTTGTCCACAAGAAGGACATTTAACATTATATAGACAGATGAAACCAAGCGTAAAGCCTATAAACGTGAGCACGAATATAGAAATCAACATAATGTCTGATGTTTTTTCTAGACCATGATTGTCAAAATAAAAACACAAACCAAATAGAATTGCATCTAAAGCTAGAATAATAAATGCAGTGTAAACAAATGTTTTTCCAAAGTTCGGATGATTTTGTATATTGCTCATCATTTAAGCTAACGGTTATATTTATCTGAACTTCGCCAAAATGGCAGTCTTTATTCACATTTTAAATTATTTTTGAATGAATCATTATTACTCATATAGTAATTAAAAAGGATTGTCGACGATGTCGACAATTGTCTGTGTAGTGGTTCAAGATTTAAGCTCATCCATCCGAAATCTGGGAGCAGATCTTGAATTTTGAATACTTCACTCAAAGCTGAATACCACTCGAGCCTTCTCCAATCAACTTTTGAATATCTTATCTCGGCCAGTCGTCTGGTAACGCGAGTAGGGGTGGCTGACGGTCGGATAGGTGTGCTTCAGCCGAATCACCGCCCCCATAAAGTAGACAGCGGCGCGGCCAGGAGGTCTGGCCCTAGTGAGAATGTTTCCGCACCGTCGTAAAGAATCACTCCAAGGCGCATTTTGTCGCCCGCCGCTTCTGCAAAGCGTCGTATCCCCTGTAGGTCGCGCTCGTTGACCGAAGCCGCAGCTTTCACCTCCACCCCGACAAGTTGCCCCTGGGCATTCTCGATGACCAAATCCACTTCATACTTGGCACGGTCCCGGTAATGGAACATCCGGTATTCGTTATCGGACGTGGCGGCATGTTTAAGCAATTCCGCATGGACAAAGCTCTCGAGAACGTGTCCAAAACGGTTTCGCTCCGACAGGCCCGCCGAGGGCGTCAGCCCAAGCAGGGTCGAGAGCAGGCCGGAATCCAGAAAGTGCAATTTAGGCGTCTTGACCAGCCCGCCGATTCGGCTGCGACTCCAGGCTTCGACGCGGGTCAGCAGAAACATCTGTTCAAGGATGCCCACATAGCGGGCCGTGGTCTTGTGGTCGAGACCAAGCTGTCCTCCCAATTGCGAATAGTTGCACATCTGCCCGGACATTCCCGCCAGCACGCGCACAAGACGCGGAAAAAGATCAAGATTACCGACGGAGGCGATATCCCTCACGTCGCGCTGGAGCAGGGCGTTCAGATACTGCCTCGCCCACGCCGCCCGCCGCCGGTGCGTCGAGCGCAGCACTGACTCGGGATACCCGCCGCGCAGAACGATCTCCTCCAGATCCGGTCCCACCATGCACAAATCCACAACGGGGACGGTGCCTGCAAAAACGCTGTCCAGCCAGTTTGCCGTCGAGCCGCATATCTCCGCCTGCGACAAGGGAAGGAGCGTCACGGTTTCCATGCGCCCGGCCAAAGAGTCCGCGACGGTGGGAAGAGTCATCAGGTTGGCCGATCCTGTCAGGAGAAATCGTCCGGGCCGCCGATCCTCGTCTATGCTCTTCTTGATGGCGATGAGCAGGCCTGGCGCACGCTGGATCTCGTCGATGACAACCCTGTCCGCGTCACGGACAAGCGCCACGGGATCTTCCTTGGCGGCCAGCAGCACGATCTCGTCGTCAAGAGTCAGGTAACGCATCCTTTGCCCTGCGATCTGACGCGCCAGCGTTGTTTTGCCAGCTTGTCTCGGACCGCTGATCAGAACTACTGGCGTATCCTGCATTGCTTCATCAATTCGTTTAGTCAAAAATCGATGATAAATTTCTGTTTTCATGAATAAATTGATAAGTAAAATTGGGATTTTGTCAAATGCAAATTGGGATTAATCGTGGAACAATTTGGGATTATGATATTCGATAATCGGGATTTCTAGCTCTTACATTTGGGATTGACTGGTTGGTCACCGGCGCTTTCGTCTACAATAGCTTTCGAGATTTCGACCCTCGAAAAATTCTTTCCCACTAAGCATACCCCCTGAAACAGAAAAAAAATCAAGATTCAAGATCTGACCCCTTTTCCCCCCGGAGATTTCGGCCAACGCGGCCCTGATTCTCGTGGAAGTGTCCTGCGCCTTGCTCGACCGTCAACTGGGCAGTTTGGCCAGGAAGTTCGAGAACGAAGGCGGATTCACTGAGCGGCTGTACCGGGTACGCACGGAACGCCGGAAACGAGGAGGCGGGGAAAAGGGGTGAGCAGTTCGGGTGGACGGGAATGGACCGGATGGACGCTATGGACCAGCTGGACGGCACTGTCCAGATTGCCCACAAACAAAACAGCAAGGCCTCCAAGGCGGCCATTTTCCGACAAAGCCCACCCAGTCCATATCGTCCATTAAGTCCATGCACCCCCAAAAACCCAAGCCATCCTCAAAACGAAGACCTTGCACAAGCCTTTTCTGACCATTTTGGTATATCTTCTATTTTTGGTGACTGCTGTTGCCGATTTCAGGAGGGGGTGCTATGAGTCCCCATTGGTCTGTTCCCAGCGGGAACACATGGAATCACTCAGCAAACGGACGAGAAAATGCCCAGTTTTGACGACATCGTGAATGAACTCCAGGATAAAATTTTTGATGAAGCGGTTCAGGCCTACGGACAGGCCGGGTTTGAACGCTGGCGCAACAAGCCGTATCACGGCAGGCCAGCCAAGGCCGAGTACATGGGCGCAGCTACCGGCACGTGTGGCGATACCATTCGCATCTTTCTGCACATCGAAAATGACGTGGTCTGTGACGCGGGATTCGGCACGGACGGCTGCGGCTCCAGCCAGGTCAGCGGGTCCATGGCCGCGGAACTGGCAGTGAACAAGACCTGCGAAGAGGTGGCGGCCATCACGGGTGACACTGTACTGGAAGCCCTGGGCGGGCCGGACTGCATGCCCGAAGAAGACCGCCATTGCACCCGGCTGGCCGCCAACGCGCTGCACGAGGCTCTGGGCGATTACTACTTCAAGACGCTGGGAACGCGAGAACGTTGAAGACGCCACATCTTTCTGGCGGTTTTTTTGGAAAATGGCTTGAGATCAGACAGTCTCAAGCCATTGCTGTCTTTTTGGCCCCGCTCGCCTCTCGTTAGAACATCCCTGCTCCCTTCCCGAGCGCAAGTCTGGCAGCGTCTCTGGGCATCGAGCACGCCGGAGAAAGGCGGGTGTTCAACTCCTGCCGTCGGCCTGTCGCTCGGCGAACACCTCTTTGGCCGCGAAAAGACCGTTCAAGGCTGCGGGAAACCCTGCGTACGTCGACATCTGCATCATGATTTCGACTATCTCTTCCCGCGTGCAGCCGACATTAAGGGCGGCGTGCAGGTGGACCCGTAGCTGTGGCCCGGCTGTCCCCAGGGCGGTTAAGGCCGCGATCACGGAAATTTCCCGGCTCTTGAGATCCAGGCCTGGCCTGGAGTAGATGTCTCCGAAGCATTCGACAAGGTAGCGCCCGAAGTCCGGCGCGATGTCTTTTAGACTCTCGATCACCTTTTCCCCTACACTGCCATCGACTTTTGCGAGCATGGCGAGGCCTGTCTCGTAGCGTGTCATAGTTTTCTCTCCTTGTTTGGTGTTGGTTGGGCTCGTCTCTTGGATCGGAGTAGGGGGCTGAAGAGGGTTTGCATCGTACTTTTTTTGCGATACCTTTTCGGTATGACGGAGCGAATGTTGGAACCCCTGGATTTGCGGCAGCTGCGCTATTTTGCGGTGGTAGCCGAAGAGTTGAACCTGCGTCGGGCGGCGGAGCGGCTGTTCATGGCCCAGCCGCCCCTGAGTCGCCACATGAAGCGACTGGAAGAGATGCTGGGCGTGACACTGTTTGTCCGACATTCCCGTGGACTGGTCTTGACTGCGGAAGGGGAGAGGGTGCTTGAAATCGTCCGCCCCCTGCTGGCGCTGGAGACGACCGCACGCGAGCGGTTGCACGCCGTGCGCGCCGCCGGTGCAAGTGCTCCTGTCGTCGGATTGACCACGGCTTTCGAGCAGGGAGTGTTCGCTCCATTGGAGTCGCGGCTTTTCGCCGTTCATGGATCGGGACTTCGTCTGGAGCGCGCCACATCTCCGCGTCTGGTCCGAGAAGTGCGCCGTGGCAGGGTGGATGCGGCCTTCGTGGCGCTGCCTCTCGACACGCCGGGGCTGCATGTCCTGCCGCTGTCCTATGCGGAGCCGCTGCTTGCCGTCCTGCCTGCGGACTGGCCCGAAGCCGCTTCGGACCGCCACCGCCTCAGCGATCTGGACGGGAAGCCTCTTTTCTGGTTCCGGCGCGAAGGGCACCCCGCGTTTTTCGACCACACGAAGCGGGTCTTCGCGCACGCCGGTTTCGTACCGGTGTTCAAGGAGGAACCGCTGGAGCATGACGTGCTGTTGGCCCGCATTGCGGCAGGCGAGGGCATGGGGCTGTTCCCGTCGTCCTTTTCGGCCATCAGCAGAACCGGCGTGGTCTTCACCACGCTGGTTGAAGGGAACCTTCTCGGCATCCGCCTGGGCCTGATCGTCGCGCAGGGCCGTGAAGCCCTCGCGGAAAGCCTTATGCGACTGGCCGAGGAAACATTGCCCAGCAATTGCTTAGCCACAAAATGAAAAAGGGCTTAAGATCATTTGACCTTAAGCCCTTGATTTTTTTTGGCGTTGCTTATGGACCCGTATCAATACCTATCCCTAAATTCCAGGTAATATCACACTTCGAACAGTGAGCCTGCCACATATCTATTTTTGTATTCTTTATTGTTTTCATTTTTTGTCCACAAGAAGGACATTTAACATTATATAGACAGATGAAACCAAACGTAAAGCCTATAAACGTGAGCACAAATACAGAAATTAACATAATTTCTGATGTTTTTTCTAGACCATGGTTGTCAAAATAAAAACACAAACCAAATAAAATTGCATCTAAAGCTGTAATAATAAATGCATAATAAACAAATATTTTTCCAAAGTTCGGATGATTTTGTATATTTCTCATCATATAAGCTAGCGGTTATATTTATCTGGACTTCGCCAAAATGGCAGTCTTCATTCACATTTTAAATTATTTTTGAATGAATCATTATTACTCATATAGTAATTAAAAACGATTGTCGACGATGTCGACAATTGTCTTGGTAGTGGTTCAAGATTTAAGCTCATCCATCCGAAATCTGGGGTTAAATTTTGAATCTTGAATTGTATTGAGGTGCCATATTGGAAAAAGAATAATCAAAATTTACAAGTTGGTTTCAGAATCGGCACGCATAACAATGAAGCTCTTGCTGTTGCGGCAACTTTTTTTGTAGTGTTATTTTACCAAACTCAGTTGATGCTTGGGGTTGGAAGTGAAAAATTCAAGATTCAAGATCTGACCCCTTTTCCCCGCTTTTCCCCGTTATCTATTGTGACTGGAATTGAGCGTTTACCCTCAAAATGTTCCTTCATTAGTTTGTGCAGCTCTTTTTGAGTTTCAAGAGCTTCGTCGTCAGCAGGAAAACTTACGACAGACATAGGAATTCCTTCTTTTTCAAGGAACACATCAACTAGCTTTCTTCTTATGAAGTTTTGCTCGTTTTCTTGATCGACGTATGCTTGAGGTATATATCCAGCCTTTTTAATATGAACCTTATCAAACTCGAACCCAAGCGATTCACCCATTTCGTATAGAAGATCTGAAAGTTGGTCGTTTTTCTTTTCAGACCAAATTTTCTGAAGATCCTTATCGTCATTTGGAAATGAGGCCAAATGATCTAGATACGTCTTCCATGCGTTGGAAACTTTGCTGTATTTCTTTTCGTTGAACTCAAGACCAACCATATTGAGCGCAGACACATGCTGGAAAGCCAGTGTAGAAGCTCTTGTTGTCATGAGATCACGGAATACCTTTAACTTCCGGTCCCTTTCTTCCTTTCTGCGATCAATATATTTTTGAATTTGTACAGCCAATATTGGGCCAGCAACAACTGCCAGCATCATAAGCCAATCACTTATAGTTATACCCATTTCAACCACTTCTTTTTGATCCACGTGATGAACTCCTTTTTATGGCTAACGTGCTGATCACCGGCGGCTGCAAGCCGTCCGGTGGATGAGCTGGTTATGCGCTGATGTTTCGCATTATTGCATAAAGATCGTTGTCGGACTCATCTTCCCTGCAAACGTAATTAAACCCACAT
>Ga0265295_1004797_pt1 | contig 17915 bp, 17 predicted proteins | sample Munlansysbiofilm_FD_192503 | JGI IMG/M metagenome (GOLD analysis project Ga0265295, IMG submission 192503) | Leachate microbial communities from a municipal landfill in Southern Ontario, Canada - Methane capture system biofilm | ecosystem: Engineered > Solid waste > Landfill > Unclassified ...
GCCAAGCTGCTGGCCCGTTTCGACGACATGGACTTCTGGGCCGCCCAGTCGGCCAAGTGCATCTCCTGCGGAGCCTGCACCTACATGTGTCCTACCTGCTACTGCTTCAACATCACCGACGACGACCTTGGCCTTGAAAGCCGCCGCATCCGGACCTGGGACAACTGCATGTCCCACACCTTCACCCTGGAAGGCAGCGGCCACAACCCGCGTCCGACCAAGGCGCACCGTCTGAAAAACCGCGTCGGGCACAAGTTCAGCTACTATCCGGACCTGCACGGGGGCGTCATGGCCTGTTGCGGGTGCGGCCGGTGCATCAAGCAGTGCCCCGCCGGAGTCGATATCCGGCAGATCGTGAAAGCAGCACAGGAGTACTCCGAATGAATGCCAATCCCTATCTCCCGGACATGGCCACCATTGTCGAAGTGATCCAGGAGACGCACAACATCAAGACCTTCCGCATCGTGATCAACAACGAAGAGCGCATGAAGGCCTTCACCTTCCGGCCAGGCCAGGTCGGGCAGCTCTCAGTCTTCGGCGTGGGCGAATCGACCTTTGTCATCAACTCCTCCCCGACCCGCAAGGACTACCTGCAATTCAGCGTCATGCGCGTGGGTGAGGTCACAAGCCGCCTGCACCAGCTTCAGCCCGGCGACCAGATCGGCGTGCGCGCCCCCCTGGGCAACTCCTTTCCGGTGGAGGATTTGAAGGGCAAGAACATCGTCTTCGTGGGCGGCGGCATCGGCATGGCCCCGCTTCGGACCCTGTTCACCTACATGCTCGACAACCGCAAGGATTACGGGGACATCACGCTCCTTTACGGCGCGCGCAGCCCCGCCGATCTGACCTACAAGGCCGAGTTGCCGGAGTGGACAAGCCGCAAGGACGTGAACACCGTGCTGACCATCGACAACCCCTCCGAGGGCTGGGAGCACAAGGTCGGCCTCATCCCCAACGTGCTGCTCGAGATCAATCCCTCGCCCAAGAACACGGTGGCCATCACCTGCGGCCCGCCCATCATGATCAAGTTCACCTTGCAGGCTTTGAAGAAACTGGGTTTCGAGGACGAGAACATCATCACCACCCTGGAAAAGCGCATGAAATGCGGCGTGGGCATCTGCGGACGCTGCAACATCGGCACCAAATACGTGTGCATGGACGGACCCGTCTTCACCTATGCCCAGCTCAAAGAGCTGCCCTCAGAACTATAGGAGACTATCATGGCAGGAATATTCAAGGCTACCGACATTCTCCTGGCCGCGCAGGAAGTCGAGACCCGCGGCGAGGTTTTTTACAACCGCCTGGTCGAGACCACCACCGAGCCCAAATTAAAAGACCTGTTCTCCTTCCTGGCCAAGGAGGAGACCAAGCACCGCGAGATCTTCGCCAAGCTCTACGAGCGGGTCGGGCAGGTCGAGCTTCCGGCCTGGGCCGAGGAGGACGAGTATGTGGACTACCTGAAATATCTGCTCGATTCCCACACCCTGTTCCGCCTGGGCGACGTGGCCCATCTGAAGAGCTTCATGGGTACGCCCGAGGAGGCCATCGAGACGGCCATGGGTTTCGAGAAGGACACCATCATGTTTTTCCTGGAGATGCGCGAATTCGTGCCCGAGGGAGAAAAGAAGTACGTGCAGGACTGCATCGACGAGGAGCGCTCGCATTTGCGTCTTCTTGCGGGCATGCTGAAAAAATAAACGTTCACGGACATCCTCTTGGGGGCTTTCGGGTGCGAATCCGAAAGCCCTTTTTTTTGTATTTTTGGCCTCGAACCTGCTCTGTCGGCAAGAGTTCACGTTGCGCTAACGCTGGAATTGGGTTACGCTTTTAGAGGATGGAACGGGGCAGGGGAGAGGGCCTGGCGGCTGGCGATGAAACGCTTCCGCTCCCCTCGGCGTTGGGGGGGGAAGCATTGTTTTGGACGCAAAGACCGAGTGCCGTTTTTGCGACCCGCCCCTTGTGAATCTTTTTTGTGTTCGAAAGTGAACAGTTCTTTTCTATTGCGAACGTGAAAATGGAGCTCGCGCCGTGGCGAGGATTCCATGGGCATGTTCGTTTTTTGTCTTGAATCGGCTGGCGCACGCGCCATGACAACAAACAGTGTAACAAGGAGATGATCATGCGGAAGGGTTTCTTGGGCTTTTTGGCTGCGGTGTTCATTCTGGCTTTCGCCGTTCCGGGCTTTGCGGAAGAGTGCGCCAATCGGGGCATACTTGATACGATGTACTGCGACAACGACAAGGACCTGGTTGCCGACAACGCGCCTGCCGGCGAATGCAAGGATCCCTCGACGCTGGTCTTCACCTACACGCCGGTGGAAGATCCCGCTGTCTATCAGGATCTTTTCGCCGACTTCCAGGCGCACATCAAGAAGATCACCGGCAAGGACGTGATTTACTACACGGTGCATTCCAACTCGGCCCAGGTCGAGGCCATGCGTTCCGGCCGCCTGCACATCGCGGGCTTTTCCACCGGCCCCACCGGCTTTGCCGTGAACCTGGCCGGATACGTGCCCATCGCCGTCAAGGGCGACGAAAAGGAATTTCAGGGTTACAACCTGATCGTGATCGTCAAGAAGGACAGCCCCATCCAGACCATGGCCGACCTCAAGGGCAAGAAGGTCGCGCACACCTCCCCCTCGTCCAACTCCGGCAACCTGGCCCCCCGCGCCCTGTTCCCGGCCCAGGGCCTGGTGCCCGACGAGGATTACACTGTCGTCTACTCCGGCAAGCATGACCAGTCCGTGCTGGGCGTGGTGCATGGCGACTATGACGCCGCCCCCGTGGCCTCCGACGTTTACGATCGCATGGTGCGCGCCGGCCGCGTGGATGAAGGCGCCGTTCGGATCATCTACACCAGCCCCCGTTTCCCCACATCGTCCTTCGGCTATTCCAGCCAGCTGTGCCCGGAACTGGTCGAGAAGATCAAGGAAGCGTTCTTTTCCTATCGCTACACCGAAGAGATGAAGAAGGCCTTTGACGGCGCGGATCGTTTCTTCCCCATCACCTACCAGAAGGATTGGGCGGTCATTCGCGACATCGCCGAAGCCACGGGCGCGAGCTACAACGAAGAAGGCCTGCAGGCCATGATCGCCAAGGAAAAGGCGGACGCGGAAAAGAAGGCCAAGAAGCAGTAACCACAAGCAAGGCATTATCGTGACGTCACCAAGCAATAGCGGGAACGGGGGGGGATCCTCCCGTTCCCTGATCGTAAAGGATCTGGTCAAGGCTTACGTACCGGGCAAGCCGGTACTCAAAAACATCTCCTTCGAGGTCCGGGGCTGTTCCACTGTGGCCATCATCGGCCCTTCCGGAACGGGCAAGAGTACGCTCTTGCGCTGCATCAACCGTCTCATCGACCCCACCAGCGGAACCATCACCGTGGCCGGCCACGAGATCACGCGTCTCTCGGGCAAGGACCTGCGCCTGGCCCGGCACCATGTGGGCATGGTCTTTCAGGAATTCAATCTGGTGGAGCGCCTCTCGGTCATCGAGAACGTGCTCTGCGGCAGGCTCGGGTTCGTGCCGGTCTGGCGGGCCTGGCTGCGCAAGTTCGAGCAGCACGACATCGAGCGGGCTTTCGAGCTCATCGACATGGTCGGCCTGACCGAGTTCGCCACGCAGCGGGCCGACTCCCTGTCCGGCGGGCAGCGTCAACGCGTGGGCATCGCCCGGGCCGTGATGCAGAACCCGGACGTGATCATGGCCGACGAGCCCACCTCGTCCCTCGATCCCAAAACCTCCGTCGAGATCATGGGCCTCTTGAACGATTTCTCCAAGGCGCACGACATCCCGGTGCTGATCAACATCCATGACGTCAATCTGGCCAAGCGCTTCGCCGACCGGGTCATCGGCATGTCGCTGGGGAGCATCGTTTTCGACGGACCGCCCGCGGAGCTGACCGACGATCATCTCAAAGAGATCTACGGCGGCGAGGACTGGTTGTCATGAGCGCGGCCATCACCAGAAGAGCCTTCAAGCCCAATTGGCTCGCGCGGCTGGGGTGGCTCGCCGTGATCGGGTATTGCGTGCTCGCGTTCTGGTCTCTGGACATCACCTGGGACCGTTTCGTGATCGGCCTTGAGAATGGCGCGAAATTCCTGGGCAGCATGATTCCGCCCAATTTCGAGCGTTGGAAGCTGCTGCTGGGCAACCTTCTGGAGACGCTTGAAATCGCGGTGATCGCCTCGGCTTTCGGCGTGGCCCTTTCCCTGCCCATCGGCCTGGCCGCGTCGCGCAACCTGATGCCGACCTGGGCGACCTGGCCGGCCCGGATCGTCATCGCCATCTGCCGCTCGTTCCACCCGGTCATCTTCGCCATCCTCTTCGTGAAGGCGGTGGGATTCGGCCCTCTGGCCGGCATCCTGACCCTGGTCTTCGCGTCCATCGGGTTCATCGGCAAGCTCTTCGCCGAGGCCATCGAGGAGATTTCCCTCAAGCCCGTGGAGGCCTGCCGGGCGGCAGGGGCCCCGTTCATGAGCGTCATCCTGTATGCGGTGCTGCCGCAGGTGCTGAACCGTTTCATCGGCTTCGCCACCTACCAGTTCGATGCCAACATCCGCAATTCGACCATGGTCGGCATCGTCGGTGCGGGCGGTATCGGCGGCACCCTGTTCGCGGCTTTCCAGCGTTTCGACTACGACTTCCTGGCCGCCATCCTCATTTCCATCATCGTGCTCGTCATGCTCGGCGAGTATCTCGCATCCATAGTCAAGGCGGTGTTCAATGACTAGCCGCACCTGGGAACGCTTCACTCCGGGCCAGCGCCTGGCCCGGTTCTCCATTTATCTGGCTTCGGTCATCGCATTGGTCGTGTCCATGCGCACGGTCCAGATCGTCCCGGAATTCCTCTACGACGCCCCGGCCCAGATGGCGGACATGTTCGAAAGGATGTGGCCACCGGACTACGCCTATTATCCGGGCGGCGTGCACGAGGCTCTGGTCGAGAGCATGCACATCGCGGGCATGGGAACGATCCTGGCCCTGGTCATGTCCCTGCCCGTGGCCCTGCTGGCGGCCAAGAACATCACCCCCGTGCCCGCCCTGAACTGGCTGGCCAGGCTGATCCTCGTGTCCTCGCGTTCGGTGAACACGCTGGTCTGGGCCATCCTGTTCGTGGCGGTCTTCGGTCCCGGCGCCCTGGCCGGCACCATCGCCATCGGATTCAGGTCCATCGGCTTTTGCGGCAAGCTTCTGGGCGAGGCCCTGGAGGAGTGCAACAAGGGGCCGGTGGAGGCCCTGAAGGCGGCGGGCGCGCCCTGGCCGAGCATCTTCCTCAAGGCCTACTGGCCGCAGGTTTCTCCGGCCTTCTGGGGCATCACCCTGTTCCGGTGGGACATCAACGTGCGCGAGTCGGCGGTCATCGGCCTGGTCGGCGCGGGCGGCATCGGCATGGCCCTGGACACGGCCATCGACCTGTTCCGCTGGACCCAGGTCTCGCTCATCCTTCTGTGCATCTTCGCCGTGGTCATCGTGGCCGAGATCGTGGTCACAAAGATCCGGCAGAAAATCATCTAGAATTCACGTCCCTCAAAACAAAAGCGGCGCGGAAAATTTCGGTTTTCCGCGCCGTTTCATTGTCTGGCCGCAGGCGGCTCGCGCCGGTGGTCGGCATCCGCGCTAGAAGTCGAGCTGCCCCTTGTCGCTCAGGAAGCTCATGGTCGTCTGCCTGCGCTTTCCGTTTTCCACGTACACCACGCTGTAAAACCCCTTGGGCAGGACGATGTCGCGCGCGCCTCTGCCTTTTATCTCGAAGGGGCCGAACTCCTTGTAGGTCTGCTGGTTTTTGAACCACAGGGTCACGGGACGCGCGGCGGTGACCACGAGCCTGCCGTGCTCGAATGGGTCCGCGGGTTTTGTGGATGAGACCTTCGCGGGTGGTTGCGTCTTTGCGGCGGCGGACGTCGCGTTCGTCCTCGCGGCGTCGGGCGCGGACCTCTGGGTCGCGGCCATGGAGGCGTTCACGGCGATGCCCGTTTCGGCCTCGCCCATGGCCGGGGATTGCGTGTTGTTCGCGGTCTGGTTGGATTGCGGGATGGTGGCGGTGGCCGTGAAAATCGGCTGCGGCATGGGCGTGTCGGGTAGCGCGGATCCGGCGGTCCGGCTGGCATTGACGGCGTTCCGGGTGATCGCGGAAGGGGCGGGCGGAACGCTTGAAGTGACCGGGGCGGGGGATTCGCCTGAATTTTCGGCGTGGGGCGCGGGTCGCCACTGTTCCAGCAGGCCCCGGCTGTAGGCCAGATAGCCCGCCCCTCCGGCGACAAGCAGGGCGGCCAAGGCCAACTGGGGCATGCTCGGTTTCCAGAGGCGTTGCTTTGCCGGGCCGGTGGAGGATGGTTCGGACTGGTCGGGATCAAAGGAATAGAGGCGGCCGCATTTTGCACATTCGCCGGGAAAGAGCGCGAACTCCCCGGCTGTCGGCTTGTGCCCGCATTTCGAGCAGACCGGGGTGTTCGGGCTTGGATGGGAGGAACCCGAGGGTTCGGGAAAAGTCGGGGAATCGTCCTGGGAGCGGACGGGGGCTGCGTTCGTCGCCCCAGCCAATGCGGACAGTTTTTCGACCAGCAGCAGAACCTTGTCCGCTGGCAGGGACTCCTCATGGGCCAGGATGGCGGGGACCAGATTCCCGGCCTCGACGACCAGCGCCCCGCGCACGGGCCCCGCGATTCCGACGCTGGCCCGGCTGAAGCAGAGCACGGGGCAGGGGTGCACGTCGCCGCTATACTGCACGCCCAGATGCTTGACCAGTTTCTGGGTCTGGTTCCAGCATCCGCTGAGCATGTCCAGCAAGAACGGCCATCCGTTCAAACGCAGGGATTCGCCCGAGGCCGAGATGTTGCCGAGATGACTGCCGACCCTGATCGGAAAGAACCCGCTCGGTCCGATGACGGCATGGTCGATGCGCGTCCCGTCGAAATGCAGGTCGTGAAAGACGTGATATTCGTTGGGCAGCTGTTCCAGCGCCCTGGCCACGATTTGCCCGCCCCGGGCATTGGCCTGGGAATGCGAAAGATAGTGCGAGGCGGTCAGCCCGAGTTCTTCGAAACGCAGTACCGCCGCGACGAAAAACACGGCGAAAAAAGCGCTTATCCAGTGCTGCTGTTGCTTGAACGCATACAGCCCAGATCCCGCCAGGATCAGAACGAAGAAGAGCGGCAGCGCCACGCGCAACAGCATGTCTTTGCGCCGGGCGCTCGCCCTGGAGGTGCTGCTTGAAGCCGTGCTGCCGTAAATGTAAGCCATGACGCCTCGACATGTTCTCGCGTTACCGGGAAATTGAACGCTCACGTTTTAAGCCCCAGTTCGGGAAGCATGTCAAGAGTGGCCAATGTATGACAAATGCATGCGTCGGACGCGGGTTTGCGCCCGTGCCGTGCCTTTCGGCAGGATGCGGGGCGGGGTTTTGCGCGTGGAGCGCAGGGCTTACGGGCTTATTGGGCGAGCCGGGCGAAACCGCCCCCGGTCATACGGGCCAGGTCCGCCGGAGCGATTTCAATGTCCAGGCCGCGCCGTCCCCCGCTGACCAGGATGGTCGCATGGGTGGCGGCCGAGGCGTCGATGAAGGTGCGCAGCCGCTTTTTCTGCCCCAAAGGGCTGACCCCGCCCAGAACGTACCCCGTGGTCCGCTCCACCAGGGACTTGTCGGCCATGGCCGCCTTCTTGGCGCCGGCGGCCTTGGCCAGGTGCTTGAGGCCGAGCATCGCCTCCACTGGAATGACGGCCACCACCAGTTCGCCGCCCAGATCCGCGACCAGGGTCTTGAAGACGCGCTGCGGATCGACGCCCAGCTTTTCGGCGGCTTCGAGGCCATAGGAGGCGCATGCGGGATCATGCGCGTATTCGCGCACGACAATGTCGATTTTCGCTTTCTTGGCGGCGTTTATGGCGGGTGTCATGGGAGTGCGGCTACAAAGACGCGCGGCAAAAGTCCAGTCTGGAATCGCGGGGCAGGCGCGGCGCGTCCCGAACAAAGGATGCGCCGCGCCAAAAGGCCAACGTCGCGGCCTAGATCGCGGCCTGGGCCGAGGAGAGGATGTAGTCCTTGATGTCGTCGATGGTCACCACGGGCAGGTCATGGCGACGCCCGAATTCCTGAATCTGGGGCATGCGGGCCATGGTGCCGTCTTCGTTGGTCACTTCGCACAACACGCCGCAGGGCTTGAGGCCTGCCAGGCGCATGAGGTCCACGGTGGCCTCGGTGTGGCCCTCGCGCTCCAGCACCCCTCCGGGCCGGGCCCTGAGGGGGAAGATGTGTCCGGGCCGGTGCAGATCCTCGGGCCGGGCGTCATCGGCAGTGGCGGCCTGCACCGTGCGCACGCGGTCGGCGGCGGAAACGCCGGTGGTCACGCCGCTCGCGGCCTCGATGGAGACGGTGAAGGCGGTCTGATAGCGGCTGGAGTTGTTGTGGACCATGGGCGGCAGGTCGAGGGCGCGCGCTTTCTCCTCGGGCAGGCAGAGGCAGACGATGCCGCTGCATTCGCGGATGAGCATGGCCATCTGGGCCGTGGTCAGGGACTGGGCGGCGAAGATCAGGTCGCCTTCGTTCTCGCGGTTTTCGTTGTCGGTGACCAGCACCCCCCGGCCTTGTCGCAAGGCCGCAAGGGCGCGTTCGACTCGGACGCGGGGAGGGGTGTTCTCGAAATTCTCTGAAGTCTGATTCACGGCGCTTCTCCTTGGGATTTGAGCGTGAATCAGGGCGCGGCAAAAAAACCGTTCACGCCCGTGAACGGCGGCCGTCTTCTCTTTCATCCGGACTGTCACCGTCGGCTCCGGCCTCTCACCGGATCTGCTGACCTTCCGGACCCCCGGAAGCGCTCGCGGGCTCCCCGTCAAAAAACGGGATACCGCCGGTGGGGAATTGCACCCCGCCCTGAGAAGTGGGCACAATGCGCGGTGAGACGCGCGGTGTCAACGCCGGGGGTGGTCTTTCCGGAAGCAGAGCATCGTCCCCGGCAGCGTCGCGCCTTGCGATCCCCATGAGCGTATCGATTATGGAAATGGTTATTTGTAAACAGTATTGTATAGTAATTTTGTAATTGTCATACATTTTATTGTTAATACTGAATCGCCATATATAAATACAGTTGTCGATTCTCGTTTTTTACTGAGCTGTCATACATTGCGATGTTTCTTGTCTATTTCCGAATTTTTTGTCTATAAGGGTAATAAAGCATTCAGCATGCTACGCAGTTATCGGACGTCTTTCCCACTGTCGGGTAACATCCGTCTTTTTTGTCTTGCATCAAGGCGCGACGGAGGGACAGAGAATGGGCGTAAAGGGTTTTGATTCTTCCAAGCTGGCGGACGGTTTTGGGATTTTGGTGAGGCAGGAATGAAATATTACGCACACTCGACGGATAATCCGGACAAATCCGACTGGCAGGAGTTGGACGAACATTTGGAGGCCGTGGCCGCCCTGGCCGCACAATTCGCCTCGGCATTCGGCGCGGAGCAGTGGGGGCGGGCGGCAGGGCTCCTGCATGATACGGGCAAGGCTACGCGCGAGTTCATCTTGCGTCTTGAAGGGCGTCCGCTGCGGGTCAATCATTCCATATTCGGAGCGCGGATCGGCCAGCAGCAGTTCGGAAAACTGGGGCTTTTACTCTCGTATGTCATCGCCGGGCATCATGGCGGCTTGCCGGATGGCGGGGTGCAGGAAGGGCAGCTTCACTACCGGCTCAAAAACGAGCGGATTCCTGAGGATGTTGCTTACCTCGCCGACCCGCAAAGTTTCACTGTTTTGCAATTGCCGTTTACCAAGCGTCCGCGGCAACCCGGTTTTGCCCTGTCCTTTTTTACGCGCATGATCTTCTCGTGCCTTACGGACGCCGATTTTCTCGATACGGAAGCTTTTTGCGACGCGCACAGGTCCGATGTGCGCAAAAGCATGCAAAGCAGTACGTTGTCGCATTTGGGCCATGCGCTCAAAGAGCGGATCGCGGAGCTGGGACGAACGGCAAGGCCTTCCCGCGTAAACGCGTTGCGTCAATCCGTTCTTGCCGATTGCCGGGCCAAAGCCATTGAAGCGCCGGGCTTCTTTTCCCTGACCGTGCCCACGGGCGGGGGCAAGACGCTGTCTTCGATGACCTTCGCCCTTGATCACGCCGTTGCTCATGACCTGCGCCGGGTCATCTACGCCATTCCGTTCACATCCATCATCGAGCAGAACGCCCAGGTTTTCAGCGCCATTTTTGGGCAGGAAAACGTGCTGGAGCACCACTGCAACTTCAAAGGCCGCGACGACCCTGAGGAGCAGGGCTACGACAGGTGGCGTGGCCTGGCCGCCGAGAACTGGGATTCGCCCGTGGTGGTGACCACCAATGTCCAGTTCTTCGAATCCCTGTTCAGCAACAAACCGTCACGTTGCCGCAAGCTGCACAACATCGCGCGCAGCGTCATTGTGTTGGACGAGGCACAGGCCATTCCCACGGAATATCTGGAGCCCTGTCTTTGCGCGCTGCGGGAGCTGGTCGAGCATTACGGCTGCAGCGTGGTGCTGTGCACGGCCACCCAGCCCGCCCTGGATGACGAGAGTTTCCGCGAACCCCTGCAGGGTGTGCGGGAAATCATCGCCGACCCCGCGAATCTGTATGCGAATCTTAGACGGGTCGAAATCACTTTTGTTGGCCGACTCTCTGACGCGGAGTTGGCGGAGCGTATCTCCAGCCTGGGGCAGGTGCTGTGTATTGTCGGCACCAAGGCCCAGGCCCGCAAGGTGTTCGAGAATCTGTCCGAGCACGAAGGCGCGTTTCATCTGTCCACCAATATGTACCCCGAACATCGCCGCGACGTGCTGGCGGCAGTCCGTCGACGGCTTAAAGATCGCCTGCCATGCCGGGTCATTTCAACGTCGCTCATCGAAGCCGGGGTGGATGTGGATTTTCCGGTTGTCTACCGAGGCATGGCCGGGCTCGACTCCATTGCCCAGGCCGCTGGCCGCTGCAATCGAGAGGGGCGGCTCGACGGGTTGGGGCGGGTTGTCGTTTTCGAGTCTGAGAAACCGCCCCGAATGCCCTGGTTGCAGCGCTGCGCCAGCCGAGCCGGAGAAACATTGCGCACGTTGCCTGCAAAGGACCCGCTCGGACTTGCGGCCATGCGCCGCTACTTCGAATTGCTCTACGATGTGCAGGAGCAGGACAGGAAACAGATCATGAAGCGGTTGAACGCGCCGGTGGATAAGGACCTGCTTTTTCCATTCAAAGAAGTGGCCAATGACTTCCGCTTTATCGAAGACGAGGGGAGCGCCATGATCATTCCAAGAGAGCCCGAGGCGGAAGAACTGGTCCGGCAACTGCGTTTCACGGAGTTTCCGCGTGCCATCCTGCGCAAACTGCAGCGATATTCCGTGACGGTCAGAACCGGGGATATGGCGAAACTCCGTGCTGCGGGTGCTGTTGAAATGATTCGGGAGACCTACCCCGTGCTGCGCAATCTGGCCGCCTATGACGAGCGCGTCGGATTGTGCGTGGATGCGGGAGAGGTGTGGGATGCTGATGGATTGATCGCCTGAAAAGGAGGAACCTATGGGATTTGGTGTCAAACTGCGGGTCTGGGGCGACTATGCCTGCTTTACCCGCCCGGAAATGAAGGTGGAGCGGGTCTCCTACGATGTCATGACCCCGTCCGCCGCGCGCGGCATTCTGGAGGCCATTCATTGGAAACCGGCCATACGGTGGGTTGTGGACAGGATCCACGTCTTGCGGCCCATCAGGTTCGACAACGTGCGCCGCAATGAGGTGAGTTCCAAGATCCCCAAACCAAACCCGGAAACCGTCATGCGGGACAGGAAGCCCCTATATTTTCTGGCCGATGACGGCAGTAATCGTCAGCAACGCGCGTCGACGCTGCTGCGCAACGTGGAATACGTCATCGAGGCTCATTTCGAACTTACCGAGAAAGCCAGCTTGGCGGACAACGAAGGCAAGCATCTGGACATTTTCAACCGCCGGGCCAGAACCGGGCAATTTTTCCATCAGCCCTGCCTTGGTTGCCGGGAGTTCCCGGCTTCCTTCGAACTGATCGAGGGCGAAGTTCCGCAGTCCTGCTATGCCGGAGAGCAGCGGGAACTCGGCTACATGCTGCTGGACATCGACTTTGCCAACGACATGACACCGCTCTTTTTCAAGGCCGTCATGCAGGACGGGATCATTGTTCCACCTTCGCCCCTATCTGCGGAGGTACGCGCATGATTCTGCAAGCACTGCACGGATATTACGAGCGCATGTGCGCAGACCTGGATTCAGGCATGCCGCCTTATGGGATGAGCATGGAAGATATTTCGTTTGCGCTGGTGTTGGATGCTGAGGGTAAATTGCAAGGCATCGACGATTTGCGGGAGTTGGAAGGAAAGAAGCTGCGGCCCCGTAAGAGGCTAGTCCCTATCCCAGAGAAGAAGGGTAATGGCATCAAACCAAATTTTCTCTGGGACACAACAAGCTATGTGTTGGGTAAGGACAATAAAGGAAATCAGGAACGGACAGACCATTGTCATGTTGCTTTTATCGAGCACGTTAAATCTTATTGTGAGTCCTCCGATTCTGGTCTTGCATCCGTTTTAAAGTTTCTCGAACATGGGGAAAAAGACATTTCCTGTTTTTCGAATTTCGAAGAGGTCATGGGCACCAATGTGGTCTTCCGCCTTGATGGCGAGCGCGGCTTTGTTCACGAGCGTCCGGCCGCGCGTAAGGCCTGGGCAACATGTTTGGACCAGCGCGAAAGTGGACTGCTCGGGCAATGTCTGATTACAGGTGACCGATCAAAGCCTATTGCGCGGCTACATCCCTCAATCAAAGGGGGACGCTACGGTGTTCGCGACGCTCAGGCCGTTGCTTCAATAGTATCGTTTAATAAATCTGCTTTCGAATCATACGGAAAAGAGCAGTCGATAAATGCTCCTGTAAGTCAGGAAGCCGCATTTTGTTATGTCACTGCTTTAAACTATCTCCTCAATCCGACAAACCGCCAGAGAATCATCATCGGTGATGCCACCATCGTTTTTTGGGCGGAACGGTCCAGCCCGGCCGAGGATTTTTTGGCCGACCTCTTTGATCCGGATACCGCGATCAGCACTCCGGAAACCTCAATCGACCACCAGACCACAACCAAAATCCACGATCTGCTGCAAGCCATCCGAGCAGGCAAGCGTGCCGTGGATTTCGTGCCGGACATGGATGAATCCGTGCGGTTCTATCTCCTGGCCTTGGCCCCCAACGCGGCCCGATTGTCGGTACGCTTCTGGGAGATGAGCACGGTTGGCGGCCTGCTGGAGAAAATCGGAACGCATTTCAAACAGCTCGAAATCATCCCCCAATACGACAATGAACCCGAATTCCCGCCTTTGTGGCGCCTTCTTTGCCAAACAGCCCCCTTGGGAAAAAGCGAAAACATCTCGCCGGTTCTCGCTGGCGGCATGGCCAAAGCCATGCTCACGGGTTTGTCCTACCCGCAAAGCCTGCTTCCTGCCGTGCTTGGCCGTATTCGGGCCGAGCATGCCGTTACCTATTTCCGGGCCGCGCTCATCAAGGCTTTTCTCATGCGCAACAAACAGATGGAGGTTCCCGTGTCACTTGATCCCGCAAGAACTGATCGTCCCTACCTTTTGGGCAGGCTCTTCGCCGTTCTGGAAAAAGCCCAGGAAGACGCTGTCCCTGGCGCGAACGCGACCATTAAAGACCGCTATCTCTCCTCCGCCTCGGCCAATCCGGGACAGGTCTTTCATATGCTGCTCAAGAACGCATCCAACCACACGGCCAAGCTTCGCAAGGATTCCGAGAAGAAAGGTCGGGCCATCCATTATGAAGCCATGGTGCAGGATATCATGAATTTCTTCGATGACTTTCCGAAAACCATGTCCGCGGAAGAGCAGGGCTTGTTCATGATCGGCTACTACCACCAGCGCAAAGACTTTTTCACCAAAAAAATCAAGGAGAACTAACCATGACCGCCATTGCCAACCGCTATGAATTCGTCCTGCTCTTTGACGTGGAAAACGGAAATCCCAACGGCGATCCGGATGCCGGAAACATGCCCCGCATTGATCCCGAAACCGGTCATGGTCTGGTCACCGACGTCTGCCTGAAGCGCAAGATTCGCAACCACGTGGCCCTGTCCAAGAATGGGGCAACCGGATTCAGAATTTATATCCAAGAAAAATCGGTATTAAATACGACTCATCAGGAAGCTTATGCGGAGAACAAACTGACTATCGAGCCCAAGAAACTTCCCAAAAAGGCTGAAGAAGCAACAGCGGTCACTGGTTGGATGTGTACCAACTTTTTCGACATACGCACTTTTGGCGCGGTTATGACCACGGAAGTCAATTGCGGGCAGGTCCGTGGGCCTGTGCAACTGGCATTCGCCAAAAGCGTCGAACCCATCATGCCCCAAGAGGTCAGCATTACCCGCATGGCCGTGACGACCAAAGCGGAAGCGGAAAAGCAGCAGGGCGATAACCGCACCATGGGCCGCAAGCATATCGTGCCCTATGGTCTTTACGTGGCTCGCGGGTTCGTCTCCGCGCCCCTGGCCGAGAAGACGAATTTTTCCGACGAAGATCTGTCGATGCTTTGGGATGCGCTCATGAGCATGTTCGAACATGACCGTTCGGCTGCGCGTGGGCTTATGAGCAGTCGCAAGCTCTTTGTCTTCAAACACGAGAACAAGCTTGGCAACGCTCCTGCCCACAAGCTTTTCGATCTGGTGGACGTCAAACGTCAGGAAGATTCCGCCGGTCCGGCCCGTTCCTTCAAGGACTACAATGTCTCCGTCGGCCAAGCCCCGGCTGGCGTGGAGATCATCGAGATGCTCTGATGGACAAAAAACTCGAACAACACTTCCGGCAAAGGGCGGTGGATCTGGGCAATTCCGGTGATCCGGCCGCTCTGCCGGAGCTGATGGAGCTGAGCCGTTCGCCCCTGCCCAATGTCCGCCGTCTGGCTGCCTCGGCCATGGGCAAGCTGGCCGGGTTGGCCGAGGGGGAGGAGGCTGTGTCCGCCCTGCATCCGCTCTTGCGCGACGCGAATCCGCAGGTTCGTCAATACGCGGTCCGGGCTCTCAAGAGCTACGGCATCGCCGCGCAATGCGCACTCGCGGACCTGCGGGACATGGCGGCAAGCGCTGTCGAGAAGGACTACAACCAGCGCGACGCCTCCATCGCCATCGAGACCATCGTGGAGGCTGTCCGCATTGCCGAGGAGCAGGCCGTGCATCTGTGCAAGCGGTGCGGGGTGCGGCTTGCCCCCGACGAATACGTGCGCAGCCGCAAAGCCTTTCAGCGTCCGTTCTGCGACCACTGTTTTGACGAGGTTTTCCTGGAGCGCCGCAATTATGAAACCAAGGTCGAATTGCAGAAGAACATCCGGGCCAAGGACGGCAGTTGGGTGCAATCGGAAGGCGAACGCCTCGTCTGCGAAGCTCTGGCCGCCGAGGGCATCGGCTACCGCTATGATGAACGTTTCCGCATCCTGGATGGATACGCCATCAGACCGGATTTTTATCTCCCTGAATTCGATGTCTATATCGAGTATTGGGGCATGGAAACGTCGGACTACAAAATCGGCATGCTCAAGAAACAGCAACTCTACCAGCAGCAGGGAAAGAAGCTCATTTCCCTGTATCCGGCGGACAAACCGGCCATGCGCGCGCGGATTCTGGAAAAGCTGCGCCAATACCGGTGACTTGCTTTTCTTGCGAGTCGCGACGTCGCGCAGCTTAAGCGGAGTCAGACACATGTATTCTGAAGACGAGCTTTTGCCCATATCGGCCCTGCAGCACCTGCTCTACTGCGAGCGGCAATGCGCGCTCATTCATATCGAGCGGGCCTGGGAAGAGAATCTGTTCACGGCCGAAGGGCGAATTCTGCACGACAAGGTCGATTCCGGAGAGAACTCGGTCCGGGCAGGGCGACGCGTTGCCCGCAGCCTGCCCTTGCGTTCTCTGGCGTTTGGGCTTTCGGGCATCGCGGATGTCGTGGAATTCGGACCAGGGCGTACGGAGGTCTTCCCGGTCGAGTACAAGCGCGGTCGCAGCAAGGCCGCCGACTGGGACCGGGTGCAGCTCTGCGCCCAGGCAATGTGCCTGGAAGAGATGCTGGACGTGGTGATAACGGAAGGAGCCTTGTTCTACGGCAAGACCAGACGTCGCGAACGGGTTGATTTTGACGACGGATTGCGCGCCGAAACCCGAGAGACCGCCGAACGGCTGCACAAACTCATCGACGCGAGGCGAACGCCGCCAGCCGTTTACAGCGCTAAATGCGACGCGTGTTCACTTTTTCATGCGTGCATGCCCAAACTTCCCAGGTGCAAATCCATCAGCCGTTACCTTACAACCATGGCGGACGCGGAATGAAAAAACTGCTCAATACGCTTTATGTGACGAGCCAGGGAGCCTACCTGGCCAAGGACGGAGAATGCATCGCCGTGCACGTGGACAAAGAAGTCAAACTGCGCGTGCCCATTCATACCTTGGGCGGTGTGGTCTGTTTCGGACAGGTTTCATGCAGTCCGTTTTTGATGGGATTCGCTGTCGAGCGCGGGCTTGGTTTCAGTTTCCTGACCGAGAAAGGGCGTTTTCTGGCGCGGGTGCAGGGGCCTGTTTCAGGTAACGTCCTGCTTCGGCGCGAGCAGTTCCGGCGCGCCGATAATCTGGACGCAAGCGCTGAAGTGGCCCGCTCCATCATCACCGCCAAGATCATCAATGCGCGTCGGGTCTTGCAGCGCACGCTGCGTGATCATGGCGGCAAGATTGATGGCGTGGCTCTTGAGAAGGAAATCGCGCATTTGCAGGACTGTCTGCATCGCCTGCAACAACCCGTCGGCCTGGATCTGGCGCGTGGCATCGAGGGGGAGGCGGCCAACGGATACTTCGGGGTGTTCAATCATCTGATTCTATCCGGTGAACCCGAGTTCCGTTTTGCCGGGCGCAGTCGGCGTCCGCCCCTTGACCGGATCAATTGCCTGTTGTCGTTCATCTATACGCTGCTGGCGCATGATGTGCGCAGCGCCCTGGAATGCGTCGGTCTGGATTCGGAAGTGGGTTTTCTGCATCGGGACCGGCCCGGCAGGCATGGCTTGGCGCTGGATGTCATGGAGGAGTTTCGGGCTTTTGTGGCGGATCGTCTGGCTTTGTCGCTCATCAATTTGGGGCAGATCAAAAAGGATGACTTCGAGATTCTTGAAACCGGTGCTGTAAAGTTGACGGATGATGCGCGGAAAACGCTTTTGGTCGCGTATCAAAAACGCAAGCAGGACGAGATCATGCATCCGTTTTTGAATGAGCGGATTCCCATGGGGCTTGTCTTCCATGTCCAGGCCATGCTCATGTCGCGGTGGCTGAGAGGTGATCTGGACGGATACCCGCCGTTCGTGTGGAAGTAATATGCTGGTACTGATAAGTTACGACGTAAGTTTCGAGGACCCCGGCGGGCAGAGGCGTTTGCGGCGTATCGCCAAGGCGTGCCAGGATTATGGGCAGCGGGTGCAATATTCCGTGTTCGAATGCGTGGTGGATCCGACGCAATGGACGCGGCTGAAAAACAGGCTGCTGAATGAAATGGATGAGAGCAAAGACAGCCTGCGTTTTTATTACCTGGGAGCGAATTGGAAACGAAAGATAGAACACATCGGAGCCAAGCCCGCGTACGACCCGGAAGGACTGTTGATTCTGTAGCGCGAACCCCAAGCGGTGTCGAAACCTCCGGAGGGTTCGCGATGGATGTAATTGTTTGATTTTGTGTGATAAAATTTTAACGCTTTGATTTGGCAGCAACAAACAGCGGTATTTCCAACGATAGAGGTGCTCCCCAAAATTTGGACAGGTATGATAGCTTAACCTCACACAAGGAGAATTATCATGTCCAAACGGAAAAATCACGCCCCGGCGTTCAAAGCGAAAGTCGCCCTCGCGGCCCTTTCGGGG
>Ga0265295_1004798_pt1 | contig 17914 bp, 14 predicted proteins | sample Munlansysbiofilm_FD_192503 | JGI IMG/M metagenome (GOLD analysis project Ga0265295, IMG submission 192503) | Leachate microbial communities from a municipal landfill in Southern Ontario, Canada - Methane capture system biofilm | ecosystem: Engineered > Solid waste > Landfill > Unclassified ...
ACAGTTTACTCTATTTCTCCTACCTTCACAATAGGAAGAAAAGACTTGCCTAGGTATTGTAAAATTTTAGAAAGCGCCTGTCTTCACAGGCGCCTGCAGTGCTTCTAATTGCGTTCCCCTTGTAAGATTGTTGCCACACGCTCCCGCGAGATACGCGCGCCCAGTGCAGCCAATGATACTTCCAACGTTTCATAACCACGATCGATATGATGGGGATGGATAACAGTTGTCGTACCCTCTGCGGATAACCCGGCTAAGACCAGCGCGGCACCGGCACGAAGGTCTGTCGCTTTGACGCGCGCACCTTCTAAGTGTTGGACCCCGCGGATCACTGCCGTGTGATAATCAACGACGATATCTGCTCCCATTTTTACAAGTTCTGGAACATGGCGGAAGCGACCATCAAAGACAGTCTCAACAATAATACTCGTTCCCTCAGCCAAGGTTAGATGGGCCATGAGCTGCGCCTGCATATCGGTTGGAAAACCAGGATGCGGGGAAGTCATCACTTTATGAAGGGGCAAAATCGGACGCCTTCCTATGACACGAAGACCGCCTTGATCTTGCGAAATAATTGTTCCTGACTGTTGAAAAGCTTCGATCACCGCTTCCATATGCTCCACAACGACACCTCGAATGAAAATGTCTCCACCGGTCATAGCCCCTGCCGCTAAAAACGTTCCTGCTTCAATGCGATCTGGGATCACACGATGCGTCAGACGGACGTGCGCTGGCCGCGTAACGCCTTCAATGACGATGCGATGTGTCCCCGCACCATGAATCCGGGCACCGAGCGACGTTAAAAAACGGGCCAAATCTTGAATCTCCGGTTCGCGTGCAGCATTGGTAATAATCGTCCGCCCTTCAGCAAAAGCAGCAGCCATCAAAATATTTTCAGTTGTTCCGACGCTTGGAAAATCGAGGACGATATGGGCGCCACGCAAGCGATGGGCCTCGGCGACGAGTGTACCGCCGTACTCATGAATGGTCACACCCATTTTTTTCAAACTACTGATATGCATATCGATCGGTCGTTGACCGATGGAACAACCACCCGGATAACTCACAACAGCTTCTCCTGTCCGTGAGACGAGGGGCCCCAATAAAAAAATCGACGATCGCATTTGACTCATCAAATGCTCAGGAACAATATTGGTATCAAGTGTTTCCGTATTGACATAAAGTCGATGACCTTCACGCACCACCTGAACACCGAGTGCCCTTAAAATATCCATCATCACCCGCACATCCAATAGATCGGGCACATCGACAAGCTCCATCTCACCACGCACTAAAATCGTCGCCGCTAAAATCGGTAAAGCGGCGTTTTTTGCGCCGTGCACTTCGATCTCACCGTGAAGTGCAAGGCCACCTTCAATCACAAAAGCTTCCATACGGGCTAACCTCCTCCGTTAGCCCTCACCCATCACCAACACTTCTGTCTGTAAAGCAATATGAAAACGCTCGTTCACACAATCTTGGACCGTATGAATCAGATGCAAGACATCACTGGCCCGCGCTTCACCACGATTAATAATAAAATTGGCATGCACCTCAGAAATTTGTGCACCACCATACCGAGCCCCTTTTAACCCACATGCTTCTATCAACCGAGCCGCATAATCACCGGGCGGGTTACGAAATACACTCCCCGCGCATGCTTCTTGCAGGGGCTGTGTCCGTAAGCGATGGGCTTTCCAAGCATTCATCTCTTTACGCAATACACTTTCTTCACCAGGCGTCAGGGCAAACGCTGCCTCAACGACGACACCGCGTTCCCGTTGTAAACGCGTTGTACGGTATGTCATTTCTAAATCTTCTCGGCTGACCGTCTCGATCCGCCCATCTTCCCAAACAACCCGTGCATAACTTAAAACACGACTTGTATCCGAGCCATGTGCCCCGGCATTCATCACCACCGCACCACCGACGGTACCGGGAATCCCGCCAGCATAAGTCAACCCGGCTAGCGATCGCCGTACGGCATCATAGGCCAGACGAATCAGTGAATAAGAACCCCCAGCGATGAGCACGGTCCCCTCCTGTCGTAAGGTCGCAAAAGATTCGCTCAGATGAATGACTACCCCCCGATAGCCTCCGTCCAAGACGAGCATATTGGAGCCCTTACCGATCACCATCCAAGGCACATGCGCTTCCTTTAAATGTTGAAGGGCCAAAGACAGTGCTGCTATGCTTGACGGTTCAAACAATATGTCTGCTGGACCACCAATTTTCCACGTCGTATAACGAGAAAGCGACACACGTTCACGTACGGTACCGTAGCGCGACAGATGACTCACAAGCGATGGCATCTTGATCCCTCCCATCCCCACGCCGGACACTGCATTGTATGACATAAGCCCAAAAAGCGTGACAGATGCCTAATATCCATGACGTTTGATCCCATCCATGATACACTATAGACGTTCTCGGTAGCGACTGATATTTAAAAGCACGCCCAAGCCATACAAAATAATGACCAGAGACGAACCGCCAGCGCTCATCAGCGGAAGCGTAATGCCAGTAACAGGCAAAAGTCCAATGACAACCCCGATGTTAATCAACACCTGAATCAAAATCACAGAAGTCATTCCGACAGCAGTAAAACGGGCGAAATGATCGGGCGCGTAGAGAGCAATCATAAACCCGCGCCAGATGATCACGCCAAATAAAAAAAGCACGATCGTTGCGCCCACCAAGCCGAGCTCCTCAGCTGTGATCGCAAAAATAAAATCATTATACGGCTCAGGTAAATACTGGTACTTTTGGCGGCTCATGCCTAAGCCTAACCCAAAAAGACCGCCTGGTCCAATCGCATACAGCGATTGAATCGTTTGATAGCCTGCCCCTAAAGGATCTTGCCAAGGATCGAGATACGCCAGAATACGCTGAAGTCGATAAGGTGCCGCGGCAATCAACCCGGCAAAAGCGATCACACCGAGCCCACCCAACAAAAAGAGATGCCTAAAGCGAGCCCCAGCGACAAATGTCATCAAAACCGCTGACCCTAACAAAACCGTTCCCGTCCCTAGGTCCGGCTGCAACATAATCAAGGCAAAAAAGAACACGCTGATGAGTAAAGGTGGAAAAAGTCCTTTCCAAAAAGATTCCAATCGCTCATGATGACGTTCCAAATACACTGCAAGCATCATAATCAAAGCTAATTTGGCAAACTCCGCCGGTTGAATCGAAAAAGCACCGATGCCAATCCAACTGCGTGCCCCTCCGCGTATGACCCCGATACCCGGAATGAGCACAAGGATAAGACTTAAAAGTGAAATGACGGCGATGGCTCGTACATGATCACGGTAATGCCAATAATCAATCGAGCTGGCAAACATCATTGCCAAAAGACCCAAAGCCGCAAAAATCGCCTGGCGCTTCACATAATAAAAAGCATCACCAAAATCATGTTCAGCGATCACAGCGCTTGCGCTCATCACCATCATAAGACCGATCACCAGCAATAAGATAACAGCCGAGAGCAGTAAAACATCATAAGGTTGCTTGTGTAGATCCACGCTTTTTCGATGGTGCAACCACCCTTCTGATCCGCCACGCATCGCAATCATCTGATCCCTCCTGACTTATGACCATGGTTTTCACAACTGAACCACGCACAACTCGTCCTTAAAGTGTATGCACGAAGCGCGTGAAGATGTCTCCTCGGACTTCATAAGAAGGAAACATATCCCATGAGGCACAGGCCGGAGAATACAATACGACGACGCGTTCCCCGCGAGATTGACGTATTTTTTGTGCTGCTCGATCGGCTAACGTGATGGCCATCTCCAATCCCTCAGCCATATCAACGGGAAGATTCTGATGGGCTTTCACCCAGTCCCTGAAGCGTTCTTTGGTTTGACCATAAAAGACAGCGTGGACGACAGGGCTCGACAAATACGGTAGGAGCGGATCAAAAGACTCGCCACGTTCTAGACCCCCAGCAATCCAGACGACCGGTTGTGAAAAACTGGCCAGAGCCGAAGCCGTCGCCTCAGGATTCGTCGCTTTAGCATCGTTGTAATACGCGATCCCATTTTTTTCTAAGACCTTCTCCAACCGATAAGGCACACCTGAAAACGTACGAACCGCTTGGCGAATACCATTTAAAAGTGTTGCCCGCAAGGAAGGATCGCCCTTATCCAACGCTAAGACGCCGGCCGCTGCCGCCAAAGCATTATACACATTGTGTGTTCCGGGCAACGAAAGTTCGTGCAATGGAAAGAGCGGATACGTACCATCGGCGGAAGCGTAGACCGCCCAGTACGCCCCTTCCAAAAACGTTGTAAAGAGCCAACTTTCCCTTTCTTCGCCACCTGAACCAGATATTTTACGCCATGCTGGTTCCTCTATGGAAAACCAAATCAGGCGCGTGCGCAGCGTTCGAGCAAATTGTCTGAAAAAGGGTTGATCGGCATTAAACACAGCGGTGTCATCTTCCCGCATATGTTGAAACAGCCGTGCTTTGGCATCCGTATAATCTTCCATCGTCTCATGATAATCCAAATGATGCGGATAAAGATTAAGCCACACACCGACATCCGGACGAAAAGATTCTGTCCCCTTTAATTGAAAACTTGATAGTTCGAGCACAGAGACTAGATCTTGATGTGTTTTTTCCACAACATCAGCGAGTGGGGTACCGATATTGCCGGCAAGTAAAGAAGAAATGCCAGCCAGTTCAAGCATCGCATGGAGGAGATAACTCGTCGTCGTCTTCCCATTTGATCCGGTTACAGCGATCACCGTGCCTTCCCACAACCGATAGGCGACCTCCACTTCTGTCCAGACCGGAATATGGTGCGACCGTGCCCTTTGAACATAAGGATGACGGTAGGGGATGCCAGGATTTTTAATCATCAGTTCAATGCCTAAAGCGATCAATTCATCGGGATCATTTTGACCCAACCGCACATCGATCCCCAAATCACGCATTGCCTTTGACCACGCATCATCTGCCGCTTTCTCATCGCTGATGGTCACATGCGCACCCAATCGCACCAGTAAACGTGCAACTGCAGTCCCACTCTTACCCGCTCCTAAAACAAATATGCGCCGGTTTTGAAACGCTTCTCGACCACGCTGCCAAAAGGCCATGACGCATCCCCCACCAATATTCATTTCAAAAATAGCAACCAACCACTGATGGCAAAAAATAAGGCGACCAGCCAAAACGTGATAACAACCCGCCATTCACTCCAGCCAATCATCTCAAAATGATGATGCAAAGGACTCATACGGAAAATACGTCGCCCTCTCAACTTAAACGAAGCCACTTGCAAAATAACCGATAACGTCTCGATCACAAATAAACCGGCAATCCATATGAGCAAAAGTTCCGTTTGCGTAAGCATCGCCAAAGCTGCCAATGCTCCCCCCAATGCTAAAGACCCCGTATCACCCATAAAAACACGCGCCGGATAATGATTAAAAAATAAAAAACCTAACAAAGAACCGACAAGTGCTGCCGCAAAAATGGCTAGGTCGTAACGGGAAAGGGTGTAAGCGATCATGACATACGTTAAAAATACAATCGCCCCAGAACCAGCTAACAGTCCGTCTAAACCGTCTGTTATATTGACAGCGTTGGTTGTCGCCACAAACACGAGCCAAACGATGAGCGCATACCACGGACCAAGATCGATGTTTCCCCACCCAGGGATCGAAAAAACGGTTCGATAACCATTTTGGACAAGTAAAAAATAAAACATAAGGGCAATGGCCGTCTGACCCAACATTTTTTGCATTGTTGTCAAGCCGAGGTTGCGTTTAAAAATGACTTTGATCCCATCGTCAAGACCACCAAGCACTGCATAGCCCAGCAGGGCAAACGTCACCAACAACAGATCGCTTCCATGGCTGGCAAAAACCCAAGCCGTAAGAAGCGCAGCCGGTAGAAAAAGAAGACCGCCCATCGTCGGTGTCCCCGTTTTTTTGATATGCCATGCTGGGCCTTCCTCGCGAATGGTTTGTCCAAACTTAAGCCATCGCAGAAAAGGAATACCGATAGGACCCATCAGCATCGTCAAAAGCAAAGCCGATAGAGTGCTTGCAATGAGCACACGTACGATCATGTTCAACCTCCTAATAACTGAGCGACAAAACGATCAAACCGTGCAGCCCGCGAAGCTTTAAATAGAAGCGCCACCTGTGGGCGATCCATACGTGTGATGTGTGCGACAAGCGCTTCTTCACGGTCACAATGATAAAGCGTTTTCGGACGGGCAAATGTTTGTAAAAGCGTCTTAAATGCCGCCACGCGTTCTCCATAGAGAAAAACGTGCAACGCTTCCCACCCCGGCAACCGTGCCAACGATGCATACAACGCCTGCTCATGCTCCCCCAGTTCTCCAAAATCACCCAGCACCAGCACTTTTTCATACCCTTCAAGTCTTAAAAGCGCTTGAAGCGCTGCGCGCAAAGAAGAAGGATTGGCGTTATACGTATCGTCGATCACAAGGGAACCTTTTCGCGAGGTCTGTACCTGCATACGCCCCTTCGGCGGTAAAACGCGCTTAAGCCCTTGAGCGATCTCCTCACCTGTAAGCCCATAAAAACGTCCAATGGCATACGCATAAAGAGCATTATGACCATAAAACGTTCCAAAAAGCTTAAGCGTAAACATATCGACCGGGGCTTTTGGGTAACGAAAGCCCGCCTCCCATGTTGTGCCTAAAAGTCCCTCATCAGCGATGAGCCGTCCCCACACATCCGGACCATCGTTAGGTTCGAATGACAGCCCGCGACGAGGTGTGTCCCCTCTGTCCCCTATGATCCCCACACTTAAGACCTCGCCGGCAAACACCCGTATGTAGGTGCTTTTCCTCAGAAGGTGTTCACCATAGGCTTCACCATACGGAATATAGAGCGTTCCCCCTTGCCTCATACCGACCACGATTTCCGACTTGGCACGAGCGATGGCCTCACGCGAACCTAGATAACCGATATGCGCCTCGCCGATATTGGTAATCACAGCCAAATCGGGTCGAGCAAGCTTTGACAGTACGCTGATCTCGCCTTCGTGATTCATGCCCATCTCTAAAACCAGCACTTCTGTATCATCTGGCATATTGAGTATCGACAACGGAAGACCGATCTCATTATTATAATTACCGATACTTTGATGCGTTCGGAATCGTTGAGCGAGAACGGCGGCGATCAACGTCCGAGTGGTTGTCTTTCCATTCGAACCTGTTACAGCCACGACTTGCACGCCTTTTAGATTTCTCACCATCATGGCCAAGGACTGCAGGGCACGAAGCGTGTGACTCACAACCACGACTGGTTGATCCGCCGGCGGTGCTCCGTGATCATCCTGCCACAACGATGCATACGCTCCTTTGTGGAGCGCTTCTAAAACAAAATCATGACCATCATGCCGGGTACCGACAAGTGGCACAAACAGATCTCCCGGACGGACCGTTCGTGAATCGATGCTCACCCCTGAAAACGGCCGTCTCGCCAGTGCTTCCCACATCTCCTCCGTACCCGTATACACACCATCACAAAAACGCACGACATCCTTTAATGTGAGCTGCACGGGAAGCCCACCTCACTTAAAATGGTTTGTGCTACCTGCGCATCATCGAACGGATAAAAAACACCGTCGATCTCTTGCGTTGTCTCATGACCCTTCCCCAAGATCGCCACGGTATCACCCGCGCGTGCTTTTAAAATCGCTGTCCGTATCGCTTCTTCACGATTGGCAATGGTCAAAACATCCGTGAGACGTGTTCGGGGAATGCCTTTGACGATATCACCAATAATGTGATCAGGATCTTCACTGCGCGGATTATCCGAAGTGATGATCATCAAATCGCTTTGTTCAGCTGCCTTTTGACCCATGAGCGGTCGTTTCCCCGCATCCCGATCGCCACCAGCGCCAAAAACAGAGATCAGTCTGCCCGGTGTAAGCCCTTTTAAAGTCTCTAACACACGACCGATTCCATCGGGTGTATGTGCATAATCAATCAATACTGCAAAAGGCGCGTCACATGGGATACGTTCTAAACGACCGCGCACCGGTTTTAACATCGATACACTCGAAAGCAGTTGAGGAAGTGCTATCCCAAACTGCGATGCAGCACAAAGTGCAGCGAGTGCATTTTCCACGTTATGAGCACCGATGAGCGGTATAAAAACGCGTTCCCCTTCAGTCTTCCCCCATACTTCGAGTAAAAAAGATGTCCCTTCCTGTGAAAACCTAAGATCGTAAGCGATCCATTCTGCCTCCCAGTTAGGGTTGGATGCTCTAGCGTCAGGGAAGACAGCATAGCGCAAAAAGGGCTGTGCACTCATCTGCACCATGTGCATCCACGAAGGATCGCCAGCATTGACAATCGCAGCTTTGGGTTTAAGAAAATCGTTACCGAGAAGCGCAAAAAGACGAGCTTTCGCCGCACGATACGCCTCCATCGTGCCATGGTAGTCAAGATGATCTTGGGTGAGATTGGTAAAGATCGCTTGTTTAAGCGGGAGTCCGCTGATTCTTCCTTGATCAAGGGCGTGCGATGACGCTTCCATGACCACCGTTTGAACACCTTCCGCTTTCATCGCGGCAAGGGTCTGGTAAAGAAAAACAGGATCCGGCGTGGTATGAACAGCCGGGTATGCTTTTCCAGCATAGGCGATGGCAACCGTACCCATCAGGCCAGCGCGTACGCCATGGATTGTTAACAGTTGATAAAGTAAGGTTGCGGTCGTCGTTTTTCCATTGGTTCCAGTGACAGCAACAATTTCCAAATCGCGCGTGGGATAATCGTAAAACGCATCGAGCAACCAGTTTAAAGCATGACGTGTCGATGGTACGGCGATCAATGTCACTTTCTTCAAAGAAGCATCCAAACGCTTGAACACGTCGTGAAGATAGGACACATCGCTGCCAACCACGGCCGATGCGCCGCGGGCGATCGCTTGTTCAATATAGCGATGACCATCTTGCGCGGTGCCAACAAGGGCGACAAAGAGGTCCCCTCTCTCTACCGTACGCGAATCATGCACAATCGAACGAACGGGTTGCTCCATAGAACCGTCTATCAAACGATACGGTAACCCTTGAAATATCTCCAAAAGCGTCTTCATCAAAGACCGCCTGCCTTCCTTCAGCGTCCATTCGCATTGTATCACAAACGATCACGAAGAGCATTATGGACGTTTCTCATGGACCGAGATAAATTCTGACCGCCTGACCGGTCTCTATTTTACTGCCTGGTTCCGGTGATTGATCGATGACGGTGCGTCCTTCGCCGACAACATCGAGCGGCAGCGAAAAATACATGCGGCGGATGTCATCGATTGATTGACCGACGAGATTGGGCACAACTTCAGGTGGACGTTCCGGATAAATATATTTGGTCTTCGGAAGTCCATCCTGTCGCGGAGAAACATTTAGATAGTGCATGGTCTCTTCGATGATGCGCCCGACGATCGGTGCTGCTACGACCCCTCCGAACTGAATGCCTTGCGGGTGGTCAACAGCAAGATAGACGACGACCTGAGGATCATCGGCCGGCGCAAAACCGATAAAAGAGACAATATATTCATTGCTGAGATATCGCCCATCCGGACCGACCTTTTGCGCTGTCCCCGTCTTTCCGCCGACGCGATAACCATCGACATAGGCCCGATAACCGGTGCCATTGGCGACGACCGCTTCTAAAGCTTCCCGCACTTGTTTCGATACTTTTTCCTCAAGCACTTGCCGTTTGGGTTCTACGGCATATGTCTTTTGAATCTCCCCACTTTTAGAATCCACGATCATTTTTCCAAGGTGCGGCGTATAATACCAGCCGCCGTTAATCGCTGCAGATACGGCTGCGACTTGTTGTATGGGTGTCACCGATACACCTTGCCCAAAAGCCGTCGTCGCCAACTCGACTGGTCCCATACGCGACGCCTGAAAAAGAAGACCCGTTGCCTCACCTTTGAGATCGATACCCGTCTTTTGACCAAATCCAAATGCTCGAATCGAATCCATCAACGCCTCTTTCCCAATGCGTTGTCCTAGCTCGACAAAACCAGGGTTGCAGGAATTTTCTACAACCTGTAAAAAGGTTTGGTCGCCATGACCTCCCGGTTTCCAACACCGTATTTTGGCTCCGGCCACCATGATATGACCGGGGTCAAAAAAATGCTCGCGGTAAAGATCGACTTTGTTTTCTTTAAGGGCTGTCGCCAACGTGATAATCTTAAACGTTGAACCCGGTTCGTACATTCGCCAAATAGGCTGATTGCGATTGTACACCTCTTGTGGATAATCCTGATAATGCGCTGGATCAAACGTAGGATAAGAGGCCATGGCTAGCATTTCCCCATTGCGCGGATCCATCACCACGCCGATGATATTTTTGGGTTGGTACGTGCTCCAAGCATCTTCCATCTCCCGCTCTAAAATCATCTGGATGTTGACATCAAGTGTCGTGACCAAATCGTTCCCATCGATCGGCGGGATAAAACGTGACGGTTGGTCAGGCATTTTTCTTCCACGCGCATCGGCATAAAAAGAGACAGCGCCGCGCCGACCTTTGAGCACTTCATCGTAGGAAAGTTCCAGACCAGTCAAACCTTGGTTATCAATACCGGTAAAACCCAATACATGCGCCGCAAGTGTGCCGTATGGATAAAATCGGCGATAATCTTCAGCAATGTAAATGCCCGGTAGAGCAAGCGCACGAACGGCTTCCGCCTTTTCTTCGTCCAATTTACGCCCTTCCGGTTGAATCCGTACGATAAGCTCACGCTTGGTCAAAAGCCGCTCCAACTTTCCCGGAGACATATTTAAAACTGGCGCAAGCAAAGACACTGTTTTTTTGACATCTTCAATCTGTACGGGTACCGCCAAAACAGAAGGTGTACTCACATTATCGACGAGAACAACACCATTTCTATCCAAAATGCGTCCTCGTTTTGCTTCAAAAGGGACATCGCGGCTCCACAAATCTTCAGCCTTCAGTAACAACCAGTCCCCTTGAAGGATCTGCACATACCACAGCCGAATCCACAAAATAACAAGACCCATCACTGAAAACAACAACACATAAACAATTCTTCTTTTAAAGAGGAGCGAAGAGACACGCACACCCTACCCTCCATTCTGCGGACAAGGTTTCTCTCTCAACTGTATGCAGTTGAGACGTGCCCTAGAACGCTCCTCCTCATAGATCGCGTATACGTCTGATATGTACACGATCTTTTTGCAATGCTTGGTAGGTTATGGGCTAGGCGATGATGGATCCGAAGACGATGGATCCACTTGAGCATCGCCTTGACCGGATCCTTTTAAGACCAGTGTGACCACCACGGGTCGATCGTTGGAAAGCGGTGTCCCTGCTTGCGGTTCTTGGCGGATCACAAATCCTTCTCCGTCTAACACGTATGGAAGGTCCAGTGCCTCTAAAAGCGTCACCGCTTCACGCAAAGATAGTCCGGAGAAATCAGGTAACGTCTTAACCTCACCACCCAACAAAACAACCGTTGCCCCACGGATTAAAGGTGTGTTGGGGGCCGGTATGGTCGCCTTCACCGTCTCTCCTTCTCCGGCCATCATAACCATCCATCCAGCCTTTTTGAGCTGTTGTAACGCTTCTGTTTTCTTGAGCCCGCGCACATCTGGAAGGGGGGTGAGGCGTTGTTGACCATCGTTGGTAGGTAGGATATCATTCTTCTGACCTGCGTCCTGATCTGAGACTTGAGCTGTTCCTTGGGCCTGAACATCAGATGGGTGATCCGCTTCATCTTTGGGAATTCCGAGATACGTTAAAACATCTTCCATGACTTTTTTAAAAATAGGTGCGACCACTTCTGCGCTCGATGTTGCCCGAACCGCTGGCTCATCCACAACGACAAGGATGAGCACTTTAGGATCTTCAAGCGGGGCAAAACCAATAAATGAAAAAACGTTATTGTCTTTTAAATACTGTCCATCAGGGCCCAGCTTTTGAGCCGTTCCTGTTTTTCCACCAATGGTATATCCAGGGATCGCATAAGCACGGCCCGTCCCATCAGGATCCCGCACCACCTCTCCCATGAGTGTGCGTACAAGCGCCGAAGACGTATCCTGGATGACGCGATGGGAGGGCGGAAGCGGGCGATCGATCCATGTTGCATGCTCCACATCATGGGCACGCGTAGCCTTCACAATACGCGGCGGGTGATACACACCACCGTTAATCGCAGCTGCGACGGCTGCAGTTAATTGTAACGGTGTAACCGTAATCCCTTGCCCGAATGTCATCGTCGCAATATCACGTGGGGGTGCATACGGCGAAGGAAGACGACCACTCGCCTCACCGGGGAGTTCTATACCCGTTTTTGCACCAAACCCAAAGTCTTGAATATACCGAAACAATCGCTCCGCACCCAGTCGTTCATACCCTAAAATCGTCATGGCCACATTGCTAGAACGAACAAAGCCTTTGGCAAATGTTATCTCACCCCAGCCTTTGTTCGTCGTGTAATCACGAATCGGCGGTCGAATTTTGGGTGAGTTGTAGATACCAGCTTGATACGTTTCTTCCGGATGAAACACCCCTTCCTCGATGGCCGCAGCCAAAGTCACCGTTTTAAACGTCGAACCCGGCTCATACGTATAGGCAATGGGCAAATTCATGTAACTTTCTACTTCCCAATAGCGATTCGGATCAAAGTTGGGCCGCGAAGCTAAGGCCAACACATCCATCGTTTTCGGGTCAGCGACGATGACCGTCTTGCGCTCTGCTGGCATCGTTACATCCGATTCATCCAATGCGCGTTCTACATATTGCTGAATATGCGCATCGATGGTCAGCATCAGATCACTGCCATCGATGGCCGGTGAAAAGCTGAGCGTTCCATCGGGTAACAGTTGATTGGTTCTATCTTTTAAATAATTGACTCGACCGTCCACACCTTTTAATTGGTCATCCCAGTACGCTTCCAGACCCATGCGTGGCACGCCATCTTTATCCACATACCCAAGCGTATGCGAAAGAAATGCCCCGTTGGGATAATACCGTTTTTGTTCCGGAAGAAGAACAATGCCCGGTAACTTAAGCGCTTCAATCTGTTCTTTGATATCTTCCGATATTTTCCAACCGCCAGGGCGCAGTTCGACTTGGTAGACATCATTGCGTAAGAGCGCTTTAAGAATGGAAGACTCCCGCATGCCCAAAAGCGGTGCAAGACGCGCCGCTGTTTGTTCAGGATCGATGACATGGTTGTCCGCAAATGGCGATACAATGGCAACCACATTGTAAGCAGGGCCATCGACAGCCAACGGTTCTAGATTTCGATCGTAGATCGTTCCCCGTTGGGCGTGTAAAAGACTATTTTTTTCCCATTGGGCAAGCGCTTTTTTTTGCAAATCATCCCGTGCAAAGGTTTGCAAATAATAAAGACGTCCCAGCAACAATAAGAACATGACCATAAATGTCGTCATGACGACAAAAAAAGCCCGGAGCGCGGCACGTTTAACCATGACCTCTTCTCCCTCCCATGGTCCACATACCTGTGGCTGTCGCTGTCTGATCAGCGTCTAACCTTTACGCTCAGCACCTCTACTTATGGACGGGAGGTCTGCGCTATCCGGACCGTTTTAACCTCTTTACCTTGAGGGGTAAGACCTGCTTCTGTGGCAATTCGTAAAATACGTTCCGGTTTCTTAAGCTCAGCCACTTCTAACCGTAGCGCTTCATTCATCGCCGCAACGTCATGAGCATGTTGTTCTAATTGCACCGTCTCATAATGAAGCGCCACATAACGTGCAAAAATCATTAAAACACCAATAAAAAGAACCGTTAAAACAAGGACATAGCCGAGATAACGTAATTTTTCCCCAGCGCTCAGAGCGGCAATTTTTTCTTTACTTTGACTGCGAGTCGAACTGAGATCTTCTTCAGTAACAGGCCATTGCGGAAGATGCAGTTCTCGTTCCCAGCGCTCTTCCAATGCTAAATTTCCTGTGACATAACGCGCCATATGACTCCCTCCCGAGATCATTTAAGAAAGCTTTTCGGCGATACGCAGCTTTGCAGAACGTGCACGTGGATTGTTCAGCATTTCCTGTTCCGTGGGTTGTAACGCTTTTTTATAAACGCGTTTTAACATTGGTTTTTTGGGACAGGGCAAATCTCCGCGTTGTTGGAGCTTCCAACATGGATCTTCGGCCTCACGCATCGTCTCCTTGACGATACGGTCTTCTAAAGAATGAAAACTGATCACCACCAGTCGTCCTCCGGGCCTTAGAAACTGTATGGCTGCTTGCAATGAGACTTTTAGACTCGCGAGTTCATCATTGACAGCAATACGTAAAGCTTGAAACGTCCGGCGCGCTGGATGCGCGCCTGTGCGACGAAACTTTGCCGGTATCGCCGCTTTAACAAGGTCAGCCAGTGCACCCGTCGTAGCGATGGGTTCTTTTTCCCTTGCACGTACAATGGCCCGCGCAATGCGCTCAGCAAAACGCTCTTCCCCATAGCGAAAAATCGTCTTCTTTAATGTTTCTTCGTCCCACGTATTGACAATGGTATAGGCTGTGAGGTCTGAACGTTGATCCATGCGCATATCGAGCGGTGCATCGTACCTATAGCTAAAACCACGTTCACCTTCATCAAACTGCGGTGAAGAAACGCCCAGATCATAAACCACACCATCCACATACGCCACATCAAGGTTCCGTAAAACGTCTTCTAGATAACGAAAATTGGCTCGCACGAGCATGACATGCTTTAAACCCTCGCGCTCAATCCGGGAGATACCGTGAGCAATTGCCGCTTCGTCTTGATCGAGCGCAATCAACCGCCCACCGTCTAACCGCTTGGCAATCGCAAAGCTATGTCCACCTCGACCAAACGTACAATCAACATACAAACCGTCCGGCCGAATCGAAAGACCATCAAGCACTTCATTTAACATAACAGGTATATGCTGCAAAGGCTCTTTCTCCATCTCCAAAGATCACCCATACGATCCGTCATAGGTTAGCATCAAAATCAAATAGCTTCTCAGCAATGTCTGAAAGCGTCTCATCTTTTTCTTGCATATACGTCTTCCAACGTTCTGTCTCCCACACTTCAACGCGGTTCATCACACCGATGACCACACACGAACGCTCAATCCCAGCAAACGTTCGTAAATTAGGAGGAATCAGCACCCGACCTTGACGGTCCACTTCCATCTCCTGTGCTCCGGAGAAAAAAAATCGCGTAAAGGCGCGGGCATCAGCACGCGTAAAAGGTAAGGCCTTTAACTTTTCAGCCAACTGCGTCCATTCCTCAAGTGGATAAAGCACAAGTGACTGCTCCAAACCGCGCGTCATCACAAAGCGGTCTCCAAGTGGGGCGCGAAATTTCGCGGGTATGGTCAGGCGACCTTTCTCATCGAGCGTGTGTTCGTACTCACCGAGAAACACACCTTTCCCCTCCTCCCCACTTTACCCCACTTTTACCCACATTTAACCCTTTTCGACAAACAAAAAAAAACTCCTGCTAGAACAGGAGTTCGTTAATGCAACTTTTGCTTATTTTCCAATGATCGAGCGGTTAAACGTGCCAACTTTTGAGATATTGCGTCTGCTTGGCATTCATGGAATCAATCGTCAAACCAAACGCCTTCAATTTTAAAGACGCAACTTCTATATCGATCGTCTTTGGCACATCGTGCACACCCGGCGCCAGTTTTTCGCCGCGGCGGGCACGCTGGACGAGATCCAAAAGGGCAAGCGCTTGGAGCGCAAAAGTCATATCCATCACTTCAGCCGGATGACCATCAGCGGCCGCGAGATTGACCAGTCGACCAGCAGCTAAGACATAGACAGTCTTACCATTTTCAAGTTGAACGGCTTCGACGTTCGGACGAACTTCTTGCCAATCACGGGCCAGCCGTCTGAGGGCGACAAGATCGATTTCCACATCAAAATGGCCAGCATTGGCGAGCATCGCACCATCTTTTAAGCGCAAGAAATGCTCCTCCCCGATCACTCCAACATTACCGGAGACCGTGATGAAGATATCGCCCTCACTCGCCGCTTGAGCCATTGACATCACCCGATGTCCATCCATGTAAGCTTCCAACGCCTTGATCGGATCAACTTCCGTAACGATCACACGCGCCCCCAGACCCCGGGCACGCTCGGCGACACCTCGACCGCACCAGCCGTAACCTGCTACCACGACCGTCTTCCCAGCCATCGATACATTCGTCGTACGCATGATACCATCAAACACGGATTGCCCCGTACCATAGCGGTTATCAAAAAGATGCTTCATCTTGGCATCATTGACCGCGATCATCGGAAAAGGGAGCCGTCCTTCTGCTGTTAAAGCTTTAAGTCGCGTCACGCCCGTCGTCGTTTCTTCGGCGCCTCCAATTATCTCTCCCAACCAAGGTTCGTCGCGCTCGATCAAACGTGCGACAAAATCGCCCCCATCATCGATGAGAAGCGTCGGCCGATGATCGATCAAACGATCGAGAAATGTTGTATACGTGCTTGCGTCGATCCCATAACGCGCATAGACCCTCACCCCATTTTGCGCGAGCGCTGCTGCTACATCATCTTGCGTCGATAACGGGTTGCTGCCAGTGATCGCCACAGACGCTCCCCCATGCCGTAACACTTGAGCGAGATACGCTGTTTTCGCTTCGAGGTGCAGCACGATGGTGATTCGCTCGCCTTGAAAGGGCTGATCTTTTAAAAACCGTTCCTCGATTTGTCGTAAAACAGGCATATGCCGTTTGGCCCAAGCAATTTTCTTCTGGCCCGCTGGCGCTAGATCTGGCGCCTTAAGATCGCTCAATGCACGAAGGTCATCGACTTCATACACGATGATACCATCCTTTCTCTAACGTTACCGCTTCATAGGTTAAAAACATCAGACAAGCGGGAACCTCTGCACAATACCATACCACATCAGTACGATATAGTCGATGACCAAAAACACTAAAAGAAGCAGAAAAAAGAGCTGAAACAGTTTCTCTCTTAAAAGCTTGCCTCTTTTTTGAAACTGCAAATAACCGACGATCCCAGTCAACAGTAAGACCAAAAACACACTCCCCCAAAGAATCATTGCAGGCGTTTGCGTGATGTGATGGAGATGCACATCCCCTAACAAAAAAAAGAGCGTCGTCCAGGCCACACTCCAGTAGATCACTTGCTTGTGCGGACGTTTCAACCATCTCAAACCGACATAGATGAGTGGTGCGACAAGAAAAGGAAACGCAATCAAAACAGTGATCAACCATTGAATGGGCTTTAATATCATCCTCTCACGGTCCACCCCTTTACCGCACACCATCAACTGAGTCGTTCGCCTGGTGCGTCATCTTGTGGACCTATTCGACAAACGTTTGTATATTCCTGCAAAAGCCGTGATTTTTATTACACAGGATAGACAGGATGTTTACGTTTTGCAAACACTTTTTGCTTTGTTCGATAAGCATCGAGCCGTTCAATCAGCGCTTTCCTAAGATGACGTCCAGGAACAATATCATCAACGATCAGACGGGAGGCCACCTTATACAGATCAATATCTTCACGATATGAGCGACGTTTTTCTTCGATAAATGCTCGTCTTAATGTCTCATCTTCGATGGAAGCAATTTTATTTTGATAAACAGCATTGACCGCTGCTTCCGCCCCCATCACCGCAATTTGTGCCCCGGGTAAAGCAAGCACCGCATCGGGCTCAAAACCAGGTCCAGCCATGGCATATAACCCCGCTCCGTAAGCTTTACGCACAATCACCGATATTTTAGGTACCGTAACCTCACTCATCGCCGCAATCATCTTTGCGCCATGGCGAATGATCCCTTGGCGCTCAACTTTCGAACCGATCATAAATCCAGGGACATCTGCTAAAAATATCAGCGGAATACCAAACGCATCGGCCAGCGTGATAAAGCGTGCCGCTTTATCGGCTGAATCGACAAAAAGAACCCC
>Ga0265295_1004799_pt1 | contig 17906 bp, 15 predicted proteins | sample Munlansysbiofilm_FD_192503 | JGI IMG/M metagenome (GOLD analysis project Ga0265295, IMG submission 192503) | Leachate microbial communities from a municipal landfill in Southern Ontario, Canada - Methane capture system biofilm | ecosystem: Engineered > Solid waste > Landfill > Unclassified ...
AGAAGATGGTCGAGTATGCGGGCGAGGTGCGTAGGCTTTTCATGGGCGAGGCAGGAGCCGGTATCGCAAACAGTATCGAGATCACGTTCTCGACTCGGACGCTGCTTCGCTGGGCCGACCTTACGGTACGTTTCCAGCCGCTATCGCGTCAGGGTATCCAGCCTGTGACCTACGCACTGGACCGTGCCCTTGGCTTTCGCGCAACACGGGAAACCAGGGCCATGCTCCATGAGCTTGCCCAGCGAGTGTTTCCGCAGTCCATGGGGGAGTAGGCAGGGGTGCAGCTGCTGAAGAGCAAAAAGATGCAAACACTCCTGACGACCTGACCAAAGTTCGCCAGGCCCTGGCTGCGGTTCTACAGTCCATGGCCGCAAATCCTTCCTTCCTGTCGACCTATCCGAATCCACCTTCCGTAAGCCTGCAAAAATCCACGCCTCATGGTGGCAAGTTCTGGAAAGGTGCGGCGCATCCAAACGGCCTGGCACTGCAATGGGGACGGCTGAGCACCGCCGGACAGGGTAAGGTTTTGGACCTGAGCAGATGCGCCCGGGGTAATCCGGTGCAGGAACTCATGGATAGGGCGCTTGCTAAGATCAACGAGGGATACGTGCTTTGCCTGGTCACATTTTGAGAATCATCACACCAAACGAACGAGGGCGTTTATTATGGATACAGTTCAAAACGATTTCCCCTTTTGCCAGTCCATCGAGCTGACCAAGCCCGTTCCAAAAGGTGGTCATCATTTCTATTGGAAAGCCGAAATTGAAAATGCTGGCCTGATCATCCGCACCTGGCTTGGCGATAATAACGGGGCACCATTCGACGGCTACGCGGTGAGGACCATCGCCAGCCACGAGTGTCAGGACAAGAATCCCATCCAGGAGATGTGGCGCAGGGCCATGGATAAAATCGAACGGCAGGATTTCATCATCGTGAACGGAAACTAGGGGCGCCAGGCGCTCAATTCATATGAAGGAGAAGAACATGAATACGCAAACAGACATCAAGGTCCTTGGCAGCCTTCTGGCCCTGCATCTTGAAGTGAACATTTGGACCGCACGTAAGAAGCTGAGCCCCGAGGATTTCGATGGCGCAAAGCTTCCACCTGATGACCTTGCGTCCCTTGGCAGCAAGCGGGTCTGTGATCCGGAGGATCTGAAGGTTTTTGGGACCTTGAAGGCAAGAGCCGTGAGCCTTCTGGACAGGCATGGGGTACGTTTTCTGGGTGGTTGGGCCATTCCCGAGAGCCAGGCGGACGCCATCGTGACCGAACTTGAGCAGATTCTGCAGGACTTCAACCGTGCCAAAGATGACTTCCTGTCCCGGTATGACGAATCCGTGCGCGAATGGATCGCAAAGCACCCCGGATGGGAGCAGATCATCTTCGATTCCACGGTTAGCGCCGATTATGTGCGCAGTCACATGGGCTTTTGCTGGAGGCTGTATCGCATCGTTCCGCCTGATCCTGCTGACCCCGTCATGGAAGGGCTCAAAGACGAAGTGGAAGGCCTGGGACAGACACTGTTCGGGGAAGTGTCCAAAGCAGCAACGGAAGCCTGGCACAAATGCTTTGCCGGAAAGACGGAAATTACCCGCAAGGCCCTCTCACCCTTGAAGACCATTCACCAGAAACTCTCGGGCCTGAGCTTTGTCGAACCAAGGGTGTCTCCGGTTGCGGACCTCATTCACACCGCGTTCGAACATTTGCCCAAGCGAGGACGGATCGAAGGCGCAAACCTGCTCATGCTGCAGGGACTTGTCTCGCTTCTGCGAGACGTGGACGCGCTCATCGAACATGGACAGAAGATCATGGACGGGACGTCCTCCAAGGATGTCCTGTCCCTCTTGGTCGAAGGACAGACAGACGCGCATGCGCTGGATGCCCAAGGCGATGACAGCCTGGACGCGGCTATACCTGAGGACGACATGCCGCCCATCTTTGCGGACATGCCCATGCAGCCGATCATACCCAGTTGCGGGTTGTGGTGACATGAATATAAAGGGTACCATCTTGGCTCAATAGGGTTGAGTACGAAGTGGTTGTCGGATATACTGAAAGCTCAGTATCGGGGAGGGGAAATGAGAGCGACTGCAGAGCAAATATACGGGGTGGAAAGAGCGTATCGAGATGTCTTTGGTCGGTGCTCGCCATCCATCGCTGACTTCCCAAATGATGCCATTTATGAACTTGGCCTCAAGGCATTGATGCGGCGTTCTCCTGTCACTCATGAGGAACTTAAGGTCTGGATATCCGTAAATTCTCCCGCCACAAAGCCCTAGCCACAAATATATTACGACAATTGCCGGACATATAGTCAGGCTATTTCAAATAGAAACAAGCGAAAAGCCCTGGAGTCACGAGCTCCGGGGCTTTTCGCATTTGGAGGACTTCATGATCGATACACGGGCCGTGATGCGCTCGCTGCCGCTGGTGGCCAGCGTGCTCGGCAGAAAATACGGAGTGAAGGTGGAGATGGGTGGGACGGACGCCTACACCGACGGCAAGACCATTCACCTTCCTGCCATGCCAAGCGAGGTGCCGGACACTTTGCTGGCAATGGTCAGGGGATTCTTGGATCACGAGGCAGGGCATGTCCGGGACACGGATTTTACTGCCCTGCAGGAGGCCAGGCTCTCACCCATTGAAATGCACGTTTGGAACACCCTGGAAGACTGGCGGGTCGAACACAGACTCGCGGCCTTATTCCCTGGGTGTCGCCAAAACTTCGATTGGCTGATTGCGCACCTCTTCGGCTCGAACGACCGGGACGAACCTGCTGAGCCTGCAGCCAATATCCTCAACTGGCTGCTGCTCGAAGTCCGGTCTTGGGATGTCCTGTCTTTGTCCAGGCAAAGAGACAGCTTGGCAAGACAAGTGGACAGAGACTTTCCGGGGATAAGGACGAAGATTGAGAACGTGCTGAAGCTGGTCCGAACCAAGTGCATGTCTACCCAAGACGCCATCAAATACGCCCGCGAAATTGTGCGCGCTTTGGATCAGTACGCAAACCCTGTGAGCCAGCCGGAGCCTTCGGCAGAAAGTCAATCCCAAGCAGATCCTTCGGCAGGCGGACCCTCGGAGAGTTCGGCACGTTCGGCACAAAGTGATCCTGATGGACAAGGCGACAAGAACGACCGGCCTGAAGGGGCAGATGATCCGTTGCCAGACGAGGGGCAAGATGCTGACGCGGACCAGGACGGATTGTCCGAACCGGACGATGGTGATGTTTTGGAGTCATCTGGAGTTGGTGAAGTTTCAGAACATGCCCGGGAACATGTCCAAAGTCTGCTTGGGGCAAGTGAGAATGCGCTTCCGCAAAACCTGGGAAGCATTTTGGCCAGCGTCCTGAAAGAGACATCCCGCGATTCGGTGCAAAGCTCAATCGCCGTGGCAATCCAGACATCCAAATGTACCGGTCCACTTTCAGGGGACGATATCCAGGAAGCCAGGAAGGCATGCAACGCACTTCGAAGCAGGCTTGGCGGGTTGGTGCAGACCAAAGTTCTGGCCCGGGCAGCAGGTGGTCGAAGAGGGCGTCTTGATACCGGGCAGCTTCACCGTTTGGCCGTGTCCGATCCGCGGGTGTTTCGCATCAAGGCCGAACGGACCGGCATTGATACCGCCGTGCACATCCTGCTTGATTGCTCCGGATCCATGGTGCGCAGGATCCATTTGGCCTGCCAGGCTTGCTACGCCGTGGCCTCTGCCCTTGAGGCCTCACGAATCAACATCGCCGTCACCGCGTTTCCAGGCACGCAGACCCCAGAGGGCTCGTACTCAACGATTGCCCCCGTCATACGTCATGGACAGAAGGTGAACCCCAATCTGGATCTGTCTCCTGCAGGTGGCACGCCTATGGGGGAGGCGCTGTGGTGGGTGATGCAGGAGATGCTGACGGTCAAAGAAAACCGCAAGATCATCCTGGTCGTGACTGATGGAGAACCAGACTCCATAACGAGCGCAACTCAAGCTCTGGATCAAGGTCGGCGGGCTGGTTTTGAAATATATGGGCTGGGAATCGTCAGTCAGAGCGTTGGCGATCTTATGCCGAGTAAGAGTAAGGTGGTTGGTTCCATGACGGAGCTTCCAGGGGCCATGTTCTCGTTACTGGAATCAGCAGTGCTTCAAGATAAAGCCTAATGGAATATTGCCGGAATCAGGAAGTTGTATACTACAACAAAATTTATAAATTATTTCAGGGAGGTTTGAGCCATGAATTGGGGAATATTTATCGCTATTGCTGTTGCTGTTTTGGATATCGTCAAAAACAATTTGGACGACTGAGATGCGATCGTTGAGGGGCATGTCGTCCCGTATGTCGCTAGCTAAGCACAGGGTTTGGTCATCGTTGGAGTGTTAGAATGCAAGAATCTCGTAATATTAGGAAGATAGGCATTAGATAAAAACTCTGGGTTCTTTTCCGGATTCTGGAAAGTGATGGGTGCATCTTGAGATCAACGGCGCTAAGATGACGCCGCAACATTTTGTTAAGGAGGATGTTATGGGAAAGTTCTTATGGTTTTTAGGCGGGTGCGCTACAGGGTTGTTGGCTGCAGCAGTTATCGAATCTTTAAACGAAGAGGAGACAGTATATACCGATAAAGTCGGGGATGACTCTGAGTCTGAAGAGGCAATGTCAGATTGGCTGGATGAGGCCGTCTATCCAGAAACAGCTGCCGGGAATGCTGACTCTGAGTCCAATATTATCATTCCTGCAACCTGAACCAGGGGGTATTAATGCGCATTTCTTGTCCAAAATGTGAATCAAAGAATACGTCTTGTAAGCCTGATTCTTCCAATCTCCTGGCTATACTGGAAAATCTGTTGCCCAAAAAGCCTTTGCCGTGTGGAAAATATGTGGTGACCTGCAAAGACTGCGGGGCACAGACCGTGGTCATGGTAAACTGATCGTGTGGGCGCGGAACACCGCGCCTGCACTTTAGTCATAAAAGCTCAGCGCCTGCTGCAACTCATCCTTTACTCTCTGGCGCAAAGATTCAGGCGCAAGCAGTTTGGCATCAGCACCGAACCCCAGAATCCATTTGATGACTTCAAGCTCAGACTGGGCTGAAAAATTTAGGGTCACACTGCCGTCTGCAGCGTCCTCAAGCCGATCATCCTTACTCCATTGTCTCTCACGAACATAGCTTGCGCCACCTCCATAAAACTGAGCCCTGACCTCAAAGGGCATGGTCTGACGCGAAAGGCCGAAGTGTCCGCCTTCAAGAGGGGGAAGCTCGGAGAGAGCCTTTTCAGGTAGGATGCGCCGCGTGGGCTGAACACAAACCAGGCGATGAATGGCCAATGTGATGTCCTTGGTGACCTCGGGATGCCCTCGCTCAGTCACCAGCCATCCTCGAATGTATAGACTTTCGTGAAATGCCACGAGGTGAACAGGCACCAACACATGCTTTTTGGCTTCTTGTCTGCGAGGAGACTGGTACAAAACTTCAAGCACCTGCCTGGAGCGGATGGAAGCGATCAACCGCTCCAATATTTTTTCATAAGCGGAGTAATCGATCTTTCCTTTGACCGCACATTGTCCAAGTGGCTGAAAGGCCCCTGCCCGATCTTCATAGTCTTCAAGTAGGACCGCCGTTTTTTCAACTGTTTGCTCAAGTTTTTGCCGAATACCGGTAGGCAGAAGGTGCTGCATCCATTCTTTGCACAGAACGAGCTGGGCGATTTCATCTTCTGACAAAACAACCTTGGGACGATTAGGCACGGTTTGAATCTGGTAGTACGACTGGCCGTCTTCTTTCCATTTGCGCACGGCCACCCGTCCGCTCATGTCGATTTGCTCAATCAGACGCAGCACGGTTTGGCGAGAGCAGTCGAGAATCTCGGAGAGGCGCTTCAAGGAATAGGCTCTGCCAGAAAAAACAAGAAGACTGAAAAGATTTACAGCATTGCGGGTGGGATTCCCCTCTGGGTTTCTTTTGGGCGGCACGACGTTTTCCTTGTGTGAAACAATTAATTTTTTGACTAGGATCTTTCCGTTATCTGGAAAGGCTGCGAGGGAAAGAGCTAACCGTCAGACACGTAAAATAGGTTTTCAGAAGCAAAATTTCAACGCAAACTTGCGCTGAACTACAGCAAAGCACGGGAGGACTGAATGAGCTTAAGCGAAACGATGCAGGCTCAAGGCTTGTCCATGGCTTCGAAAATGGGTAAGGATCTGAACCTAGCTGAAGCAGAACGCTTTCTCAATAATAACAGGGAGAAGGGATGGAGTGAAACATTTAGGCTATTGTTCAGCATGCTCGGGGAGGATGGCTATTACCTTAGTCCATCGACCTGGGCTGTTATTGCTGGCGCATTGGCCTATGTGGTGTTCCCGTTAGACGTAATCCCGGATTTTATTCCAGGCTTGGGCTGGATCGACGATGCATTTGTGTTGGGAACGGTAGTGGCGATGCTGGATGAAGAGATTAAGAGATATAAAATTTTTAGGTCGAGTTTGTGATGGCAATTTAAGAATTTTTATGTGTTTAGATGATATCAACAAGGACAGCAGGACGTATGATCAATCAGAGAATTACAGCATTTCCAAACAAAATTGATTCAATTTTGTTTGATGTTTTAAATAAATACTCTAAATCAGGCAATAAAGGACAAATTGAAGAATTTATAAGTGATTTTTTATTATCATCTACAGCTTATGACACTAAAGAAAAGGCTGAATCGGTTGCTCGGGATATTTCGTTGGCTGTTGATGCAATCCGCCTTGGTTATGAAGCTATTCAAGAATACAAATCACGCGGGCTTTCCAATGGAGTTTGGTTGCGCGACACCCTGGATGCCGCGACATCGTCCATGCAGCAGGAAGAAAAAAATTTAATTATCCATTCGGTAAAGCAGGCTATGGCACTGAACAATGCTGAGTTCACGGCCATGTTGACCACGGGAGAAGTGCAGGGCTCATGGGTGCCTGAACTCGGAGCTGGAGACTTCAGAGGACTAGAAAAGACAGGTATTGCCCAGAATCTCAAAGAGGAAATTGAAGCCAACTCCTTGTTGGGGGCCATCAGCGTCGAAGGTTTTTGTCAACCGCCCAACATTGAATATCCGCAGCTAGACATTGTCAAAGAATACTTTGAAGCGCGCCTGGACGTACAGAGTGATGGTGATTTTAAGAAAGTGGTTGCTGCTGGTATTGAGATAGCCAAAGAGCAGGGCTTGCTTCCCGAAAAGTTGGCAAGCTGGTCTACCGACGAACTGGCGGCTGTGGTGGACAAAGGTTTGTCTGGTGCCAAGCTGGCCTACAAGGCTGCCCAGGGGGAAATTGATGTCACGGACGCCACCGATTATCTGATTGATCGCTCTGTATCCACCGTGGGCACGGTGGTAACAACGACGTGTGCCACATACGGGACAGCGGCAGGTGGAGCTATTGGTGGAATTTTAGGTTCTCTGTTTGGTCCAGCGGGGACGGCGTTTGGGACAAAAATCGGGTCAACCATTGGTAGATATGCAGGGAAATTTGTGGGGGACGTTGTTATCAAGGGAGTCAAAAAGGTTGCACGCGCAGCCATCGGTATGGTGGAGAAAACTTGGGAAAGTGGGAAGCGCGCGGCCAGTTGGGTTGGTGACAAGGTTTCGGCAGCCTGGAAATGGGCGACCAGTTGGTGGTAACCCGTGCAAGGATGTCGGACGCTTCGCCCTCAATGATCTGCAGCACAAAGACCTAAACACAAAGATGGAGACGCGTATGGCTAAAGCGATTAAGTTTAATATCCTTGTTGATAAAACACCCCTGCGGGACATTAATGATCTGCATGAGCATTTCAACTTGGATGATCTGCTGGCGCACCAGCAAAGTGGATTGTTGCAGCGTTGGCTGGAAGTGCGTGGCCTAACTGAGCTGGCGGAGCGCGTGGCGTCCTTGTCTTCCGCTGGCCCCCTGGCTGCAGCCCAGGAACTGTGTCGAACTTTTCATCCCGAGAGTACGCCAGAGCACATTGCCGCTGCAGTATATCCTTTGGAATACGCAATGCAACATGCTGCCCGTCTGGAGGAATTGAAAAAGAGCGACTTTGCACGGCAACAGGTCATTGACGACTACCATAGTGGCTATGCACGGGTGCTTCAAAAAATGTTTGAGCATCCAGAAGACTATCCATTGATTAAGTCCGCGCTCAGTGAAATTTGGAACATGTACATGGGTCTTTTCCGTCTTGATTTTGATAGATTTTTTGTTCATTGTCTTCACAATTATCCATTTATCCTTTTTGCTATTACTGCAAACCAAATTTTCAGGCAGGATTCTGTTTTTGCAAAAATTGATCTTGCGGCTTTGTTTGATATAGCATCTTCTATAAAGAAATCAAATATAAATATTAAGAGAGATACAAATCATACATGGCAGCATGTTACAAACGATGAAGTGCGCATAGAAAGTGTAGAAAATTTATCTGGAGATGTTAATGTAAAAGATTTAGATGGAAATGAATATGCTGGGACTACAGCTATTGGTAAAATATTGAAAGGTTTGTTTTTTTATTCAAATCGTTCAACTGATTCTGTAGAATATATCTTGCTGTCAGATGCACCAAAACCTCCATTCTTCTCCTATGGTGGTGAGACAGCGAATTACTGGAAAGATATAGAGCCTAGGGGGAAATATTTTATGATCTTAAAGATGGAGCCAGGGAATTTTGTCCGCAATTGTGGTCGAAGCGGAGAAGAATTAAACGCCGAGCACGTCAATGGCCAGTTTCCTATATTGGATGGCATTGATTACAAGAGCAATAATGCTGCCGATCAGTTACTCTACATGGAGGTCTAGCCATGCAGGATGCTGCCGCTCACAAATTGGCCAGTTATGTGGACGCGCTGCGTCCGCTGATCTCCATTACAACATTTGATTTTCAGGCTGTGGACACTCTGATTGCGCAGGTAGGGCGGGGCTTTGATATTTACGAATATAACCATGCCGATGGCCGCATTGATTTCCGCACCAAGGCCCCGTTACAGCGATCCGATCTGGGAACATTCTTGGCGTTGTTTGATACGAATGAGCCCAAAAAGATTTTTGTGGTCCTTAAGGACGTGCATGAAAGTTTGAGTAATCCTGCAATCATCGCCCGCCTCAAATCCATCGCGTTAAAGTCCATGTATTCGGATTATTATTATGTGACGATTTTTCTGGTCAATTCCATCCAGGTCATTCCGCCAGAATTGGAAAAAATGATCACTATTTTCGATATTCCGTTGCCTACCCAAGCCCAGATTCAGCGGATTATCGTTGACTATGCCCAGGGCTTTGGGTTGCCCATGGCCGAAGAGGTCATCAATGATCTCACGGTATCTTTCAAGGGCCTGAGCGAGTTTGAAATTCGACAGATTTTGAATTTGGCCTACCAAGAGTCCGGCACTATCGACCAAAATGACAATGCGCTCATTCTGAAGGAAAAAGAACAAATTATCAAAAAATCTGGAATGCTGGAAATTGTGGTATATGATTCGAGCCTGAGCGACGTGGGCGGATTGGCTAAGCTGAAAGAGTATCTGCAATGTAAGGCACGTATTTTTAACAATTTGGGCGAAGCTAAGAAATTTGGCATTGATCTGCCAAAAGGCCTCCTCATTGTTGGCATGCCCGGCTGTGGTAAAAGTCTGACCGCGAAAGCCACAGCCCACTTGTTCCAAGTGCCTTTGTTACGGCTCGATATTGGCAAGTTGATGGGTAAATATGTGGGCGAAAGCGAAGGGAATTTACGCAAGGCAATTAAAACAGCCGAAGCAGTGGCTCCGTGTGTTCTCTGGATTGACGAATTGGAAAAAGCTTTTGCTGGTGTGGGTGGTTCTGGAGGCGGTAGCGATGTGACGACCCGGCTTTTTGGTAATTTCCTGACATGGCTGCAAGAAAAAGAAAGTTCGGTCTATGTGGTCGCAACATCGAACGATATCTCCAAACTTCCGCCTGAATTTTTGCGCAAAGGCCGTTTTGATGAGTTGTTCTTAGTCAATCTTCCTGATGGCGAAGAACGAAGGACTATTTTTGAGATCCACCTTCGAAAACGCGGCAAACTGACGAAGTCTATCGATACTATCAGGCTTATACAGGAGACGGAAGGGTTTAGCGGAGCGGATATAGAGTCGGTTGTAAAAGAGGCTATTGAGACGGCATTTTTCTCTGATCAGCTAGGGGTTACGACTGAGCATGTTCTGCAGACGATTAGGTTGACCAAATCCATTTCAGTTACTTTGAAGGAAAAAATTGATGAATTAAGGCGCGTTTTTGAGCGATTTGATTTCAAGCCAGCAAACGAAATTTCAGTGCGGACAATATGATGACTTTAACCTGACCAGAGAGTGCTATGAGAGAAATCATTTTTTGCATCCTGGTATTTTGTCATTTAATTTTTTTGCTTATGCAAATGATCGTTGTCCGGATAAGGTTCTAGATACGTATACGATTGAAGGTAAATGTGTTGGTATTGAATGTGAGGATAAGTGTTGTGCGACAATTTTTCTCGACAATAATGAAGAGTTTACTTTTTTGTACGGAGAAGATGCTATTACTACAGATCTTCAAAATTATGGCAACCGAGTAAGGATCACTATTAATGTAGGGCAGTTTTGGAACACATATGGAAATGAGTGTAGTCGTTATGATGTATTTCACTCAACTGAAGCTGTTCCTACTACATTTACAGTAACTGGATTTGATTATGGTCAGTGTATAAACAACGCTGGATGTGTCGCATTAGAGATGGTTAATTGCATGCAGACGTCTATTTCAATTCTAAAAATATGAATATCGTCAAATTTAAAGAAGGGTTTATCATTGTGCGATAATGATCCGTGTAAAGACTCTTTGAAGAAAGCGCATCAGGCATGGACGTTGTATGTGAAAAAATAGCTAATTATATTTCTATTAGTAATGATGAGACCTCTTCAGTCGCAAGGATAATGGCGTTGTCCTTTATTCGCGAAGAAATGGATAAGTTTTCAGGATTGATTACGCTAGGAGCGTTTTAATGTTTTACTGACGGGGTAGCAGTGAATTCAATATTTATCATTCTTGTAGAAGGTCGTGCGTGCGTGGTTGAGTCTATTGATGGTCGCTTTGAGCCAGTATGTATCAAAGGTGAGGAGCGCTTTCCGCTGCAAGAACGTCAGGTGAAGTGGTTTTTGTCTGAATTGCTTGGCAACCTTGGAGAGGATGATTTGCGGGGCTGGTCTGTGGGCGTCATTTACGATTCCGAGTCCTCTTCAGTCCTTCCGTCTGTTATAACCGAATTATTCCAGCACCACTCCGGTAAGCTGGAAGTGCGTACATTGGAATCCCTGTTGCCAGAGGTGCTGCTCAAGCGCAAGGCGATCACTTTGGGCCGATCAGTGACCGTCGCTATCGGGGGGCGCTGTTGGCAAGTGGTCCTGACGGAGGAAGGACGCGTGTCCTCAGTGGCATGTCTGGAAGATACAGTTTCTGAGGTGCGCTTGACAGAACTCGACATTCCCAGTGCCTTGCTGGCTGACTACGCATTTACCACAAACCGCAAGGAACTAGAGCGGACAGCGTCAGAGCTGGCAGATATGACAATACAATGGGATAAAAGCGTACTGCAGAACAAAGAGCTTCTCGTATACATTGAAAATTTGCAAAAAGCATTAGCTGATCAAGAAGTGGAGATAAGCACACACAAACAGGATATAAACACTTTTATGTTCCGCATTATAGACAATGCATTAGGCAATGTTGTAGATAGTAATTTGTTTTCAACAAGTGCGAAGAGGTTATTAGGAGTGTATTTAACTTCAACTTATTTGCATAAAACTAATGATGAAAAAATAATTACAAATAAAATTAATATTTCTTTAAATTCAATTGAATCAAACAAATTTTATATTAAAAATTTCTTTAAATGTCTTAATTCAAAATTAATATACACTTCTTTTGATATACAAAAATTATTTATTAGAATTTTACTTGATGAAGAAGATTGTCCAATACCTATTTTGCAAAATTTATCAAAGAATAAAGATTGTGATTTGCGTAAAATGGTTATCTGGCATCCTAACTGTCCACAGAATATAATTAAAATTTTTCTCCAAGATCAGGATGAGTCTGTTCGAGATGCGGCACAAAAACGTTTACAAGGGCAATAAAGTTTCGAGCGCGCTTACGCGCCACCACGTGACCAATACCTTTGCGCTAATATCACAGGCCGTCTCGGCCACACTGCAACTCCATCGTGAGGACCGTTCATGAGCGAAACATCACTTCAAATGCGCGGGAGCAGCCAGATTCAAGCTCTGGATGTGCGTGCCGTGGAGTCGCTTCTTCTTGGGATCGAAATATTGAGCAGTTCGGATGCACTCGACAACCAGGCTTGGCTGACTCCGGCCTCTGTTTCGCTGGTTGACGCCGTGCCGCGATCCCGCGACTGCGCGTTTTACCGTCTGGACGAACTGCGGCACGACAGCAGCTTTCCCCAGCGCGAGGCCATGGAGAATGTGCTTTCGGCCTTGGCTGGGCTGAAATGCCGTTTTGTGTATCTGCTGAGTGGAGATGAAAGCGGGGTCAGTATCCATTTGGGCGTCGTGCGCACCCTAGATGCGGCCGACAATGGAAGTCTGAGCGCCAATGACCTTGGCTCCATCCTCCACGATGCCTTTGCCGCTAATTTTCAAGGCAGCTCCTTACCCAAACTGAGCACGAAGGAACTGGAGCAGGACATTTTTGAGCGTCTGCGCACATCCCAGCGAGGCGGTTTGGTCATGGGCATTCCGTCCTCCAACGAGCAAGGTGAAACCCAGGATGCCGGATTCCAAGGAATTGAGCGACTTATCAACGGTATGCTGGGGCAACGCTGGCAGCTGCTGATTGTCGGACAACCCATGGACGTCCAAGAAATTGAGGACATAAAGCGTTCGGTGTTTTCTCTTTACAACCAACTGCACTGCGTTTCTAAAATTTCAATTCAACAATCAGAAAATATGGGGAAGTCCCATACCAATACCTCCGGAAGCAACGACAGTATCAGCGTATCAAAAGGATCGAGTTCGTCGTCAGGAGATGGGACAAGCTCAAAGGGCACCAATCAGGGGAAGAGCACCACAAAAGGAAAAAACACCTCTGATTCCATAGGGGAAAGCTCGGGCTACTCGCTGAGCATGACGCAGGAGAAAATCAAAAAGGAATTAGTTGATCTACTCGAATACATCGACAAAGAACTCTTGGATCGGATCAAGTTGGGGCAGTCAAAAGGCATGTTTAAAGTCGCTACCTATGCGTTAGCGGAAAATCGTGCTGACTTCTGGCGTTTGTCTCAGCTTATTAAATCCGTTTTTCAGGGCGACACCTCGCGGTTTAGTCCGCTGCGAGTCCATCCGATCCCGCAGGCCGTGATCAATGAAGCCAGCGCAATTGAACATTTGCTCTGCGGAATGCGCCCCTGGCGGATTTCCTTGAATATGTCTGCAGAGGTGCCTTGTCTATTTGGGCATCCGGTCGAGTCCGGGGGGATGAGCCTCTCAACAGTTCTTACCGCTAAGGAACTAAGCCTGCTGGCTGGCCTGCCAACCCGCGAAGTACCTGGGATTCCCATGGTGGAGGGAGTGGATTTTGGGGTAAATCCCGAGTCCAGCAAATCAGAGACGCCTATCACCGTCGGCATCGTGCTCCACCGAGGTGGCCGGGTGGAGGGGAAACGAATCAGCCTAGAGTTGAACGATCTCTGCCGCCATGTCTTTGTGGCAGGAGTCACTGGAAGCGGCAAGACAACCACCTGTCAAAAATTATTGCGCGAATCGGGCCTGTCCTTCATGGTCCTTGAACCCGCTAAGACAGAATATCGCGTCCTGGTCAACGCCGTTCCTGGGTTGAAAATTTTCACATTGGGCAATGAACGGCTGACACCGCTCCGACTCAATCCCTTCGAACTCTTCCGTTTTGAAACAGTCACCGGCCATGTCGATTTGCTCAAGGCCGCATTTGCAGCGGCCTTTCCCATGGAAGCCGCCATGCCTTATATGCTGGAAGACGCTATTTACCGCATTTACGAAAAGCGCGGATGGGACATTTCTGGAATGCTTCCGGCGCAGCACTCCAATCGTCTGTGCGCTGATCCGTGGAGTCCGGAAGCCCTGGGCTGGTACTGGCCGACCATGGATGACCTGCTGATAGCTCTGGGTGAAGTCGTGGATAAGGAAAAATTTGATACCCGCCTTGCCAACGACTACCGGGCGTCCTTGGTAAGCCGTTTGCGCAATCTCACCGTGGGCTCCAAAGGGAGCATGCTCAATTGTCGCATTTCGACGGATTTTGAGATGCTCATGAACTCTCAAGTGGTTGTGGAGATGGACGACCTGAAAGACCCGCAGGACAAGGCGTTACTGATGGGGTTGATCCTGGCCCGCGTCGGTGAAGCTGTCAAAGAACGCTACCGGAAGTGCGGTGGCGGGACGCAGCATTTGACACTGATTGAGGAGGCGCATCGTTTACTTGCGCATCCGGATCAGGGAAGCAGCGATTCGCGTCGCCACGCTGTGGAAACCTTTGCCGATATGCTTGCGGAAATCCGCAAATATGGCGAGGGGCTGGTCATTGTGGACCAGATTCCCGGCAAGTTGATGCCGGAGGTCTTGAAAAACACCAATACAAAAATCGTCCACAAGCTTTTTGCCCGCGATGACCGCGAAGCCGTCGGCGATTCTATGGGCTTGGATGACGAACAGAAGAATTGGCTCTCCCGGCTCAAAACTGGTGAAGTGATTGTGCATAGTGGTCAGTGGCTTAAGCCGGTCCACGCCATGGTGGAAAAACTTGCTGATGTGGGTGAGCCTGATTCGGAACAACTGCGCCGCTTGTTTGATGATCTGTACGTTCAGCAGCAGGGGGTCTATTTTCCGGCGTTGTTCTGCGTACATCCACAGCGCTTGGGCTCTAGGGAAGAGATTCACGCCTTTCGGGAGTTGCTTGGTCTCATTCGGCATTGCGCAGCTGAAGCCAGTACAAGCGCGACAAAAACTGGCCGCGAATTCTGCAAGCGGTTCTGCTCACATGCGAGAAACAATCAAGTCACGACCGCGTATCAACGCTTGAGTCAATCCTTTCAAGGCGTGGATGCCTGTCTCGCGTCTGAGCTGTGCACAGCCCTGCTTAAGAATGACATATTTGAGAGTGACCTGGAAGAACACACACGTCGTCTCAAGCAATTTTTGCACATGGCATTCCACGAACAGAGTGATGCAGAAAGCGTTATCGACAATAAAACAGGAACAATCATTTGGAATGCACTGTATTTACAACATCAACGCTGAGAGGTTTGCCATGTTCTTTGAGATCAGTATGTTCAAAACCATCGTTGAAGCTGTTATTAGTATCTTGCCCACCTTGGAAAAAATGGGGCCGATGCTGTCAGAGCTTAAGCTCGATAAAGTTCTGGAAGCCATCGCCAAAATCATTCAAACTGTAGCCGAAATATTGGGGTGTGGCCATGCAAACATTGAAGAACTGGGAGCCAAGGCCGAGCAGTCAGGTCTTAATCCGGACGACTTCGAGACCTATGACGACTACATGAAGGCCTTGTATGAATTTCAACTCGACCCTGCCAAGATGGACGAGATTCCACTCGAAGTCCGCCTTGCCCGAGGCATCTCCGTGGTCTTGCAGCGTATTGAAGATCTTTTTCCTGTGGGTGTGGAGGATCTATTGCCCGAATTAGTTGGCAAAAAGCGTGCTGATTTCTTTACTCCAGTCCGCATCGCCGCTCTTCTCGACTCATTTGCTCAGGCAGACTTGGCGATGCGCGACATGATCAAGTATTTCGACAGCGGACTGGGTGTTTCCGCTAGTTTGCGCGTCGAAGACGCCATGGTAAACGCCGAGAAGCAGTTGAAGGAAAATGCAGGCAAGACAGATGATGAATTGCTGGATCGTATTCAGCAGCAGCGAAATTAGAGATACTTGTTCCAAACTGTCTGATTGTGATGTTCCCGTTAGACGTAATCCCGGATTTTATTCCAGGCTTGGGCTGGATCGACGATGCATTTGTGTTGGGAACGGTGATCGGTTTACTTAAAGATGAAATTTATAATTTCAAAAAAACTTTATATGAAGTAATTTAAAGTTTTTATGACACGAGCACCTAGTCTTTAAGATAGCAGTCAATTGTCTTACGTGTTATTATCTTGACACAGGAATGGTCTTGAAGAACAAATTATTAAGAAGATCTTATTTGTGGATAGTATGATTGAAGCAAATACTGGTATATAAAGAAAAGAAATTTTCTAAGAGACATCCCGCATTCGAGGCCTGACTTGCGCCAAAAATACCCGTATAGCTCCTAGGAGAGCCAATTTTTATGGAATCATTATTCATTGTTTTGCTAGAAGGGCGTGTATGCGTGTTCGAATCTGTCGATGATCAATTTGATTCGGTGTCTATTAAAGGCGAGGAATGCACCCAACTAAAAACGAATCAAGCAGATTGGTGCATTCGAGAGTTATTAGGTAACCTAGGAGTAGACGATTTGCAGGATTGGTCCGTTTCGGTGATCTATGATTGCGTTACATCTGAACTCCTGTCGCCAGTGCTTGTCGGACTGCTTCCTCATAAACCTTTTGGTCTTGAAGTACGCAGTTTGGAATCTCTGATGCCCGAACTCCTCCTCAGATGTAAAATGATCTCGCCAGGCCAAACGGTCACGGTCGGTCTTGGAACCCGATGCTGGCAGGTTACGCTGACACAAGAAGGTCGGGTGACCAAAATTGAATGTATGGAAGGTGTTGTTCCCAATGAGCGCTTGTCTGAGTGCGACATTCCTGGCGCTTTGCGAGACGACTATGCCTTCACAGCAAATCATATAGAACTAGATAATTTGCTTAATCAATTAAATACAATGACTAATCAATACACGGAAATTACGCAGCAGATGGAAGAATTACAAAAAAATATTCATTATAAAGAGCTTATGAACCAGCTATACGTATTGAACTTAAATCAAAAAGAAGAGATAATAAATAATTACGAATTAGCAATAAATGAGTTAGTGCGATTATTAATTCCAATGAAGCCATCAAATATAATTAACAATGTTTTTGGTGCGCGCATTATTTACGATGATAGCTCATCAAGTTTGCCAGAAATGTTAAAACTAGTATCATCTACCAAATCTGGAATCATCACTGAAAAATTATATTCTCAAATGAAGCTTGTTTACGGAAATTTACTTAAAAACGAAACCATACAATATTTCTTAAATAATATTAACTGTTCAGAGAAAATTTTAATTGAATTAGCACATCACAATGATTTTGATGTTCGAAAAAAGGTCGCAAAACACCAAAATTGTCCGTCAGATTTACTTAAGTTATTAATCAACGATAAAAGAAAAGAAGTTCGAGACATCGCTCAATCTCGAATATAAAATACAAATAAAAATTGGTTGAAATTCTACAAAAGATTAAATTCAAAGTCTGTCGGGTAGAAGCCCGCAAATGCTGCACATGGGCGTTAAATATGTACCTTAAAAGTTACTTGTTAACCTTGAATATGTCCGAAACTTTTGACAGTTGCAATTGGGTCATAGCTTCCAAAGCGTCCATGGCTTTGCGCTTGGTTCGTTTGTCATCGTGTGCGTAGCGAAGGGCCATGACTGGGGATTTCCAACCGCCAATAGCTTGCAAGTCTGGTAAGGACGTACCTGCCTGGGCGAGCCTTGTTGCTGCCGTGTGGCGCAAAGTATGGAATACCACCCGATCTCGCTTGTCCCGGCCTTCATTCAACCTCAATGCTTCAACCGTATCTCGGAAAGGTTGAGGCGGTTGTGTATAGGTCTTTCCGGCTGCATTTAGAAACACAGGCCCAGTTAAGCGACCTTGCCTGCGAAGTTCGGTTAAAAAATCCACCAATGAGTCAGGTAGAGGGACTGTGCGATTCGTGCCGTTTTTC
>Ga0265295_1004800_pt1 | contig 17905 bp, 14 predicted proteins | sample Munlansysbiofilm_FD_192503 | JGI IMG/M metagenome (GOLD analysis project Ga0265295, IMG submission 192503) | Leachate microbial communities from a municipal landfill in Southern Ontario, Canada - Methane capture system biofilm | ecosystem: Engineered > Solid waste > Landfill > Unclassified ...
CGCCGCTCGATATTTCAGTGGAATCTCGAAGTGCGAAGGTCTGAGGGCCGACTTTTACAAAGGGCGACTTGTCCCCATTGCTCTTGATGTCGGAGTAGAGCCGGGCGCTGACAGTGGCGTCTGGGGTCTTACCTCCGGACTGCCAGAGACCGGCAGCCATGATCTGCTCGGCGATATCCTTGGCGTGCAGCGCCGTTCCGGCCTGTTGCAAAACCTGAATTGCGGCCGTTTTAACGTCCATGGCTCGTTCCCGTTGCGGATTGTTCGGCCTGTTGCTGATAAGTCACGCCAAAGATGGTGTCGCCCAGCCATTTCTTGAACGACGGATTGTCGCTGAACTGCTTGAACAGCTCGGTGTGGTCGGACAAGAGGTCGATCATGACGCGTTGCAGCGCGGCGTCGTGTTCGATCCGGGCGGTCTTCTTATCGTTGTTCTTCATGGCGTTCTGGTAGGCGGCGTCCGCTGCGACCTTGGCCGGGATCTCCTCGGCGATGACCTGGCGGATCTTGTCGCCGTCCTTCCAATCGATGTTGCCGAACTGGTCGTTGAACGCCTTGATGATGTTGCTCAGTTGGTCCAGCTCCGGTTCCGGTTTGCGGCCACCTCCGCTGGTCGGCACCGGTCCGATTTCAGCATCCTGATCCGGAAGGCCTATCTTCAGGCTGGTTTTCACCTCGACACGGTAGCTGTCCATGTCGATGGCCTCCAGGATGCCCCGGGACAGGTCCTCTTCCTTGGGCGCGGGGAGTTTCGGGATCAGGAAGTTCAGGAAGATCGACAGCTTTTCCCAGTCGGCATTCGAATACGCCAGAATCGAGGACAGAAAGCCGTAGGTGCGGACGAAAGCCTTGGCCTTGCCCTTGAAGTCCACCTGGCCATCTTCGTCGAGATCGGCGTTGTAGGTGGCCACGCAGGCGTCCAGGATCGGGTCGAGCTTGTCGCGGTCCGCGCCGTTCAGGTAGAGCCCCACCAGGTCGTCGATTTGCTCCTGGGAGTAGACCTGGTAGCCGTCCAGATCCGACTTCAGGTCGTGCAGTTTATTCGGGTCGGTTTCGTCACTGAGGATAGTGGTGCGGTAATAGGGCTCGAACGACTTCTGGATGGTCTCCGAGTCGTTGTGGAAATCGAGCACAAAGGTATCGTGCTTTTTCGGGTGGGCGCGATTGAGCCGTGAGAGGGTCTGCACCGCCTTGATGCCGGAGAGCGCCTTGTCTACGTACATGGTGTGCAGCAGCGGTTCGTCGTAGCCGGTCTGGAACTTGTCGGCGACGATCAGGAAGCGGTACGGGTCCTGTTGTACCTTGTCCGGGATCTGGCTGCTGGGGAAGCCGTTCAGCGTCGCTTCGGTCACTTTCTTTCCGCCATACTCGTGCTCCCCGGAAAAGGCCACGATGGGCGCGTAAGGGCTTTTACGCTCCTTGAGGTAGTCCTTGAAGGCGTGGAAATACTGAATGGCTCGCTCGATACCGTTGGTGATGACCATGGCCCGGGCATGGCCGCCGATCTTGCGGTGGCCGATCACCTGGGCGTGGAAGTGGTCCACCATGATCTCCGCCTTCTCGCGGATGGCGTGATCATGGGACTCCACATAGCGGCGCAGCTTTTTCTGGGCCTTGTTAGCGTCGAAGAGCGGATCGTCCTCCACTGTCTTGGCCAGGCGGTAATAACTCTCCACCGGGGTGTAGTTCTTCAGCACATCGAGGATGAAGCCCTCCTGGATGGCCTGCTTCATGGTGTAGCTGTGGAACGGGTGATGCTTCACGGTGCCGTCGGGCTGCGGGTCCGGCTCGCCGAAGATCTCCAGGGTCTTGTTCTTGGGGGTGGCGGTGAAGGCAAAGTAGCTGGCGTTGGTCACCATCTTCCGGCCTTCCATGATCTTGTTGATCTTGTCCTCGGTATCCAGTTCATCCCATTCCGCCTTGTATTCACCCGGCTTTTCCGCAACGGCCATGTTCATGGCGGCGGTGGTCTTGCCGCCCTGGCTGGAATGAGCCTCGTCGATGATGATGGCGAATTTGCTCTTGCGGTGTTCGTCGCCGATCTCATCGAGGATGAACGGGAACTTCTGCACGGTGGTGATGATGATTTTCTTACCGGCCTTGAGGAAGCGGCGCAGGTCGCCGGAATGCTCGGCATGGCCGACGGTGGCGGAAACCTGGGCGAACTGCTTGATGGTGTCGCGGATCTGTTTGTCGAGCACCCGTCGGTCGGTGACCACGATGACCGAATCGAACAACGCCTTGCTCTCGTGTTCCAGCCCCACGAGCTGGTGCGCCAGCCAGGCGATGGAGTTACTTTTGCCGCTGCCCGCCGAGTGCTGGATCAGGTAGCGTCTGCCGACGCCGCTCTCAGCGGCATTGGCCAGCAGCATGCGCACCACCTTTAGCTGGTGGTAGCGGGGGAAGATCTGCTTGTGCCTTTTTTTGCCGGTCTTCTCGTCCTTTTCCTTCACCACCTGGGCGTAGTTTTCCAGAATGTCGGTCAACCCCGCCTTGGAGAGGGCCTCCTTCCACAGATAGTCGGTGGCGAGCCCGGCCGGGTTGGGCGGATTGCCAGCACCGTCGTTGTAGCCCTTGTCGAAGGGCAGAAACCACGAGCCCTTGCCCTTGAGGTGGGTGCAGAAACGCACCTCGTGATCGTCCACGGCAAAATGAACGACGCAACGGCCGAACTGAAACAGCAGCTCCTTCGGGTCGCGGTCACGCTGGTACTGCTGCACGGCATCGAGCACCGTCTGCTTGGTGAGCTTGTTCTTGAGTTCGAAGGTGGCGATGGGCAGGCCGTTGATGAACACGGCCATGTCGAGGGAGAGCGCAGTCTCATTGCGGCTGTAGCGGAGCTGGCGGGTGACGCTGAAGACGTTGGCCGCGAACCGCTCGGCCGCCTTCACGTTGCCTGGCGTCGGCGTGCCGTAGAAAAGGTCCACATGGGCCGGGCCGTGCTTGATGCCGCCGCGTAGCACGTCTACCACGCCGCGCTTGGCGATCTCGCCCTGCAGGCGGTGCAGGAACTGGGTGCGCTTGGGGCCTTCCTCGTCGATGCCAAGAGCCTCATAGGTGTCGGGCTGGGTGGCGGAGAGGAATTGCAGCAGCTTGGCCCGGTCGACGGCGTGTTCCCGGTCGTAGTCCTGCGGGTCGCCCTGAACGTATCCGGCCTCCTCCACGAGGGACGCGACGATGATGGACTCCAGGCCCTTTTCGCTGGTGTCGGTCGGTTTCATAGATCCTCCAGCAAATGGGCGATGTCCTTCGGCGACGGCAGTTGACCTTTCAGCGCCTTGGGCAGGGTCTTGGTGATTTCATAAGTGGCCACGCCGATGGGCTTGCGGGCGTCGTGCAGGGCGTATTCCACAATCGTGCGGCTCTTCTCCTTACACAGGATGATGCCGATGGAGGGGTTCTCGTCCTCCTGGCGGACCTGCCGGTCCAGAGCCGCCAGATAAAACTGCATCTTGCCGACGAACTCCGGCAGGAACTCGCCGACTTTCAATTCAATGGCGACAAGGCAGCGCAGACGGCGGTGAAACAACAAGAGGTCGATGAAAAACTCTTTGCCGTCCACCTCCAGCCGGTATTGGCTGCCCATGAAGGCGAACATGCCGCCCATGGCCCGGAGGAAATCCTCGATCCGGGCGATGAGCGCCCGCTCCAGCTCCCGCTCGCTGTGCTCCTCGCCCAGCTCCAGAAAATCGAAGGTGTATTCGTCCTTCACCGCCAGCTTGGCCTGGGCGCGAAGTTCCGGTGTGAGCGCCTGGTCGAAGTTGGTCTGGCCGAGCAGGGATTTTTCGTAGCTCTGGTTGTCGATCTGATGGATGAGCACGTTCTTGGACCAGCCGAACTTGCGGGTCATGCGCAGATAGAATTCCCGCTCCAGCGGGTCCTTGCAGCGCTCCAGGATGGCCAGGTTGTGGCTCCAGCCGATTTCTCGCACCAGTGGTGCGAGTTTTTCGAGTCCGTTGTACGCCTCGAAAAAAGCCTTCATCCGCCAGAGGTTGGAAGCCGAAAAGCCCCCCACGCCGGGAAACTCCGTCCGCAGATCGGCGGCGAGCTGTTCCACCACCGCCTTGCCCCAGCCTTCAACATCCTGCCGCTCCACGATCATCCGCCCGATGTCCCAGTACAGACCGACCAACTCCTTGTTGACCGCCTTGAGGGCTTCATACTGGGCGGAGCGGATGCGCTCCTTAATCTCGGACAGCAGGCGCGGGTAGTCCTGCGGTTTGCCGAGGCTGTTTTTTGGGGTTTTGTCAGTCGGTTTCATCCATCTCCCCCTCGTCATCGATCACGTCATCGGCATCGGCGGTGTCCTCTTCCAGCGCCAGCAGCTCTTCATCGGCAACCTCCGGCACCTCGATTCCGCGCACATCCACCTGACCGGTGACCACATCGGAAATCAGCCGGGTACGGTATTCGCGCATCAGCTCGATCTCGCGTTGGGCGCGGGTGATTGCTTGGTCGATCTCGGCCGATTTTTCCTGGATGTGTTCGAGAATCTCCCGCTGCTCTTTGATTGGCGGCAAACCGATTGGATAGTTTTTCACAAAATCCGATGGAATCCTCTGCTGGCCAGCCGCGCCGGTCATGTATTGCTCGCCCAGCAACAAGAACTGTTTGGTTGACGTGAGGAACCGAAGGAAAGCGCCGTCAATGGCCTTTGAAGGACGAAGAACGATCAGTTCGGTAGTGCCAAAGCCGAAATCAGATTCAAGCCCTTTGAGGTAAGCTCCTTTGCCATTTTCAAAGCAGGGAGTGATTTTCGCGACAACCACATCCCCGCGTCGGAAATAGGTGAAGCCATTCCAGACTTCGGACAGAGTGCGTTTTTCAGAGCAGTCGATATCCCCATTGACAGAGATGTTCTCCATGGGAAGAAAGACAACCTTTTCTTCATCCGCCGGATTCGCTCGTGTCTCAGATTTTGATGGATTGAAGCTGACCACGCGTTTGAGCTTCGTGGCATCCCAATGCTCCGGAATATCTCCGATCCATTCCACGCCGCTGGGCTTGAACTTGACCTTGGGATCAAGCCCCCGGGTCACGGCCTGATTGATGACGTTCTGCTTCTGCTCCTTGAGAAGTTCAATGAACCGCCGCTTGTTGCGGATAAATTTTCGGAACAAACGGTCTTGCGCCTTCAGGAATCGTGCGATGGCTTGCTGCTCTTCCTGCGGAGGGCAGACCACCGGCATGCTCAGAAATTTATCGGGATAGAGCCTGAGCCGGGAAGAGCGAATGCCCGTTGACCGGCAAATGTATTCCGACCGATATCCTTCAATCCGCAACAGACTGTCGAGATAGTAGTAGTCGTAATCCTGGTTGCTTCTTGGCCGGTAAACGCCATAGGCGGGACTCACAATTCCAGCATGGTTCGAGACGCCCAATGCAGACATCCAGGCCCACATCGTATTGATGATCAGGTCTCCGGGTTGGCAACGTTTCTGACCGACATTCGACTCGGCCTTGAACATGGTCACGTTCTTCTGGCTGCGGGGAGTCACTCCGGTGATGTGCGACACCGAGAGCATTTCTTCATCGCCTGTCAGGGAGCGATCATCAATCTCCTTGAAGTAATACTTTGCCCGCTTCTCAGGCCAATGTGCGGGGATGCTCCCGACCCAGCTCACAACCGCGTCCTTGTATTCTGGATAAGGGGCCAGCTTCATCACTCAGCCTCCCCGACAATCTGTTCCAGCAGCCCTTCGGTTTCCTGCTCCAGGGCATAGATGTCATCCTTAATCTCATCCAAGGTGCGCATGGGCGCGGGCCGGTAGAAGTGGCGGGTGAAGGAGATTTCGTAGCCCGTCAGTGTTTTGCCCGGGTCGATCCAGGCATCCGAGGTGTAGGGCAGCACCTCGCGCCGGAAGAACGCCTCGATGCCGCCGTCTTCCAGAAGTGGTACCTGCTCGCTGTCGCGCAGGGCGGTATCCGGCTCGTATTCGACCACGCAGTGTTTGCCGCCCACCTCGGCCTCGAACAGGCCGTGGATGGGATCGGGCGTGGCCTTGCCCGGCTTGTGGACCTTCTTCAGTACCGGCGCGGCATCTTCGCTGGTGTCGCAGAGGTCGCTCTGCAGCAGCTTCTTGCGCTTGGCGGTGAGCTTGACACCGTGCTTGTCGGCATCGGTGTCGCAGGTGTCCATGAAGGCATTGAAATCGAGGTGCGGCCCGGCTCCGATGGTCTTCGCCACACGACGGGCCAGGTTGGCCAGCGGCTCTTCCCTGGCCTTGGCGCAGGCCCGCTCGAACCGGTCCAGCCGGGCCGGGCTCAGGTCAACGGCAAGGCGCAGCGGGCGGTCCACCGTCACCTTCCAGTAGCCGAAGGCCTCGTTGGGGAAAATCTTGGATTTCTCGGTTTCAACTGGATTGACCACCAGGTCGCAGATGGCGCGGATGTGCTCCTCGGAGAACTCGCAGTTCTTCTTGCCGAGGTTGCGGCGCAGCGGTACGTACCATTCGGTGGCGTCGATGAGTTGGACCTTGCCCCGGCGCGTATCAGACTTGCGGTTGGTCAGCACCCAGATATAGGTAGCGATGCCGGTGTTGTAGAACATGTTCTCCGGCAGGGCGATGATGGCCTCCAGCCAGTCGTTTTCGATGATCCAGCGGCGGATGTTGCTCTCGCCCTGACCGGCGTCGCCGGTGAAGAGCGACGAGCCGTTGTGAACCTCGGCGATGCGGCTGCCGAGGCGGGTGGTGTGCTTCATCTTGGAGAGCTTGTTGACCAGGAACATGAGCTGCCCGTCCGAGGAGCGGGTGATCATCTTGTATTCCGGGTCGCCGCCGTGCTGGGTGACAAAGCGCGGGTCCTTGATATCACCCTTGCCGCCCAGGCGCTCCAGGTCGGTCTTCCAGCTCTTGCCGTAGGGCGGATTGGAGAGCATGAAATCGAATTCCTGCGACGGGAAGGCATCGCTGGAGAGCGTGGAGCCGTACTTCATGTTCTCCGCCTCAGCCCCTTCGCCTTTGAGCAGCAGGTCGGCCTTGGAGATGGCGTAGGTTTCCGGCTGCACCTCCTGGCCGAACAGATGAATGGAGACATCCTTGCCGTGGCTTTCGGCCAACTCGGCCAAGCGCTCTTCAGCCACTGTCAGCATGCCGCCGGTGCCGCAGGCTCCGTCATAGACGAGGTAGGTGCCCGATTCAATATCGTCGGCCACCGGCAGGAAGATCAGGTCGGCCATGAGCTTGACCACGTCGCGGGGCGTGAAGTGCTCCCCGGCCTCTTCGTTGTTCTCTTCGTTGAAACGGCGGATCAGCTCCTCGAAGATGGTACCCATGGAGTGGTTATCGAGGGCCGGAAGCAGCTCGTTGCCGTCCACGTCCCGCACCGGCTTGGGGCTGAGATTGACGCGGCCGTCGAGAAACTTCTCGATCAGGTGGCCGAGGATGTCGGCCTCGATCAACGTGGGGATCTGGTTGCGAAACTTGAACTTGTCGAGGATCTCCTGGACGTTGGGTGAAAAGCCATCCAGATAAGCTTCGAAATCGGCCTTGAGCTGTTGTTGCTTGGCGCGGTTCTTCAGGTCGCGCAGGGTAAAGGGCGAGACGTTGTAAAAGGCCTCGCCTGCGGCCTGGCAGAGCGCGGCGTGCTGGTTGGCGATTCCGGCCCCGTCGAGTTGCTTCTTCATGCCGAGCACCTTTTCCTTGCTCGGCTCCAAGAGTGCGTCGAGACGGCGGATGACCGTCATTGGCAGGATCACGTCGCGGTACTTGCCGCGCACGTAGACATCGCGCAACACGTCGTCGGCGATACCCCAGATAAAATTCACGATGCTGTTGTGGATCACATGGTTCATAGCCCGCTATTACTCCTTGCGCTTCTTGTCGGTTTCCGCAGGCTCGGCCGCGCCGCCAGCCTTGACCCACTCGTCCACTTCATCTTTCTTGAACTTCCAAAGACGACCCATGCGGTGGGCGGGCATACCATGCTTGTCGATCCACTTGTAAACGGTGTCATTGCTGACCCCGAGGTACTTGCAAATCTCGGTTATTGATAACCAGCGGTCTTCCATCTCGTTCATTCTCTTGCTCCACGGGCGCTTTGGTTGTTTGCCACGTCCGACAGAGGCGAAACGGGAGAGACTGGACGCACCTCTCCCAGGTTAAAAAACTCCTTTAATATACAAAGACGCTATGTGCTATGTCAAACGATCTTTACCGATTTGAGCCGATTATTTTCTATCACGCTCGATGCCAGACGCCGGTGTCAAGCCGGGTGCCGTTATCAATGCATGGCATCCAGTAGGTCCAGGCAGGAATCGAGGTGCGCCCGCACAGCACCGCCACCATCACCCGCTGATACATGCTGTGCCCGCCGGGCCGAAATCCTTCCAGCCGGTCGATGGGCGGCAGGTCGCGTTGCGGGGCGGTGAAGGTCACCAGTTCCCCATAGATCAGATCCCAGTCGCCGGTCGGGCGGCCGAAGCGCGGCGTGCCGATCTCCTGTTGCCTGCGGGCGTCGGCTAATGGGTCGGCGGTGCCCCGGGCCAGGATCAGCCCTTCCGGCACCTCAAGCGCCGGGAACCCGGCATGGAGGTGGTAGAGCCTGCCCCAGACCACGGCCGGTTCGGTGCTGCGGGCCTGGGCGCAGAAACGTTGATGGTTCCAGTAGCCCCGTTTCAGGGTGCCGTAGACGAAGAGCCGGAGGATGGTCTCGGGACTGTCTTCCGGATTTGTGTTCAGCTTCGAGGATTCTCCAATGTTCATGCATTCACTCCTTCGGGCAGTGTCCCTTTGCGCTCCTGGGGTATGAAGCGGAATTCGCTGTTTTCGATGGCCCGCACATCCTCGTGGCGGATGGTGAGCATGGTCATGGGCGGCACCTCTAGCTCGCGCCAACCCTTCTCGTTGTCCACGGCAAAGTCGATAAAGGCGTCGTCCGAGGCGTAGAGCACCACCCGGTGCTGGCGGTGGATGCGCAGGCAGAGCGGCTTGTTGCCCTTGAGCACGGTGATGGTGCCGGGGGCGAGCCGCGAGGCCAGCACGGCGCTCATCTGGCCGCGACAAAGGGCAAGCGCCTTCTTCAGGCCCTCCTGGTCGATGGGGCCTTCGGGCGCGAAGCGGTCGGCCAGGCGGAAGATCAGCTCGCTGTCCACCTCGGCATCGAGAGCGGCATCGCCGGAGTCCTTGGCATCCTGCCGCAGATCTTCCTGTCCATCCTGTTCCGGATGCCTGCGTTCATCCTGTCCATCGTCCGCGAGTGCACCCTGTCCGCTGTGCGTTGCGTGCGCATTCTGCTCACCCCCGGCGTCAACCGCTATGAAAGCATCAAGGTCGTCATGGCGGGAACCGTGACGGCCGTCATTGGCGTTTACATTGCCAGGATCATTTCGGCGGCAGTATCCGTCGTCCCGCTGCTCAATACCTTCAATCGCCAAGTGACGGATGTCCTGACAGGCGTTTTCGTGACCTCCATCCCCCTTTCAGCCATCTACTGCTTTGAAAAGAACAAGCACCTCCTCACGTTCAGGGTGCGCGAGTCCGCCCCTGCCGTGGCCGCAGCCCAGCCAGCCCAGAACGCCGACGGGGCGGAGTCGGTTCCGGAGTGCGTTGCCGCGCCACCATTCCTGACAGAGCCGGAGGGAGCCTCCGGGGAAGGGGAGGCGGCAGAACCGACTCTCGTGCCGGAAGCACAGGTCGAGGAGGCCGCTCGTCCAGAGCGGGAGGGCGTAGCCGAGTCTGCGAGGAAGGCGGGTAGGCGGACCATGGAACTGCTGCGGCTTCGCGATCGGAACGCGGAAGCGGAAGCTTGACCGGCAATCCGGATCGGCAAATCAGCCGTGATCCCACGGGCGTTTCATCGAGCGGACTATTTTGGGAGCACATATGAAAAACATCATGCTTATCATCATCTGTGCGGCCATATTCGGCTACCATTTCTATTTCAAAGACCGACCCGGCACGTCAGGCCCGTCGATTGCAGAGACAGTTGCAACGGTGCAATACCGCTGCGACGGCAGGACGCACTGTTCGCAGATGACCTCATGCGAAGAGGCGAAGTATTTCCTCGACAATTGTCCCGGCACAACCATGGACGGCGACAATGACGGGATTCCGTGCGAGAAGCAGTGGTGCCAGTAGGTATGGGGTGTGGACGGAGCGGGATGATGCCTGATAAGCGCAAGTCGTTTTAGTCAATCTCGGTAAATTTACAGATTAATGTGATTAGGGGGCTCTGATGAATAATGATCTGCACAGCTATGTTCATGATATTTTTCAAAGGCATTTCGCGTCTGATGTGGTCGATGTCCAGGTTCAGTTTTTGCCCCATGAGGCCCACGCTTCTGTGCGAGTCAAGAAAATCCTGCCGGAAATGACCGTCCTTGCCGAGGCCATTGAGGGTGAATTCGAAGAATTGGATCGTCAAGTGACGATCAACGTCGTGGTGGCATGATCGGGTTGGTGCATGTTTATGTGTGCAGTCGGCCCCGAGTATGTGGAAAATCCCATTCTCCCCATATATTTTGAAATTCAAATCGAATCATCTCACAAACTTCCTTGGAATAATTATCAAATTTATTTGATAGCATAATTTTAATAACGGTACATATCCTCCTTTAGTTTTTTCTAGCAGGAGTATGCATGACAGAAGCAATGTTCGACTTTAAAGATATCTGTACAAGACAAGAAATGCAAAATAAATTGCTACTTGAGAACTTGGCAGAACGAGAATATTGCCGTTTTAATATAATAGATCATGCGATGCGAGATGCTTTATACGATCGCATTGCGCAAGATGTTAACGACAGTATACGTGAAAATGGCCTAGACATCTTGGGTCAGCCGGGAAGCAGCATTCCCGTGACCACATCGGTTTGTACTCGTTTCGATGATATTCCCTTAGTGGTTTTACTGCGACGAGAGGATAAGAATAACTGGCTTGTCCGGTTTCACGATACGCCTTTCTCTCAATTTGCTTTTAGCTCGCCGGGTCGGATGAGCTATCCTTACCCCCAGCTTCTTTCTATTGCGAATAAACGAAAGCAAGACTTCGAGAAATTTTTTAATGAATCCTGTACGCGGGAGCTTCTGGACGCCCTTTGTGGCTCGCAAGCGGACAACATACTGCTGCCTGCCGGATGTCTTGATAGAAGTGGGGTGTATCCCGTTTTTGTCCAGTTTTCCCGGAACCAACGGGCGGCATGCCCCCCATATGTTCTGGGTTTTTTCTGCCGATCAATGGCTTCCAGAGAGGCTTCGCGCGCCAAAGAGATTTTCATAGGCGAACGGTATGTCGATGATGCAAAAAAGCGATCGTCTCTTCCGGACATACCGGATCAGATAGAAAAGGCATTAGCAAGTTTGCCGCAGGAAAAATGGGAGCGTTTACTGGATGAAGCAAGAAGGACATCGACCGTTCCAGCCGAAATCTATTGGGCGGGGGGTGCATTCTCTTTGGTTCTACGGAGCAACCGATGGTGCGTTGTGCGCGAGTTCGGTACGGATGAAAGTGGAGCTCCGTATCGCGTTCCAAGCGTAATGCTGTATTTGTATGAAAAACACATAGCTGGAAAGAGTCAAGCAGCCATCTCCTCAGATCGCCAATCTGACATTCGGCGTGAGCTTGTTGAGCAAGAAGTGGAATGGCACGCAGACTTGCCAGCGGACCTTGCCGCCTTGATCGGTGTAGAATCAACTCAAATTGATATTGCACATCTGTTGAGCGAACAGAATGTTGAAGCTTTGTTTCGCCAAAGTCGTTCTGCACCTGTTTGGTTCAAAACTTCTTTGCGTTCAGGAGTGCATGATATTTATGGTCGCATTGATTACAATCCGCTTTCGCGCAGGTCATATGCATTACGCTGCTTTTCCCCGTTGCCGCCAGCGCACCCCCTAAATAGATTTGCAACATATTTCGTCGCCCCGTTCGCTGATTTGTGGAATATGCTAAACAGCAATATGGTAAAACCTGACGGCAGAACGATAACGGAACTCATTGTTGAGTTCGCAAGCATGTTTGAAGAAAAAGCTGGAAAGAATATTAATTCGCATTTGCCATTACCAAATCCACACGTCTATGAACCTAATACAGCGTATTGTGCAGATACTTGTTTTACAATGCCTGAAACAGAGCAGCAAAAAATTTCTGTCTATTTTGGGTCATGTGCCTATTACAAAGGGCAGGACACTCCCTACTTTCTCAAATTTTTCTATCTCGAAGAACCGCTTCGAAAAAAACATGTCGGGTCTAAAGAGCAACGAGCTATAGAGTACTTGATTATCGGTGATAAGATTCAAGATTGGAGGAGGTATAATCCAAACCCTCTGGCAGCGATCAAATATTTCAATAGACAAGACAGGGCACCCGCAGAAAGAGAAATGTTTGACTATCTGATGCTTCTTCAAAAGAAGTCGGATATAATAAAGTTACGGTATTTGATTTCTGAGCGGAAGAATCAAAATCAACAAGAAGATTTGTTGCGCAAGCTGCTGCATCAAATACGTCATTCTACGATAGCTGTTCAGAGCCTCTCAAATGATATAAAGCGCACTGGAAACACAGCATATGTCGATAGGATCATTAAACATGTGTTATCATTGAATAAGTCGGTGGAATTATTTCGTTATACAACAAGTGATAAAGATGAGCTGCGAGCAAAATTCAATGAAAGCCTTTTGCGTCGTAGCGGACCCGGTGAGTTTGGTACAGGAGATGATGCATCTCTATCGTTCACAAACCTATTGGCCCGTGCGATTTCCGAAGCCCTAGACACCCTGTTAGATCCAGCTAGCGAAGAGAGATTTCGTCCAGAAACCACTGCGTATCTTAATGCTCGATTTTTGCCGGAGGCTTGGGTTTCTGCAACGGAACTGGAGAGGCAAGCAGCCCTAAGTGATTATAAAAAAATATTGATTTCCCGTCATCCGAAAGAGCAGGCCGCCATCCAGGCGGAAACCTTGGATTCGCTTGACCCCGCAGACGCCGCTGCGATGCAAACAGCTTGGGCCTTGAAACGCCTTCGTTCTGAATGTGATCTTCATAGGGAGAGTCCAGAATTGAGCAGAATGAAGGCAATTTTGGAAAAATATTTTTTTAGTTCCGTTACACTCAGTAAGACAAACGTCACTTTTTTTAAGCCTTCAGAGGCCCTTGCTCAATTCCTGTTGGCGGATATTCTTGTAGAAGCGTTGTTCAATGTCTTAAAGTACGGTGATCCCAGTGGGGTCTTGAAACTGATCTGGCTACATCAACCCGATCGTTTCACTTTGTATATTGAAAACGCTATTAGTCCTAAGAGACGCTCTCAGGGCAGTGGTTCTGGACTTAAAGGGTGCAATGGGCTTGTGGGTATGCTTGGAGGCGCGCTTGAATTCAAAGCAGTTCCACATCAAACGGATGAGCGGTCAGAGAGCATGATTTTTGTAGTACGTATGGATATCCCACTTACATCTGTTGAAGGCGTGTCGCCCGCTCCCGTCATTACGGAGCAAATATGAAAATTTTCTGGGTGGAAGATTTCGGCGATCAGTCGGCACGAAGTTCTGACCGAGTCAGCCTGACACGAACTTATATGGGACCTGTTTTGGACGCATTCTGGAAGAGCGGTTCAGGGGAGAATAACTGGGAACAAAGCGCCAACGAGGATGCCTTGGTATTTATGAGGACATTGGCCAGTAATGCTAGTCCCATTGTCTGGGCTGACAGTTTGGCTTCTGGTCTGGCAGCTCTCGAACTTGGCACCCAGGCCTTTAAAGTGTCAAAGTATGAGACCATGCCTGTTGTAACATTTCCCTATGACGTGGCTATCCTGGATTTAGACATCCCACCAGGGGAGAATGACGGTATCCTGGATGAAGCTCGCCGGACAGAGGACGCCAATGCGCTGGCGCATCTCTTTTACCAAGAATCGTCAGAGCTTTTGAGTCGTGATTTTATGGACTATAGGCCGAATTGCGCAGGGGTGATTTTGGCTCTTAAGCTCATACAAAAAGGCATGCCCCCTGAACGGATATTTTTTTTGACAGGCCACGGAAGCGCAATTTCATCCACAGCTAAGGCGTTGCTTGGCAGTATGATACAGGAGCAATGTCTAGCGAAAACATCTAGTGATATAGAAAAATTGAGGTATAAAATTCGGGGTAATTCCTATTACATGTCGCGTGAACTTGTTCTTAATACTATTTTTTTATTCAGGGAAAAGAGTATGTGTGCGACACAGCAAAAATTTCCCTTCACTGAAAAAATAGGATCATTTAAGCTCAATGACAAAAATAATATCAACAATTTGCTCGACGAAATTGAGACACTTTTTTCTTCATATTTTCCAGGAAATCATGATGAAATCTTGAGATATAGGATCGGCGTTGATTTGATGGCAAAACATTTTGAGGCTTTAGGTGCAAAAAATGAAAATGGAGGAGGATGTAAAGGCAGTTTTTTATTTACAACGTATGGTCACTATACTGATAATCCGACAAATAAGGTATACGAGTATCCAGCACGTCATGCTGCTCGATTTTTGAAAAACATTAGAAATGTTTATGCCCATTCTTCATATTTTAATAATGTTGGATCGCTGGAGTTTGGCATCATTTATATTGTTTTTTTAAACTTTATTAGAGCATTTTACGGATTGCCAGAAGATGACTTCTTGCCATTTATCGAAAATTTTCTTTCTGAATATTTTCCAGAAAAAACAAGTTCTTCTATTCAGTGGAGTAATAAAGAATTTATTCAATCTGTATCAGATGAATATAGACATTTTCGACCATCCGGTTGGCCATTTTGCAGGGCGATGGCAAATTTTCCCCCTAATTTGCAAATCACTCCTTGGGAAATTGTTCGCGTTAATTTTTGGTCACAAATCTCATTTTCTTATTTGGAAGATTCCGAAAGGGCTTTCTTTGATAAGAATGCTTTCTATTACGTGCAAGGTCAGTCAGTTCCAAGAATGCTAGCAGATGTGCTGGCCCAGAAAATCTCTCGCTAACTGTTGAAGAGATTTCGAAGAGATAAAATTCCAAAGAAGTGGCCAAGGACCATCTGACAATACCGATAGCTTCAGCAAATAAAAGTATGATTAAGATGATACTCTGGCTTGTCCTACCATAATGAGACACAATGATCTGACGTTGTATTTCAAATTATTTCATATATATATTACTCCTTTGAAGGCCCTTCAAAATTTTAGCTTAAGCGTCCTGTGCGTTTAAGCGGGATCTCTTTTTTGTCCCCCGCCCATAAAGGAGTGATCATGCACGACCAAAATTATTGCTCTCCCGAAACAACCAAACTTGCAAAAGCCTTAATCCAAGTGCAACGGGTTTTGCAAACTGCAACCAAGGACCGCCTCAACCCTTTTACCCATTCCAACTATGCCACCTTGAACAGCGTCATGGATTCTTGCCGTGAAGCACTGTTGAGCAATGGAATCTGGCTCACCCAGTATCCGGTCCCCTCAGAACCGGGCCATCTCGGTCTAGTAACCAAGTTTGTCCATGCCGAATCGGGACAGTGGCAATCATCCCATGCTGTTGTCCCCTTGCCGAAGAATGATCCCCAGGGCCTTGGCATCGCCATGACCTACATCCGGCGCTATTCAATTTCCGCCATGCTCGGCATCGTGACCGAGGAAGACACGGACGGAAACCTGCCCAAGGATTCCGGAAAAGGTGGACAACGTCAGAAAAGGCCTCCAGCCATGCAAGACTCTGGAACTCCATCTCCTCCCAGGCAACCGCAGCCAACCCAACTCCCAAAACTCGACGGCATCACCTACCAGGAGATCACCGCCACGGATGGTCAGGTCTGCATCGTGGCCACCGGCAACACCCAGGCCAAGAAGGAGCTATTATCTGGAGCCGGGTTCAAATGGAATCCTCAGCGGAAAATGTGGTGGAAGTATGCGCAGGCATCATGAAAATTCAGACACGAAACACAAGCGAAGGCTGCTCCACTCGGGCGGCTTTCGTCATTTTGGAGGGTAGGGCATGAATGAAATCGTGCAAGCTGAAGAGCACAGAGCCCAGGGTCTCATGACGCTGCTCGCGAAAGGGCTTCTTGAATCGTCTGCTCAGAGAACCGCGTCATCACTTGGAGATCGGAGCCAATATATAGGCATGTCGGATATTGGGCGAGCTTTGGAATGCCCACGAGCAGCGTTGGGGCAAAAACTTGTTGGTACTGGCCATAACCAACAACTGGATCAGCATGCCGTCCAGACACTGATCGGCAAACAACTTCGTCTGCAACGAGGACATTGGTTTGAGGCGGGTATTGCCCAGGTCTTCAGGCAGCAGAGATTGCCCGTGATTGAGCAACTGGAGATCGTGACGAGTTACCAGCAGGTGCCGATCAAGGCGCATCTGGATTTCGTTTTCGCCAGCCCAGTAGGACAGCCCACGGTCCGGATTTTGGAGCTTAAAAGCTGCGAAAAATTGCCCAAAACATTGTATTCTTCTTACGAAACGCAGGTTTATGGCCAAGTCGGCCTCTTGCGCGCACTTTGGCACCAACCGGCATTTGGCGTCCATGGTGACGCGGATAGACATGGGAGTGCCAGGCTTACGTTTCCGCAGATCTGCCTGGAGAAGTTTGGCATCGAAATGCCAGCCCATCCTTCAGCGGTCGATATCGAGGCATGGGTGTTGTGCCTCTCCATGACGGATGCCAAAGCGTTCGGGCCATATCTGCCGGATGACGCCATGCTAAGTCTCTGCCTCAAAACAGCCGAGGACCTCTGGCGCAACTTCGGCGCGTCGAAGGATAATGACGAAGACTTTGACAACCTGCCCACGGCACAAGGGTTTCATCCCCTGTGCTCATGGTGCGAATTCAACGCCGATTGTCCGAAATTCGACGGCCTTGATCAGCCTCAATGGGGCAACGTACTGGACCAGCTCAAGGACTTGAAAGCAAGGCAGGGCGAACTTGATGCCGAGATCTCTGAAGTCGAGGAAGGTATGAAGACAGCCTATGCCTTGAGTGATGTCCATGGGGCATGGATCAGCGCTGGAAGTCAGCGTTTTCGTGTTTCGACTCAAGCCGGAAGACGTACCCTGAACAAGGACCAATTGCGCTTGGAACTCTCAGCTATCCTTGGAGAGGATGACGCGGACAGGCTCATCACCAGGTGTGAGTCGGAGGGCAAGCCGTTTGATCGGCTGATGATAAACAAGATCAACAGGAAAAAGGAGGGATGACATGGGATACCGCTCTCATGTTGGGATCTGCCTGGCACAAGATGCCTTTAAACAGTTGGAGGACAAGATCCAGGCGCTGCCCCAGCACCTTCAGGAAGAAGTCCGCAGTCTCTTCGGAGACTCAGAATTCACCAGGGAGGATGAAGGGAGCCGCGTCTGGTATTGGGAAGGCTTCAAATGGTACTCGAGTGATCCGGATATCACATTTCTGAAAGGGTATCTCTCGGACCTGGAGGACGAACAATACCTCTATCTCCTTGTCGGGGAAAACCTCGATGACGTCGAGTATCACGGTCGATTCTGGGACAACCCGTTCGGGATGTGCCTGACCAGAGGAATCGAATTCAACGAAGAATAATACGCTTACACAACATCAACATATCCCGGCTCCCCGTAACAGGGTGGCCGGGATTTCTATTTTATGGAGCACATTATGACCAACACCGTTCGCGATGAGCTTGAGAAACTTCAGCCCATGGAACTGGACGCAGGAACCGTCTTTAGCAGTAGCCCCTCAGGCAGGATCATCCGGGGATACGCCAGCCCATGCAGCTACACACCGACTCCGGATCCCGGTTACATTTTCCACGAGACAAGCCGCGACATCGCAGTCTGGCTCATGAATATATCCGATCCCCTCTATGTCTTCGGACCCACAGGTTCAGGAAAAACGAGCGCCATCAAACAGCTCGCCGCAAGGCTCAACTATCCCGTCTTCGAGATCACAGGGCACAGCCGCTTGGAGTTCCCCGACCTGGTGGGGC
>Ga0265295_1004801_pt1 | contig 17901 bp, 30 predicted proteins | sample Munlansysbiofilm_FD_192503 | JGI IMG/M metagenome (GOLD analysis project Ga0265295, IMG submission 192503) | Leachate microbial communities from a municipal landfill in Southern Ontario, Canada - Methane capture system biofilm | ecosystem: Engineered > Solid waste > Landfill > Unclassified ...
TAAACACCATAAAATGCTGCCATTGGTAAAAAGCAAACAATAAAACAACAAATGTCAGGGCGGTAAAAACGATGTAGATAAGCAAACCAAGCACCTTCTTTCAAATTTTCTTGAACCGAATTATAGATTCTTTGATTAAAAGTCAAGGCTATACCAAAAAGATATAGCATAGAGAGAAAAAAGTGTTACTTATAGTAACTGAAAGGCGACAATAAAGATTAGTATACAGAACCTAATTTTGAATTAAGGTTCATTTTTTCACCGATAACATGAGTTATAAGTAATTCGATTTTACCCTCGATTTTATAGAGTGTTTTTAATTCGTCAGCTTGAACATCATCACGAAGTTTTAAACTTTTAATTTCAGCTTCGCAAAATGTTAAACGGGAACCCAAACGGGAAATAAGCACAGAAAAACCTATTAAGTTTGTCAACAAAACAAAAAATAAACCTAGAAAAGATATAAGCATATCAAAAGTCATATAACAATCCCTATTCCTCCAAAGGTTTTGGAAATTTCTCTTTAATATCTTCGATGGCATCTTTCCATGTAGAAGTTCCATTAACCAAATCGTTAAACATTAACTCAAACTGATTAAGCATCTGATATGCTAAAAATCTATCTCTTTTATATTGTGTTTTTTTATCTTCCAAAAACTCTTCGTTTTGCATACTAACTCCTTAAAATATAGCTAAATCATCAGGAGAATCCTGAATCTGAGTAACATTAATAAGATGATTTATAGTTTTATTGTAATTAACAAATGATAATTGATAAAAAGAATGAAGTTGCAAATAAGAAGTTGAAAAAGTTAAACATAAAAAATTGTCACTTGAAAGATAAACACCTAAAAAACCTTCTCCATTCGTGTCAACCTTAGTTCTAATAATACCAGTAGCATCAAAAAAGAAAAATATAGAACTATCAAATGTACTCAAAGATATAGGAGAAAAAGTTGAACCAGACAACTTTATATAAAACATTCCACCAGTAGAACCAGAAAAATTAATATTTGTTTTAAAATGTACGACATTATTCATACTATTGTAATAAATATAAAGATCATCATGTTTTTTTCCCAGACCAATGTGGAAATTCTTTATATTTCTCGAAGCCAAAACCAAATCCAAAACCTGCTGTTTGATAACGTCGGGAAGACTTAATAAATCAGAATCGGAAAATTGATAACCATCTCTTATCATGTCGGTTATTTGCTCAAATTGATTAATTATTGAGGCTCTATCGTCAATACTTAAATCAGGTTTTTGCAAAGCAGTATTTATTGAAGTCAAAATAGAATTTGTAATTTCTAATGAAGTTGCCATTTTTTTCCTTTAAATTTTTATTTTAAAATACAATATGTCTTATATTGCACTTGAAAACAGTATAGGCGAAAGCCTATACTTCGTAAGCACGAATTGAAATAATCGTTACCGTATCAGCTTTAACACCGTTAATCGTTTTGTCTTTGATAGCCGAAATGATGTCAGTAGTATTTTTTGAATAATCAACAAGAATATTCAAATAAGCTTTATTGTCAGTCTCTTCGTTTCTAATCATGATCGAAACATCTTTATATGAAACTGCAGTTAAAGCGGCTTCCTGAACTTCAATATCAATGGGAACTTTAAGAACTTCAAGTTCTCCGCCGTAAAGTGCTTGCGCAATCTCAAGCGCTACAACTTCATTAGAAGCAGGGATATAAGTGTTTTGGCTTGCACCGTTAGAAAAATTTTCTCTAATTTTAAACTTTGGCATATTTTCTTCCTTAAATCATTTTGTATTTTGCGATATTTACGTGATCGCAAGACGTACCGTTAGGAACTTCAACTTTACCAAGACAAGCCAACCTAATATCATCATCACTTAGAGTGCTTTTTCCAAACTTAATTCCGATATAACTTGAATTATAAGCACCGTCCGTTTTATCAAAACAAGAAGCCAAAGCCTCAACATATGTCACAGGAACAGGGCGTTTCGTTCCAACAGCACCGGTAGCAGAAGGCTCAAAAACAGATTGACCTTTCGGCATCAAACCGATAATAGCCTGAAGAGTAGGAGCATCCGTATCAACCCTTAAAAATTTTTTCGCTTTTCCGTTATTAAAAGATTGCGAAACTTCATATTTAGGCATGAAATATCCTTTTATTTTTTTTTATCCAACGATTTAAAGAAAATCAATAAATCATTAAAGACAATGAAAGATTATTAAAAGTAAAGGGGTGTGCGTCAAGTGTGATTTGAATTTTAAAGAAAAGAACCAGAAACACGAAGAAAAAAAAAGAAAAAATGTGACACGTAGGTTACACTTTTTAAAACAAAAAAACAAAAAAACAAAAAAAATCAGAAAAGTACCTCAAAAGCCCCACCCCTTGCTAACTCCACCCCCTTTTAAGAGGGGGACAAGCCCCGTAACCCGTGATAATCCCCGTTCTTTTTTTTTGCGGTTTAGGAGGGAGTTCCTCCCTTTCTCGGCGGATACGCCCGTGCGTGGCAGGTGGTCGGCTCAGTCGGTGGGGTGTAATGTTCGTGGAGAGTGTTCCACGCTCCTACGTCGCTACCTTATATCCTTTTTTTTTGCGAAAAAAAAAGAATGAAAAAAAAAGCTCCGCTTTTATGGCATGTCGAATTTTTAAGAGTTTGAGGGTATTTCGGCTTTTTTGGCGGCTCCGTCCTTTAAGTGCCAAAGGCACTTGCAGGACTAAAACCGCCAAGAGTGGAGACAGCCAAGCCCCTTAATTTTTTTTGATTCGACGGCTCAAACTCGAAAGCTATTTTTCACTTTTTGCTTTTTCCGCATAAAAAATTTTTAAAAGATAAAAGGCTTTAAAGAACTTTGAGCAGTGGAACGGGGCAAGCCCCGACAGAGTGGGGAGGCTTGAAAGAATTTCTTTTTTTTCTCTTTTTTTTTAGATTTTATCGCCGATTAAATTTCTCAAAGCTTCGTATTTTTTGCGGTAGGCATAATTTTCTAGCCATGTATTAACCCATACGGGTATCGGTCTTTTTTCGTCGTTCCAATTCGTAACCGTCCCGAGATAAGAAACGCCCGAAAGTTCGGCAAAATCCTTACGGGAAAGCCCGACAGCTTCCAAAGCCGTATCAAATTCTTGCTTAGTCATGGTGATAATAACTCCCATTATAATATATATCATTTCGATGTAAAATAATACCATAAATATATCTTTTTTTGCAAAAAGACTTGACTTATACATCGAAATGATGTATAATTATTACATGATTAAACCAAATAGACGTAAAGAGAGGTAAGAAGAAATGAAAGTTTTAGACTATTGGAAAGAAGAAGTGGCGGGGAAACAAATCAAAGTTTTAAAAATCCCACATGATATAAACGGGAACCCAAGATACTTTATCCCATTAAGCGACATAAACGAGAAACCAGAAATAGCCCTTGAAAAAGCAAAAAGTATCGGCGGCAAAAAATACAAAGGGAAATGCTACGAGGCGGGCGTAATAATCAAAAGTTACAGCTTACAAAACGACTTAAAATTAATGATGGAGAAATAAAAATGAAAACAAAAATAACACAAGCGGAATGAATCGAAATGTATGAGGAAATGATTAACGAGTGTACCGAAGAAATGAAAATAGGATACACAAGTTTCGAAGCGTCGAGAGTTCTAAAAGAGCTTGACCCAATAGCGTATGATTGCGGGCTAAGTGATTTTTACGACAGCATAAGCGATGAATATTTTTGCGAGGAAATGGAATGAAATTATCAGAAATGAAAGGGGAGGAGATTCAAAACCTCCCCGACACGGTATTGAAAAATCTTTATTTAGAGTTCGTGAATGATTTTTTAACAGTTGAGAAGTTTGCGGAATATTTAGAGGTAGACACGTTCAAAGCGGAGTTAATTATAGCATTAGGAAGGGAATTAAATAAATGAGAGTGGATAATCATATCTATATCGCTTATGACGATATAGGCGTAATCAAAAAAGGAAAAAAATTTGAAGTTTTAGACGAACTAGTAAAAACCGTAAACAGCAAAAAAGTAAAGGAAGTTTACAGCAAAAAAGAAAGAGCAGAAATGATAGACTTTATCATACCGCTTTACAATAAAGAATTCGACCAAGAAAACTTTTTCGGGTTCACGGTAGATAAATTTAGAGGATAACGTAACGTAATGGAAGAAAGAAGACACACTTGCATAATATGCAAAAAGAAAAGATACGAATCAAAAATGAAAAAAGTGTTAGTAAACTCATGGGCATGTCGCTATCTAGAGCGCAATATGAATTCATATTGCTATGAACACAAAGAGATAAAAATTGGTGAAAAAATACTTGAAGATTTAAAGAAATTTAAAATCATAAAAATAAAACATTTTCAATAACTCCTAGAGGTATTGTCAATCCTAAAATGACAATTATTGCAGCAAAGAAATAAAGCTAGGTTTTTTTTTACCTAGCTATTTACTCGAAATACTAGCAGATACTAAAGAATCAACACGAGAAACTTTATCAAGATAAAGAAAATTTTTAAAATCGTTAAAAACTTCATTTACAGAACGAGAAGGTTTGACAGTTTGTAAAATAAATTTATTAATCTTATTCGCATCTTTATTACCTACAAGAAAATTAAAAGTTCCTTTATAAGTATTAATATCATCAGAAGGGTAATTGACAGAATCGGGCGCCTCGTAAACAATTTCTTCAATAGACGAAACTTGTGCAACCATATTATTATTTACAAAATTCAAAATATTCTCATAGGATGAAGCATAAAGTTTTGAAGAAAAAGAGCGTTTGCCTATCTTGAATTTTACATTAAACATTTTACTCATCTACAACCCTCGAATCGATTTAGATTACCTCTATAAACGCAATCAAAACCAAACTTAGTGAATGAATTAGAAGAAGTAAAATCCCTCTCCCAAGTACTACCAACTTCAACAATAACAAGTTTTCTATAATCAAAAGAATCAAGAACTAAAACAACAGAACAAATCATTTCTTTTCTTCTATATTCAGTATCAACATATCTTTCAGAACAAGCATGGTCAAAATAGTAACCGGAAACATAAACACCGCTCCCCTCATAACCTTTAGGGTTATGATACAAGGTAGAATAATCAACAGCAAAAACTAAAGAAACGAAGGACAAAACAAAAAACAGAAAACGCATAGGAACAACCTTTTTTTATAAATTATAACACACTAAGCACGATGCAAGCCTAAACCATTCATAAGGGAAACCATAGCTTCATTACCACCTATCCAGTTACCTTGTGAATCTTGAAAAACTTGTGAATTACTCAAAGCATTTAACTTTTTAATTTCTTTATCAGTAACAACAGTCATACCAGTCATACGCCTTATCAAATCTTTATCAGTATTAAAAAAACTTGATGTTCTGATTTTCATCTCAAAAGTATCGCGCATACCGTCTATTTGAAGTTTTGCAAGTTGAGAAGATACCCCCTCTTTTTGCACTTGTAATGACTCATGTTTGAATTTTGACTTCAAAACGTTTTGCCTTGCTATAGGGTCGTGAGAATTTGAAGAAGAATCAATATCCATTTTAACAAAATCAGCAATCAAACGGCACTCCTCAACCTTATTATCCGAATCTGTTAAAAACTTACTAAGCAAACGAGCTTTGCGCCCTTTTAAACCTCTAAGTTTATTTTTTAATAAACTTTTTGTGTACCAAGAACCAACGAGAGTTACACCCTTTGAAAAAGCAGAATCTAAGAGTTCTTCTTGCTTTTGCATTAATTTACCAGTAAAAAAACCCATGCCAGCAGATAGACCGTCCTGAATCATATCTTTAACAAATTCGTTTTCAACATCTCCAGCAACAGAATCAATTACTATACGTCTACCATTTTGAAGACCCATAGAAAAACCCGTTTCAACCATCTCGTTCACACCAAACTTTAAACCCGTAGATAATATACCAGATTTAGCACTATATGCTTGATAATTAACACTAGACATTTTAAACCCCCATTTCATTCAAAATTGATTTTACGTCGCTATCGTTATCTGCTTTTGTAAATTCAGGAAAAGGAATATTGTCAACAAGTGAATCCAAAATATCATCGTCAATTGAAAATTCCATCTCGTCAGTCTCGTTTTTAGCATTAACTGCATCTCTTATAGTTCTGATTTCAATGGGTTTTGCAGTAGCTATTAAGGAGCCATCTAAATTTTTTATTTCAATTAAACTAGTTTGGTAATCTGCAATTTCTTTTTGTTTAATAGCATTTTCCGAAACAGCTTCAAGAGAATTTGCAAGAGAAGCAGATAAAGAGCCTATCGCTCCAACAAAAGATGAAGATTGAGAATCAATACTTGATGTTAATTCCGTAACAAGAGAAGCGGATAAAGAGCCTATCGCCGCAACTACAGATGTAGATTGAGAATCAATACTTGATTTTAATTCTGTAATAAGAGAAGTATCATTTTGAACATTTACAGTAGGAGCGGCAACGGAAACGTTTGGAGAAAAATCTAAAGCTGCAACAGCGGCAACCAAAGATTCCAGAACAGATAAAGTCCTTTCTGATGAAGCCTCTTCCATTTGTGCTTTAAAAGAAATTGCAGTTGCAATTTTTGCAACTTCTTGCATTTGAACAACTAAAGCAGGAAGAGCAGTAGAAACAGTCTCCGAAAGAAGTCTAAGGTTTGCATTTTGCAAAGATTGCAACTCTAAAGATTTTGAAATTAAAGAATTTTGAAAAGACTGTAAGGAAACTAAAGAATCCGTTTTTTTAGACAAAGAAGTAATTAACTCGTTTTGTAAAGACAAATATTCTGGCATAGTAGAAGGAGAAGTCAAAGGAACTTCATAAGTTTCTATCTCAGGAGCAGAGGAACTCAATTGCTCATAAGAAGAAAGAAAACTCTGATGCTCATCATCAATCTTCGTTTGTATGTCAGTTTGATATGTCTTGACAGCATCAACCACGTCACTAGTAATATTTACAGCGTCATATATTTTTCTAGCACGTTTAGCAACGTTAAAAGAAGCATACAGCGCCATGAGATAAGGTATTGCAGGAGCGAAAATCATTATTCTAACCCTAAAAAATTTAAAATTTTATCTATTCTATCATCATCACTTGAAGAATCAATAGTGTTTAGAAGATCTATAATAGTTTCTAATTTTTGATTAAAAGTTGTACCCGTCTCAATATCAACTAATGCTAAATAAAGATTTGAAAGAGAAACTCTTATAGTTTTTAAGTCACCACTTATAGCAGAAAGACCAAAATCGGGATGATTTATTTTTGTATATAAATCATTTAATTTTTCTTCACAATTCATTTTTTTTTATCCTAATTTTTTAATTTATATTTAGTTGGTTCACAACAAACGAGAACACAACAATCAGTCTCTATTCTAGAGTCAGTACTGAAAAAAGAAACACTAAGAGTACCACAAGGAAAATTATACAGAGAAGAACCACTAGGATCAGAACCTCCATACTCAAATATTTCATCATGCAAAAAAACATAAGAACGAAACCTATGAGAAACTTCCCTTATGTAACCATGTTCAAAAATATGATTATATGTATACATAGGAGAAGTCTCAGAACAAAGAGCGCAAACAGGGATATCCAAAACTTCCACAAGTTCAGTTCTTACAAAACTTCCAAGATTAAATCCGTCCACCTTTATGTTTGAAATATCAGTAAGTCGGTAATCATCATAATTACAATTGATTCCACTTGAAATATTAATTTTACAAGGCGAAACATTAGGAATTTTTTTATATGCAGAGGATTGAATTTCAGAGAAAGAGGGCACATAAACGCCGTTATAAGAAACAGAATTAACAGAATATGAATAAACTGCGCCTAATTGACCCTCAACATAATACGTAATTGTGTATTTATAAACAAGATCCATTCCAACATATTGTAGATTAGAAGTTATATTTACGTACATTACTTTTCCATGTCATTTTTTTACAATTTTAGAAACCAAAGAGTCAGCCAACTCAACAGTAACATCATTATTGTCTTTACTAGAAAGATATTTAGCCCCATCTTTAACAACGTCCAAAATCTTATCATCAAGCTTAGAAGAACTTGAATTAATATAACTTTGTACAAGATTAATAGCCAAATTAACTATAAAAGTTTGCCACATTTTTTTTATCCTTTATATTTATTTATAACAGTATGAACAGTTTTTCGACTTACGCCCAACTTACGAGATATCTTCGATATTATGTAGCAAGCGCACAAAGATTTCCTAAACATTTTTGATAAACTTTTCTTAAATAAACTCCATATTTAAGGGATTTTCTCATGGCAGAGACACATGTTATTTCAGCACTTGCATTAAAGAGAAGTGAGCTTTTAGGCGAGATTAAATATTATGAATCACTTGTGAAAGAGCATAAAGAAAACCTCACTACGATTGATAAAACCATCCATCTTTTTGATAGCTCTTACGACCTTGGTACTATAAAATCTAAAAGAGTAGTGAGAGATAGATATTTTAAGAACGGAGAGGCGGTTGTTTTATTGCTTGATGCTCTAAGAGAACTAAAAAGAGCTGCAAAAACAGATGAACTTACCGAAATAATTGCTACTGTAAAAAAGCTGCCTCTAAGGAGTGATTACGAAAAAGCAACTTTTCAAAAAGCTATAGTTGCCTCTTTGAGTAGAGCGGCAGATAATGGTTTAGTCGAGAGAGTCGGGCGTGACGGTGTTACCGTCATTTGGCAGATTAAGGCTAAAAATTAAGCTCCCAATCTCTCAGCAACTCTTTTATTCCCCTGCCAATATCCGCAAAACTCATTACTTACAGGTGTTGATAAACATTTTGAGAAAATATCATTAAAAATTGCACCATTGCTCATTCGTCTTGTATCTTCACGGTAAGCGATTTCATTTGCATAGTTTGAAAGATAAAGATTTGAGATTTGATGGCATTGCCCATATTGCATTCTTCTAAATCTACTGTTGTAACTCTCTGATTGATTGTTACAAGCACCATCTTTACTTTTATATTCTACACCATGATTAACTCTCTTCATATCAAAATGAGCATGGAAGTGATCGTAACCGTTATGTTCATCGGCATGGATGACTGAGCCAAGTTCAACACTGCTATAGATGGCTTCTTTTATATCTTCTGCGTTCTCGCTTTTTGTGATGAAAGTTTTAGTTCTTACTGAACCTACAGCTTCATCCCCGACTTCCGCTCTTTGTCTGATGCTTATTACAGTTCTCTTGTTTGATTTATATACTTTTCTTCTATCAATTCTATTTTCAATATTATTCGCTGGTCTAATATAGTTCCCCACATATACACCATCGACTTCACAAACTCCGCTAAGTTTTGTCTCGTCTTGATTTAAAAAAAGTGATTCTCTGATTTTATGAGAGAGAACCCAAGCGGTTTTATATTGAACATCAAGGTCACGGCTAAGTTGTAGAGCTGAGATTGATTTTACAGCGTTTGTAAAAAGAGCGATTGCAATCAAATAGATTTTCAAACTCTTTTTATGACTTGCAAACAGAGTTCCGCTTGTAACTGAGAAAGTATGATTACAATCTTTACATCTAAACTGCTTTCTTGTGTTGATAAAATAATGTTTGTCGCAGCTTCCACAACTAGGGCAAACAGGCTCGCCGTCCGTATCACTCCACCTTACAGCTTTAAAGTTTTCAAAGGCTTCACCTTCACTCATATTAAAGAGTTTCATTAACGATAAATCTCTTGCTTGTGCTGATAATAAGAAATGTTGCGCCATTTTTTGTCCTCAGTGTTTTTTCTTGTCATTATTATACTCAATAATGAGTATAGTTGTCAAGAGTAAATATAATCTTATATAGTTACTATTATAATTGATTAAGAGTATATTAATACTCTTTTAGATATAATGATTAGAATTGATTGAAACAGGATAAATTTTCAGATGAAAATAGATATAGACGCATACGCAAGTAATAAACTTAGAGGTGAAATGAGAGAAAGAAAAGTAACTTCTAAGACAATGTGTAAGCTTTTAAAAAAGACATTTGATATTTCATTGACTGAGCAATCTTTTAATAATAAAATTAATAGAGCTGGCTTCAGCTCTACATTCTTTTTTCAATGTATGTATGTACTCGACATCAGACTTATAAATTTTGACATTGATAACATAGATATTAAGAGAACAAGGGAAATTTTTTAAAATAAATATTGCACATGGACATATTTTAAAGAATAAATGTAAAAAATAATACAATACGGCATCAAAGGATTAGAAATGAATATTGAAAAGTTAAATTTTCCTAAATATAACGGCAACGAAACACAATATGAATATATTTTTTATACATATCTCGATGCAATACTTGTTGATAGAGGATACATTTCTAAGATAAAAAAAACAAGTTATGAAAATATTGACAACAATATAGTTTCTATGAAAGCTATAAGAAATGGGAGCTGTGATTCTTACATCTTATCTGACAATAACCCTAACTCTTTATTTGCATTACTTGAGTTAGAATCAACTGGCAAAATTGATACTGGAATAAAACAAGTAAAAGAATATGCTAAAGGTCTGCATGATGCTTTTAAGAGTAAGCAGTTTACTACAAAACACGAGGTTATATATCTTATTGTTTATGATGGACAACTTCTATGGATAGCTGAATACAATTTAAAAACATCAAATGAAAAAATTATTTTATCTAATGGTTCGACTGGTATTGAGGTGTATGAAAATGAAAAAAATAAATTTATTGATTTATTCCCCAAAAAAGAAATAGTAAATACAAGTGAAGATGAAAAATCATTAATCAAGACAATAAAAAATATTTTACGAGCAAACAAAACTTTACAGGGCAATAAAGCTTTTATACTCACTGTTTTAGCATCTATATATGGTAATACGAAAAAAAGTGAATTTAATACTGCAATTGAGTTTCTTAGAACACAGGCAGATAGTAATGGTGAGACGAAAGAAATATATGAAAAATGGGGGAAGATAAAGAATAAAATAGAATATGATAATAGCCCAGAAATTCAGGACAAGATAACTGAACTATATGAGAAAGTATCAATAAAACTTTTTATAATTGCCCAAGATAAAAAATTAGATTTATACGGATATATTTATGAAGAATTAGCAGAAAAATCTAGTAAAAAAGAAGAGGGAGAATATTATACTCCTAGAACTCATATAAGACCTATTGTGAATAGTATTTTTGAAAAATATTTGAAAAATATTTGGGGATTGCCTAATAATAAAGACAAAGCTATTGAAATATTAAATTCTAAAAATGTGATTGACCCTTTTTGTGGTAGCGCAGGTTTTTTATATGAGTATTTAAAAATTCTAAAACAGAATTATGGTTTTAAAGATGCTGAGATTAATGATATAGCTGCCTATTCTTTAAATGGATTTGATAAGAATGATATTACCGCCGCATATTTTAATTTATTTTTGATAGGTGATGGTCGTTCAAAATTAACTCAAGTTACAACATCTATCAATTGGGAAAATTATTGGAAATTTGAACTTATTGAATCGAAAAAAACAAAAAAAGTGCAACTTCTTACCAATAAAAACAAACTAGAATCAAGTATAGAAAAGAATGTAAAAACATTCATGGCATTTTTAAATAACTTAGGAAATATAGAGTTTATACATAATAATTTTACTCTTCCTGAATACTACAAAGATGCTATATGTGCAGTTGACATCATTGAAATTTATATGAAAGACAATAATCTAAAACACAACGAATTTTTCAATCAGTTAATAGCGCCAAAATATAAAGATGATAGTAATGCTGTAATGCTTTTGCTATATGATACTTTAGTATCTATATCATCAGATGAAAAAAATATAGACTTCAAAGTTTTTTTAAAAAATATGGGGAATATAGATTTTTTAATGACAAATGTTCCTTACGGTGATATAGATGATGCAAGAATTAAAGGTAATTATAGTCCAAAACTTGAATCTCAGGCACTTAAAGAATGTATAGATTTATTAAAGCCCTCAACAAGCAAAACAGACAATACAACTGGAAGAGAAGTATCTAATGAGGATGGTGGGATTGCAACAATAGTAATTCCAAATGGATTATTAGAAAGAGATGAACATGTGCTAAAAGAATATTTATTAAAAAGATGTGACATTCTAAGTATTGTTAAGTTGCCTTTTTATACTTTTAGCCCTTATGCTTTAATACAAACATATTTTATTACATTTCGTAAAAAAGCAGTCTTTGAATTTGAAAATTATATGCAAAAGCATGATGTGTTCATGTATATTATTGATAATGATGGAAAAGCAAATTCGGACAAAAGATTTGAAACCAAATTGATTTCCAAAGATAGAAACAGACTGCAAAACTATGGTGCTGAAACATCTGTATATGAATATATACATGATGAGTTATCTATAAATTTAGAAGAGTATCCCGAAGGATATTTTTCTAAAATAGAGCGAGCATGGATTAAAGGCAACCTTGATGGATTTAACACATCTTGGAATCAAGAAAGATTAACTGAAAAATGGAATGGAACTGATTGGGCTAAATTAGATGGGAAAAAGTGGACATTTCAAAAGTTAGAACTAAAAGAGTACAAAAAACAAATTGAGGTTCAAAATAAAAAAATCAGTGAAGCAATAAAAAACCTATTTATTGAAGATGAAAATTTTAGTGATTTAGATATTGAAATAAAAAAAGATTACATTATAAAATATTTTAAGAAAGATTATTTGTCTAAAATAAAATATGTAAAAATTAACAGTGTCGCAAATGAGTGTATTTTATGTAATGCTAATTCTAAGACTATAAGTAATCAAGGACTAAAAGAATTTATACTACGCACATATAGCTCAGTCTTTGTTGATGAAGAAACTTATCTTGAACCATATTACGATGATATTGCATCTTTATATGATGGTAACTACAACTCTGATATAAATGCGGTAGTAGATATATTATCAACAATAGATGATATTATCATTTTTGATAATGGAGATGACATAAAACTAATAGCTAATCAATGTTTAAATCTGTATGATTTAAACATAAATAATTACTTGGACAATCAAAAGTTTATGAAACATTCTGATGTCAAAGAAAGCTTATTGAGATTATTAGCAATGCAAGGAAAAACCAATTTCGATTCAAGCATATTGGATAGTGAAATTAGTAATGCACTTGAAGAAATAAAGAGTTTAAATTATGAGAGTGAATATATTTCTTTGCATCTTATGCTTGAAGGATTTCAAGAAAGAGGAAATCGAATCACAGTAGAAGATATATATAATAATTATGGTGAGTATCCAGTATATTCATCAACTATAACAGGCAATATTGGTTTTTTTGATAAATACAACTATACACTAAGTGATGATAGTCTTGTCTATGCAATTGAAGGCAATGCAGGAAGTATAAGTATACCAATATCACCAAACAATAAGATTTGGTTGCTTGATGTTGCGGGAGTAATAAATTTAAAAGAAGAATATATAAGTAATTATAAAAAAGAAATAATAGCTGTTTATTTAGAATATCTATTTAGAAACAATAGACATAACAACAGCGGACAGCCAAAATTTCTCATTAAAAAGAATTTAGATTTACAAGTTGATTTATCTGTACTAAAAATATTGAATGACAATATAAATCTATGAAAACCCAAACCCTCGAATACAACAAAGAAACAGGTCGAATAACTCTAAATGAGTATGATGAGGGCTTCTTGGAGAGTTCAACCGATATAACTACTGCCGTAATGACTTTAGCTCTTGAAAAGCTCTATGATGATTATGGCTTAGATATTGGTGATGATGTTGTTATTACTAAGAAAAAGAGTTTGGAAAAAGTTACTAAATTTCAAGTGAAAAAGTAGTTTTTTTATTTTTCAAGTTTTACTAAAGAAGTTTCGATTGAAAATCTCACTTTGTGCGCTTGCTACATAATATCGGATATCTTAGACTTATTTACTCCATTCAAATTAGCAAAAACTACCAATTCACGCAAAACTAAAAAATCAATCTTGGACATAAAAACACCTCAAACATACCAAATTACTTTTTGCGGTTTAGTATCATCAGAATCGACGTGTATATGTTTTTCATACACACCGATACGAGTAAAACCACAAAATAGTAATGCATGAACAATCTTAAATCTTTTTGAAGAAGTAAGACACCTAATGTCTACCGCTTTACCTACCAAGTGTGATGAATTTTCTTCGCCACCAACGGACTTATTGTGAGCTTCACAGCTACATCCACGATTAATAATAAATGAAGTTTTTGCGATAGTTCGAGCTATCTGCAAATCTTTCACAAAATCATAATCAATATTATTTTTTCCGCAACCGCAAGGGCAAGAAAATTCTTCTTTTGTAAAATCTTTAATTTCACTAGGAAACATTAAAAAACCTTTTCGGCTTCATTTTTGAAAGTAATCAAGCTGTTTTTCTATTGCACACTCTAAAAGCGATTTTTGCTTCTTTTTTAACGTATCCTCGTTAGCGTCAGCAAATGCCATTATTAAAGCATCAGAACTTATAGTGCCATAATGTTTTGCCATAGTGCTAAAAACGCTTTTTACGCTATTGTAAACGTACTGAGAACTTGAATAAGGAACCTTAAAAGTTTTCGCAAGGGATTTAGCTTGAAACGTATTCCACGTTTTTATTTTTGACCAAACAGGGAGGACGTCGGCACGCTTGAAAATTTGATAAATTGCATTTTTGCTCAATATCTTTTCCGTACCATCTTTTAAAGTTCTTTTGCGTCTAAGTATATTAAAGCAATCCATATCCGAAACGTTTTTTATAGTGAAATCTTCTAAAGCCTTATTCCAAATATCGGGGATACTGTTTAGAACGTTTGCATAACCGTCCAAAATATCGTAATCGCTATTTTGAAAAGTTTTGAGTTTTTCTCTACGATATTGCATTTCAATACGCCAAACATTGCGTTCAGGCTCATAATCAGGATTATTTTCCCAATAGTGGAATTTTGCAAACTCTTTATCTTTATACTTTTTCGTTTCAAGCGTTTTATCGTAAACCCTCAATCGGTAATTACCGCCGCCAAACGTGAAGCCTGAAAAAGAGGTAGCAGTTCCATAAAGTGAACCTTTTGCGTGCGCCGTTTCTTCTTCAAACATTTCAGAAGTTCTACTACGTGTTTTAACACGGTAATAGTCTAGCGGAGTAAAGTTATACCCTTGAATATCAGTGGCTAAATGTATTTCACTCACTTTAATCGTGTAGGAATCTAAAAGAGCTTTAGAAACAAAACCGTTCACAAGCTCAAGAGCTTTTATATATCCAACGCGTGCAAGAAATTCGGAACGAAACTCAACTTTTAAAACGGGGGAATTAAAAAGTTTTTGTTTTGAACGACGAATTGCAATAGAAACATCACGATTAAATAGAACAGCAGAAAAACCACTTATCGAAGTAGGCATCACATGAAACTTCATGCCGTTAGATTCAATGAATAAATCGCTAGCATCTAAATGCTCATTTCTTCTAGATTGAACCTCTTTTTTTAGAGCTATAGCAGATTCAGCAACTAAAAGAAAACGCTTAAAAGAAGCGTCAGAAAGTTCAGAACCAAAATAGTAATGATTTTTTAAAGTATCCACGTGTTGTGATATAACCTTGACCACTTACAAACCCCTTTAGGCATTTTTGGATTCAGTTGCGAAAAATGACAACTTACACCCCCTTGTTAAACCACTCGGGGATTAATCGAAAATCATTTGGAGTTGAACTCTTTTCTCAACTTTTTTACTATCTAATTTCGATTTAACGAAATGAAAGTCTTTTGTAGGTATTTTTCTTACCCAACCCGAAAAATGAACACCTACGTAACAACCATGAGTTGTACGGTAGAAAATTTTAAAATCATGTTCAAATTTTTCGATAAACGTAACAGAAGCAGGATAATATTTCGACCTATCGTCAAAGTATTTTATATCACTCCCAGAATCAACAAACGCTATAAAATCAGAATATAGCGACATTCATTTAAAGAACCGTGTACTTGAAAAAGTTATCTTGCACTTTTCCGAATTTAAGACCCTTTACGCCCTCCATAAGAACACGCATACCGATTTCAAGAGCGTTATACATTTCAACATCTACGGGAATTTCAAGCTCACCACCCTCAAACGCTAAAGTGACATAATGATAAGGCGACCAAAATGCAGGCGTTCCGTCGTCATTAAAAATAGGTTCATTCGTTTTTTTGTCAATTTTTGGTTTCGGTTCACTTTTGTTTTTACCGCGGATAACGCCCGCAATTTCAACTTTATTACGAGTTAATCGCTCCATATAAAGGCGAGTTTGTTCGTGTACATCCTCAATCGTAAGAGGTTTCGATACGTTCTTTAAATCTTTTGTTTCAGCCATGTTTTTTTTTCCTTAAATAGTTTTTGTTCTATACTTTTCCAAATCTTGAAAAGTATGCTTTTCGATTACATTATAAATAGTTTTTCTATCAAGACCCGAACGACGAGCTAAAGAACTTTTATTAAAAGCGGAACCGCTTTTAAGTATCTCTAAACACGCTTTATAAATTCGAAAATCGGTATCTCTCATTTGTTCAAACTTTTATAATGATTTAGCCTAGTAATAATTGCGCGCAACACATGCGAAGCAATAGCAATCAAGGCAACTTTTTTCGGTTTACCGCGAGATACTAATCTCTCATATTTCATCTTCAATTCCGTATTATGCGTTATCGAAGAAAGAGCCGACATGTACAACATAGAACGAGCATAAGAATTACCCGCTTTAGAAACTCTCTCATGTTTGCTCACACTAGAACCACTCTCAAATTGAACGGGATTCAATCCGAAATAACTTTGAATTTGCTTAATTGAATACTTTTCGCTATCGTCGTAAATAAGCGGAAGAACAGCAAGCAAAGTCATATCGGAAACACCAATCAAATCGCTTTTAAGTAAATCATATTCAGGCATGACCGATTTTACAGAGTTTGCAAAATCTGCTATTGCATGATTACGAAGTTTACGAGTTTGAGAAAGCATAGATTCAAGCTCATTTTTCATTTTATCGCTTGAAAATTGACTAGCTTTAACGGAATCACCGAGCGCTTTTAAATGTGTTTCGGTTTTTGTAAGAAAACGAATAAACGAATGATAACTCTTAAAGAGTTGCTTCATTTCGCTATGAGAAGATACAAAAGAATCATCCAATAAAGTAGATACATATTCAGCGATGAAAAATGAATCTTGTTTATCAGTTTTTGAGTTCTTATGTTTGTATTTTATGTAATGATGAATCTTTTTCGGATTGATTAAAACATACTTGATTTTTAAGGAATCAAAATATTTTTGCAGACCGACCATATAAGTAGACGTAGCTTCAAACCCGATACGAATATTTTTAACATCATTTACAGATGAAATATAAGAAAAAAGCTCAAAATAACCATCCATATCGTTAGAAAAGGTTTTATATATCGAGCTTGAATAATCGCCACTAAAGACACATATGTCAAACTTACTTTTTGCGACATCAATGCCGATAAAAGAAACTTGTTCCATTTAAAACCCCTCTTTGGTTATTTTTACTTTTCTCTTATTCAGGGACAAGCCCTCTAATTCTTTTCAGCGTAAACCGCCCCTAATCTATAATGCAGTTTCAGGAACTAAGTACAATCACAGGGAGAAAAGAAATTTTAAGCTACTAAAAACACTAAAAGGTTAATTTTGGTGCTTTATTCGCTTGGAAGAATCATAAGAGTACAATCACGCAATCATTTAAGGAACCCTACTATGCAATCATTCGGAAAATTCGCAACAAATTTCGGTCACGAATACCTCGTAGAACACTACGTCTACACCCCGCTCGAGGAGGAGAAAATCTCTCCAAAAGAGCTTGAAACACTTTTAAAAAACAGA
>Ga0265295_1004802_pt1 | contig 17896 bp, 13 predicted proteins | sample Munlansysbiofilm_FD_192503 | JGI IMG/M metagenome (GOLD analysis project Ga0265295, IMG submission 192503) | Leachate microbial communities from a municipal landfill in Southern Ontario, Canada - Methane capture system biofilm | ecosystem: Engineered > Solid waste > Landfill > Unclassified ...
CGTCGTCCCTGGAGAACGCAAAAAGAAGCCCCTCTCTGGACCGGGAATGCCGAGGGATTTTCTTCCCAGGACGCGTCAACGGCGTCCTGTCTTCTCACACCATACGAATGCCTTCGCAAAATCGATGAAAATGACCTTGGCCCTTTTTAAGATCGATCCGCCCCGCCTCGTCGCGGTGCGGAAAAGCCCGTCCGCATCGTTTTTTTACTTATTCTATCGATGGCTTGATCTTTTGCTCCGGAAACCGGCATGCTAGTCGAAAGAGAACAAAGGTGACGACGATGACGCGCAGGTTTCTCCTTTCCCTGATGCTGTTTGCCGCCACGGGTTCCGGCGTTTGTCTGGCCGGCGACACAGCTTCCCCTCCCTGGGGCCCTTGGCGGGCCTTGGAAATCGGTGGTGTTCCGGCGCTGGCCGGCGCCGCCGCCCCCACACTCGATCTGGTCGAAAATGGCGAAACGGGCGGCAGCTCCGGCTGCAACCGCTATTTCGGCCGCACCGGAATTGCCGGATCGGCGATCGCTTTCGGCCCGATGGCTTCGACGCGGCGCGCCTGCCCTCCTCCCTTGATGGAGCAGGAATCGCGCTTGTTCCATGTTTTCCAGGACAGCGCCGCCTGGCGGGTCGAAGAAGGCCGTCTGTTGCTGCTCGACGCCAAGGACCAGGTCCTGGCCCGATTCGCTTCCGCCGTCGACCCTGTCGGTCCGACCATCACCATCTCGGTCCCCGGCGCGGGCGAGATCAGCACCACCCACGCCAACTATCGTTGCGGCGAACGGGGGGTCGAGGTCGATTACATCAATGCCGACCCGTCGATCGCACTGGCGATCTTGAGCTTGAACGATGAAACGATCGTCGCCGCCAATGTCATTTCCGCTTCGGGCGCACGCTATGCGGGCGGCCGTTATATCTGGTGGACCAAGGGGGATTGGGCCACTCTTGAAATCCTGGCCGGGGACGAGGCGGGTCTTGTCGAATGCCGCCCCGAATCGCCCTAGCCTGACGGGCCAAGCTGCAAACAGGCCGCGCTTCATCCTTCGTCCGCACGGGCGAAGCGATAGCGCGGCGCTTGCCCCATCCCACCCCCTTTTTCCGGACGGCCCGCAGCAGACGCGGACGCCGAACGGAAGAAACGCGCCACCCGCCGGCCCCCTTTTACCAAAAGCGGAGTCTTGAATGACGGACAGCACGGCCTTCATCGGGCTGGATATCGGATCGACCACCGTCAAGGCGGTCGTTCTTAGCTCTGAAGGCACTATCCTTTTTTCCGAATACCGGCGTCATCTATCCGAAGTGCGCGGGGCGGTCGCCGCCTTACTGAGCAAGGTCAACGACGCCTTTCCCACGCATAGCTGGCAGATCGGCCTGACCGGATCGGGCGCGATCGCGCTATCGGCCGAGATGGATCTGCCCTTCGTCCAGGAAGTCATGGCCTCGGGCCTGAGCATCCGCGAATACATCCCCGACGCCGACGTCGCGATCGAACTGGGCGGCGAGGACGCCAAGCTGACCTATTTCACCGGCGGGCTGGACCAGCGCATGAACGAAACCTGCGCCGGCGGCACCGGGGCCTTCATCGACCAGATGGCCGCCTTCATCCATACCGACGCCGCCGGGCTGGACGCGATGGCTCTGCGCCACAAGACCGTCTATCCGATCGCCTCGCGCTGCGGCGTTTTCGCCAAATCCGACATCCTGCCGCTTCTGAACGAAGGCTGCGCACGTGAAGACATCGCCGCTTCGATCATGCAGGCGGTGGTCAACCAGACCATCAGCGGGCTGGCCCGGGGCCGCTCGATCAAGGGCAAGGTGGTGTTTCTGGGCGGCCCGCTGGCCTTCCTGCAATCCTTGCGCGAAAGCTTCAAAAGCACGCTGAAGCTGGCCGACGACCAAGCGATCTGTCCCGAAGGCGCAGAATATTTCGTCGCCCTGGGTGCGGCGCTGCATATCAAGCGCACGGCCTCGCGGCCCCCCCGCTTGCTCACCCCGATCCTGAGCGCCTTACAAGACGGTACCGGAACCAAGGACAGCCAGCGGTTAGAGCCTTTGTTCACCGATAAAGAGGAAATGGAGGCATTCCGCCGCCGCCATGCCGGACAGACGGTGGAGCGCCGGCCCCTGGAGGGGGCCCAAGGCGATGCCTGGCTCGGCTTCGACAGCGGTTCGACCACGATCAAGGCCGCGCTGATCGACGATGCCGGCCGGCTGCTTTATTCCTCTTACGGGCCCAATAAAGGCGATCCGCTCAACGCCGCCGTCGCCATCTTGAAGAAAATTTACGCCAGCAAGCATCCCGGCCTGACCATCCGCGCCGCAGCCGCCACCGGCTATGGCAGCGGCTTGCTGAAAGCGGGCTTGCGCGCCGACATCGACGAGGTCGAAACGGTCGCCCATTATACCGGCGCGCGTTTTTTCGACCCCCATGTGACCTTCATCCTGGATATCGGCGGCCAGGATATCAAATGCATGCGCATCCGCGGCGGCAGCATCGACCGCATCCAGTTGAACGAAGCCTGCTCCGCCGGCTGCGGTTCGTTCATCGAGAATTTCGCCGCCTCGCTCGACATGCCGCTGCCCAACTTCGTGGACGCCGCCCTGTCGGCGCACGATCCGGTCGATCTGGGCACGCGCTGCACCGTGTTCATGAACTCCAAGGTCAAGCAGGCGCAAAAAGAAGGGGCCGATGTCGGCGACATCGCCGCCGGCCTGTCTTATTCCGTGGTCCGCAATGCCTGCTACAAGGTCATCAAGATCAACAATACCGACGAGCTGGGCGAGCATGTCGTGGCGCAAGGCGGGTCCTTTGCCAATGACGCGCTGTTGCGCGCGCTCGAACTTCAGCTTGGACGTCCGGTGGTGCGCCCCGGCATTCCGGGGTTGATGGGGGCGTTCGGCGCAGCCCTCATCGCCAAGGAGCGCGGCCCGGACGCGGATGGGACCCGGCTGTTGAGTCCGGAGGAACTGGCGCGCTTTTCCGCCAAGGCCGAAGCGTCGCGCTGCCGCCTGTGCGGCAATCATTGCCTGCTGACCATCACCCAATTCGCCGATGGCGGCCGCTTCGTATCCGGCAACCGCTGCGAACGGGGCGCCGGCGCTGCCGCGCCGCGCAAGCTGCCCAATCTGTTCCGCTATAAATATAAACGCCTGTTCGAACCCTATCGGCCGCTGCCCCGCGACATGGCCTGGCGCGGCGTCATCGGCATCCCCCGCACGCTGAACATCTACGAAAACTATCCCTTGTGGTTCACGATGTTCACCGCGCTGGGCTATCGGGTCGAACTGTCCGCACCGTCATCGAAGGAATTGTTCTTCAAAGGCTACGAAACCATCCCCTCGCAGACGGTCTGCTATCCGGCCAAGCTTGCCCACGGCCATATACTGGACCTGATCGACCGCCAGGTGGATCAGATCTTCTTTCCCTGCCTGCCCTTCGAGCAGCGGGATTTCGCCTCGCAGGCGGGGATCTATAATTGCCCGGTGGTAATCGGTTACCCCGAGCTTTTAGCCCGCAATATCAGCGAGTTGCAGGAAAAGAACATCCCCATCATCCACCAGTTCCTGCCCCTGGATAAGGATTTCCTGTCCAGACGCCTGCGCGACATCCCTGCTTTCGCCGACATCCCGTCGAGCGAGCTGGATTCGGCCGTACGCCAGGGCTTCGCCGAGATGGAACGGTTCAAAGCCGACATCCGCCAGGAAGGCGAACGGGCGCTGGCCGCATTGGAGGCGGCAGGCGATTTCGGCATCGTGCTGGCCGGGCATCCCTATCATGTCGATCCCGGCGTCCATCACGGCATCGCCGAATTGATCACTTCCTGCGGGATGGGCGTGCTGACCGAAGATTCGGTCGCCCATCTGATGCCCGATCCCGGTCCTTTGCGGGTGGTGGATCAATGGACCTATCATTCGCGCCTGTACCGCGCCGGGGCCTATGCCGCCGACGCCGACAATCTGGCCGTGCTGCAACTGGTGTCGTTCGGCTGCGGGCTGGACGCCATCACCTCGGACCAGTTGGAAGAGATCGTCACCCGCAAGGGCCGGCTTTACGCCCAGATCAAGATCGATGAGGGAGCCAATCTGGGACCGGCGCGCATCCGCATCCGGTCCTTGCTGGCCGCCATGCGCGAACGCAAGGGCAAGGAAGAAACGCGGCCCCATATCGCCGCATACCGCGATCCGCCGCCCTTTACCAAGGAAATGCGCGACACCCACACCATCCTGATCCCGCAATTGTCGCCGATTCACTTCCAGTTCTTAGAAACGGTGTTCCAGACCGAAGGCTACAAGGTGCGGCAATTGGCGTCGGTGGACCGGGCGGCGATCGATCTGGGCCTGCGCCATGTCAATAACGACGCCTGTTTCCCGGCCATCGTCGTCGTCGGCCAACTGCTTCAGGCGATCCGCAGCGACCAGTTCGACCCCAACCGGATCGCGTTGCTGATCTCGCAGACCGCCGGCGGCTGCCGCGCCACCAACTACATCGCCTTTTTGAAAAAGGCGCTGGTGGATTCGGGCATCGACCACATCCCGATCATCTCCTTCAACATGAGCGGTTACGCCAAAAATCCGGGCTTCACCTTATCGGGACGGATGCTGCGCCGGGCGATCATGGCCGGCTATTACGGCGACGCGCTGATGCGGCTGCTGCACCGGGTTCAGCCCTACGAATCCGTGCCGGGCAGCGCCCAGAAACTGGCGGACGAATGGGCGGGGCGCTGCAAAAAGGCGATCGTTTCAGGCAATGCGATCCGCTTTGACATGACCATGTTCGCCATGATCCGCGCGTTCGACCAATTGCCGCTCGTCACCGAGGAGCGCAAGCCGCGCGTGGGGCTGGTGGGTGAAATCCTGCTGAAATACCACCCCGACGCCAACAACAGCGCCGCCAAGGTGGTCGAACAGGAAGGCGGCGAAGCGGTCGTGCCGGACCTGATGGATTTCGTGCTTTATTCCTTTTACGACCATGTCTTCAACTACCGCCATCTGGCCGGGCCATGGCGGGCCTATGCCTCGGGTCTGACCTCCATCGCCTTCCTTGAGATGTGCCGCTGGGCGATGCGCCTCGGCTTGCGCCGCAGCAAGCGCTTCACCCCGCCGATCCGTTTTTCGGAACTGCGAAAAAAGGCCAAGGATTTGATCTCGCTGGGCCACCAGACCGGTGAAGGCTGGCTGCTGGCCGCCGAGATGGTCGAATTGCTGGAATCGGATGTGTCCAACATCCTGTGCATGCAGCCTTTCGGCTGCCTGCCCAACCACATCACCGGCAAAGGATTGTTGAAGGAATTGAAGAGACGCTTCCCGGAGGCGAACATCGCCGCCGTCGATTACGACCCGGGCGCCAGCGAGGTCAACCAGATCAACCGCATCAAACTGATGATGTCGATGGCAAAATAAGAAACGGGCGCGAAAGGCGGTGGACCAAACACCGCCTTTTCTTCTCTCCGCACATCAAGAACGTGAATAGGGGACGTTCCCCGGCATGCTCATGCCGCCGCCGTTAGAGCCGCTTCCTCATGGCGAAACGCCGCGCTGCCTCGATCAATTTCCGTCCGATCAGGAAGCCTTGAGGGCCTTTTCAACGAACAGCAACCGATCCTGGCCAAAGAACATTTCTTCGCCGACAAAGAAGGTGGGGCAGCCGAACACACCTCGGCCCGCCGCTTGCTCGGTTGCGTTTTTCAGCGACAGCTTCACCTCGTCCGATGCTGCCAACGTTTTCAGCGCTTCGAAATCGATACCGTGTCGCGCCAGATATTCCCGCAGAATTTCCGTATCGCCGAGGTTGAGACCCTCCTGCCACAGACCGGTGAAGATGGCCTCGACATAGGCGGTAAAGCGATCTGTTCCTTGCATGCCGGTCGCGCCCCGCATCAGGAAAAGCGTGTTGATCGGGAAATGCGGATTCATTTTGAAGCCGACACCGTAATGCTCTGCCCACCGTTTCATGTCCCGAGACATCCAGGCCGCTTTAGCCGGAACATTCATCGGGCTCACATTTCCTGACGCCTGGAAAATACCGCCGAGCAAGACCGGCTTCCATATCAGCTCCGCGCCGGTCTCGGCCAGGATGCGGGGTAATTGCCGATAGGCCAGATAGGTCGTGGGGCTGCCGAAATCGAAAAAGAATTCAACGGTCTTGGTCATCTTAGCTCTCTCCTGCTCACCAGGGTTCCATATAGGGTCTGAGATCCATCTCGAAGGTCCAGCCTGTCCGGGGCTGGTTGTGAAGGAACCAGTAATTCTCCGAGATATGCCCGGGATCGAGAATTCCGTCTTCGCTTTTGAGCGCATAGCGTTCGGGGAAGCGTTCACGGATGAAGGCCGTGTCGATTGCCCCGTCGATGATGATGTGGGCGACATGGATGTTCTGGGGGCCAAGTTCGCGGGCCATGCTTTGCGCCAGAGCGCGCAGCCCGTGTTTGGCGCTGGCAAAGGCGGCAAAGCCGCTCGCACCACGAAGGGCGGCGGTGGCCCCGGTAAAAAGGATCGTCCCACGCCCGCGCTGCAGCATTACCTTGGCGGCTTCCCGCCCGACCAGGAAGCCGGCAAAGCAGGCCATTTCCCAAACCTTGAAATATTTCTGCGCCGTGGTTTCGATCAGTGGGAACTGGACATTCGCGCCGATGTTGAAGATCACGACCTCGATCGGCCCGATCTCGTCTTCGATACGCGCAAAGGTCTCCACGACCTGTTCTTCCTTCCGCGCGTCGAGGCCGAAAGCGACGGCGCGACCGCCATCGGCGGCAATCATTTCGACCAGAGCGGTCAGCTTGTCGGTCGACCGGCGGGCGACGCATGTCACATAACCCTCGCGCGCAAACCGCCGCGAGATCGCCCCGCCAAGCGCATCGCCGGCCCCGACGATGAGCGCGACGGGCTGTCTGCTGGCCTTTTCGATTCCGGGTCTGCTCATATCCGGCAATTCCTTTTGCTGTGGGTTCGTGTTGAACCGTTTTGCAGGAGCGGCCTCGATGCGCCGGTTACTCTTCCGCATGAGCAACCGGCGTCTAAATCGTCTTTATCGACATCTTCTGTGGGATAAAGGTGTATATACCCCTTATCCTGACATCCGCTTCATTCGACGAGATCGGTGACGGTTTTCACGCCAATTTTTCCAGATAGTCGCGTGCTTCCGACATGAATTTATAATATATGTGCTATTACACTTATTTGGCGCTCCACACAAGGAGGAAAAGGTCTCTGAAAGCGAGGCCCCGTTTCCTGGCGAAGCCATGTTGATCAGTGAAATGGGTAGAAAGCCCTGGCTAGAGACCCCATATGGCAGTTCGGGAGACCGGAAGCGGCACCGCCACTGGCCAGATTTTTTCTGGTCCGATCGAACGAAGAACTGTCTTCGGATATCTCGTACGGACAGAAAGGTGTATTGACAGACACCATGATTTCACACCCCATCTTCGAAGCCCTTCGGGACAGCCCCGATATATGCGTTTGCACTGTCCTGCGAAAATCCAGCCGGGCGGTCACGCAGATGTATGAGAAAATTCTTGAACCAAGCGGGATGACGATCACGCAGTTCTCGGTGTTGGCCGCTCTCTATTACGCGCGCTCGATTCCGATGAAAAAGCTCGCCCAACGGCTGGTGATGGATAGAACGACGCTGACCCGCACCCTGTCGCCGCTGGAACAGCGGAAACTCGTCATGTTCGAGGACGATCCGAAGGATTTGCGGACGCGGAAGGTCAATTTGACGGTCGAAGGACTGGAAGCGCTCGTTTCCGCCCTGCCTTACTGGAAGCAAGCGCAGGAAAAAATGATCGCGGGACTGTCCGAGGATCTCTGGCGGCAACTCCGCTCGATGCTCCAGCTATCGGTCGATGTCGCCACCGCGAAAAGTCATCCAACCAGCACAGAAAGTTCCGGGGAAAAATAAGGCCGATGACCCGGGCCGGCAGCGGCCTAGGAAATCGCCGCCGTTAAAGCGGCTTCCTCATGGCGCAACGCCGCGTTGCGGGCAGGCCGGCGCGTTCCTCGGCATCCAGAACCGCTCTTAGACGGGCTCCGATCTCTGCGCACTTTAACGTGATGAACCCAAGCCTTTGATAATAGGGTTCATTCCAGGGCACGTCTTTGAAAGTGGTCAAGGTCAGCGCCTTGATCCCTTGACCGGTGGCGAAACGCTGCGCCGCCTCGATCAATTTCCGTCCAATAGCGTGCCCTTGCTGGTCGCGATGGACGGCCATTTGCCAGATATGCAAAGCGTCAGGCGTCACCTCTGCGTTCAGGAACGCCGCAAGGCCATAACCGCGCCGTTCCGCGACGAGGGCAACGCCATCCGCGATCAAGGCGCGATGGCGTTGCTCTGACTGAACATCATCGTCGGCGATCCATTCCAGCCCCGGCAATTGCCGGAATATCTCACCCGAGCTGCGCTCGATACCGGGCAGAAGGGACACATCGCGGTCATTTGCGGGGCGGATGGTTATCATGGGGCCGATTCAGCCGGAGAGCAGCGGAAAATACAGATGTCCATAAAGAGATCAACCGCCGCCGGTCTCTTAGGTCGACAGCTTGCGCCCGACTTTCGCCTGCACCGAGGCCAGTTTGGACGTCAAACGGCTGTTCGAACCGGCGCGGTAGTCCATCTTGATGCTGGTCTCTATGCGGGCACTATCGGCCTTCATCGCTTCGAAACAGGCGGTCACCACGGCCATCACCTCCGCCCATTCGCCTTCCAGGATCGTGCCCATGGGCGTGAACTGGTAGGACAGGCCGCTTTTGTCGATGATGTCTAAGGAACGCGCGACAGAAGCGCTGATGCTTTCGCCCTGGCCCAGCGGCCACATCGAGAATTCAAGCAGAACCATCTTCTTCTCCTTGTTGTCATGCTGCGGATGGCGAGATGGCCGCTCTTTACGCCCCAGGAGTCAAGAGGCTTCACCGCCGCGGCAAATAGCAAAGGGACGGACCCGATCAGGGCCCGCCCCTTCTTCGTCATTGCTCCGGTCTAGAAACGCGCCCGGATGCCGGCGAAGACGCCCGCGCCCGGTTGCAGATAACCGTCCGGATTCTCGACCTTGCGGTCGAGCAGGTTGGTGACCCGGCCGAACGCGGTCAGGCTGTCGGTCATATCGTAGCTGGCCGCCAGATTGACCGTGGCATAGCCGCCATCCTGGACACGGGCGCTGGTCTTACGGTCCTTATCGACCCAACCGCCGCTGGCGATCAGGCTGCTGGTCAAAGACAGTTTTTCGGTCGCTTTCCAGGTCGCGCTCAGGCTCCCCTTGTGCTTGGGGCGACGCAGCAATTCCAGATTGGTGCCCTCATCCTCGGCCAGGGTATAGGTGTAGGTGCCCTTAAGATTCAGATCCTTCCATGGATCGAAGGCGATGAAGGTTTCAACGCCTTGGGTTTTCGCCCGACCGACATTGATATAATCGGTATAAGAAGCCGAACCGACATAGGTCGTGGCTGTGTCGATCATGTTCTTGATCTTGTTATGAAAATAGGTGGCTCCGAAACTGACCCCATAAATCTTCTGCTCGAACCCGGCGTCATAGCCCAGGCTGCGCTCCGGCTTCAGATCGGGATTGCCATAGGTGTAATAGGGACCATAGCCCCAGGACGCGGGGAAATAATAATTGTGATAAAGCTGGTCCAGCGACGGCGCTTTGAAGCCGGTGCCCAGACTGGCTTTTAGCTTGGTGCCTGTTTCCGGGATCAGCAGCGCGGGTGCGACGCGATAAGTAGCCCGGCCCCCAAAGGTGCCATGATCGTCGTAACGCAGGCTAAGAGCGTTTACCACCCGCTCGTTCCAGTTCGATTGCAACTGCACGAACCCAGCCTTGGTGTTGACATGCTTATCGACATCGTTGACGCCGCCGGTCGAGGAATCGCTGGTGTCGATGCCTTCGCGTTGGAATTCACCGCCCAAGGTCAGAATCTGACCGGGCGTCAGATGGATGTTCCCCTGCCAGTCGGCTTTGGCGCGCTCGCCATTGAAGAAAGACGGAACATCGCCGGCATAAGAAGCCCGGCGGCGATAATGGGAATAGGCCACGCCGAACTCGTGATCGAAGCGCCCATCGAACAGAGTCTGATGGATCGCACCGCGGGTGAAATAATCCCGGTTTTCGAGATCGTCCCTCTCCGCCCCATGGGTGGTATCGCTGTTCAGTTGCGTCTTGGTCGCGCGGGCCACCAGCGACGCTTCGAGATTCTCGGCCAATTCGGCCCCCAAACGGGTCGATACGGTCACATTGTCGGACCGGTCGTCCTGGCGCGGCTGACCGGGAGCAAGCAAGGCATCGGGCGTCACCCGGACCGACGTCGACCGGTCATGGGCGACGTTTAAGGCATAATTAACCCGGCCGGTTTCGCCCTGGGCGGAAGCGGCCTGATTGAAGGTGCCGAACGAGCCGCCTTCGGCCATGCCCGTCATCTTAAACGGGCCATGCCCCCGCTTGGTGATGATGTTGACGACGCCGCCAACCGCATCCGAACCGTAAAGACCGCTTTGCGGGCCGCGCAGCACTTCGATCCGTTCGATATCGGCGGTCAGGAACTGGAACAGATCGGCGCCGCCGCTGGGCGTGCTGGGGTCCGCGATGTCGATGCCGTCCAGCAGAACCTTGGTGTGGTTGCCGTTCGTGCCGCGCATGAACAGGCTGGTCTGGCCGCCCGGACCGCCCGTTTGAACGACGTTCAGACCCGGCACTTCGCGCAGGGCTTCGGGCAAGGTCCGCCATTGCTTGGTTTCGATTTCCTCGGCGGTAATCACGGTGACGCTGCTGGCCAACTGGCTGGCCGGAGTAGGCAGCCGCGTCGCCGTCACAACGATCGGATCGAGCGCGGATGCGTCCTCGGTGCGGGCGTCATGGGCGGACAAGGCGAAAAGGCACAAAGCGGGCAGAATCGCCCGGCTGGAAACACTGGAAAAAAATAAGGAACGCTGTGACATAGCTTTGGTCTCGTGGCGTTGACGTCACCACGGAGCCGAAGCACGAATCCCCATCCCTGCCTTTCAGGAATCGGAAAGACGCTCCCCCCACCGGTATCACCCCGCCCGATGCGCCCGTGCGTGACCACGGCCGATGGCAGGTCTCCTGGCTCGCGGGTCGCCGTTTTGAGCGTCGCCTTCCCGGTTTCCCAGTGGCTTAACCGACGCTGAACTCGCCGCTTACAGTTGCGGGGGCAGCCGAGGCTTCCGCCTTCTCAAAAGGCGTCACCGCGTTCCCTTTCAATCCCCAAGGGGAACCATCACCTGGGACCTTACGCAAGAAAACCGGAACCCGTCAAGAAAACCAACCCCTGCCTTGAAAAGGATGGCCGCCATTGTTGACTTCCCCGGCCAGCCCTCGTTAAACAAAGTCCGTCACGGTTCCCCGTTGCCATTCCGGCTGGCGGGGCCAAGAGGGAAACCGGTGCGAAACCGGTGCTGCCCCCGCAACTGTAAGCAGAGAGCCGCGCGCCAAAGGCTCACTGGGGATTAAGAGACTGTTTGGATATTCGGCGGCTTTGAGGACTGGCGAGGGATTTTTTCCATCCGGCCAGGAGGGAATGCAGGTCCGATGTGGTGCATCGGACCAAGTTTCCGACGCCGCCGGTGGGAAAAAGCCCCGTCAGGCCGACCCGCCCGAATATCCAAACAGTCTCTAAGGGCATCCCTGGGAAGAGGGCGCGCCGGCGGCGACCTGCGAGCCAGGAGACCTGCCGCGGCGACCGAAACCTCCGGCGGGGTGCCCGGACGGGTCTTCTATGCTTTGCCCCGGACGGCGATCGCCGGACCGGCAGGGTTGAGCTGAGCCCCGTTCGATCATGCCCGTCCGCTCCGATGGGAAAGAACGCCATGTCCAGGACTCCTCTCACCCCCCCTTTCCGCGCCGACGTGGTCGGCAGCTATCTTCGTCCCGCATCCCTGCATGAGGCCAGGCGGCGTTTTGCCGCCGGCGCGATCACGCAAGAAGAGCTGACGGCCATTGAGGACAAGGCGATCACCGAACTCGTCGCCCGCCAGAAGGCAGCCGGGCTAAAGGCAATCACCGATGGCGAATTTCGCCGCAGTTGGTGGCATCTCGATTTCATGTGGGGTTTGGGCGGTGTCGAAAAAGCCGTGCTCGGCCATGGCTACCGTTTCGCCGACATGGAAACGCGCGCGGAAACGGCCCGCCTTACCGGGCGGATCAGCGGTGAAAATCATCCCTTTCTGGACCATTTCCGTTTTCTGCTCCGGCTCGCAGACGAAACCGTCGTCCCCCGCCTGACCGTTCCCGCCCCGGCGCAGTTCTTCAAGGAACTCTGCCGTCCGGAAAATCTCGACAGCACCACCGCCGTCTATCCGTCGCGGGACGATCTGCTGGCCGACATCGCCTCGGCCTACCGCGTCTTCATCCGGGAACTGCATGCGCTCGGCTGCCGCAATCTCCAGCTCGATGACTGCACCTGGGGCATGATGGTCGATCCGCGCTACACGAATGCGGGCGTCGCCGCGAAAGGCGAGACAGGCTGCGGATGCGACCCTGAATCGGCGACCGTCATCACCGGCAGCGTCGCCGAACTGGCCGAGATTCTCGTCGCCTTGAACAACGAGGCCATCGCGGGCGCACCGGCTGATCTGGCGCTGACCACCCATGTCTGCCGTGGCAATTACCGCTCGCACTGGGCGGCGCAGGGCGGCTACGCGCCGATTGCGCCCTATCTGTTCAGCCGCGAAAACGTCTCGGCCTATTATTTGGAATTCGACACCGACCGCGCCGGCGATTTTTCACCGCTGACCCAGGTTTCGGGTGACAAGAAAGTCGTGCTCGGCCTCGTTTCCTCGAAAATCGGCGCGTTGGAAAACAAGGATGCCGTCGTCGCCCGCGTCCGCGAGGCAAGCCTTTATCTGCCGCTCGACCGGTTATGCGTCAGCACGCAATGCGGCTTCGCCTCGACCGAGGAGGGCAACAGCCTGACCGAAGACGAGCAATGGGCGAAAATCGCGCTGGTCTGCGCCGTGGCGAAAGAAGTCTGGGGAAGCGAAGGCTGAGAAACGGCATCAGGGCCGGAACGGATCGTCCGTTCCGGTCCTGATGATCAGCCCCACAGGGCGGCGGGAAACGGCTGCATGATGCTGCCGTCATAGGCGATGGCGGGATCGCGGTCTTTCGCCAGCAGCAAGGGGCCGTCCAGATCGACGAAGCGGGCGCGCGCCGCCAGCAGAAAAGCCGGGGCCATCGCCAGCGAGGTTCCCAGCATGCAGCCGACCATGATGGTAAGACCGGCTTCCTGCGCCGCGTCGGCGACCCGCAAGGCCTCGGTCAGACCGCCGGTCTTGTCGAGCTTGATATTGACCGCCTGATAGCGGTTCCGAACCACGGCCAGACTGTCCAGCCCGTGAAAACTTTCATCGGCGCAAAAGGCGATCGGGCTGTCGATGTCTTCCAAAAACGCGTCCTGACCGGCGGGTAAAGGCTGTTCGATCAGCGTCACCCCGGCGGCTTCGCAGGCGGCGAGATTGACGGCGAAGACATCCGCCGTCCAGGCTTCGTTGGCGTCGGCGATCAGGGTGGCCCGGGGCGCGGCGCGGCGCACGGCGGCGATGCGGGCATCATCCCCCGCCCCGCCCAATTTGACTTTCAACAAGGGACGGTCAGCGGCTTTACCCGCTGCTTCGGCCATGCTGCCCGGCGTTCCCAGGCTCAAGGTATAAGCGGTGATGACGGGTGCAGGGGCGGCAAGACCGGCCAACTCCCAAACCCGCCGGCCCGCCTGCTTGGATTCCAAATCCCAAAAGGCCGCATCCAGGGCGTTGCGGGCCGCGCCAGCCGGCAGATGCGCCGGCAGTTCCTGGCGGGTCATGCCTTGTGCGACAAGAGGAGCCATCGACGAAAGAAGCTCGGCCACCCCTTCGGGCTGTTCGCCATAACGGGCATAGGGAACGCATTCGCCCCACCCTTTCGTCTTCCCATCGTCCAGCGTCGCGGTGACGACCACCGATTCGGTCCGGCTGCCGCGTGAGATCGTGAAGGATCCAGCAATGGGGAAACGGTCGATGGTGACATGAAGGATGGGGGCGGACATGGCGCAAAGAACCTAGAGGGCTGAAACCGGATGTTTAAGGATAAAGACCGGCGCGGCAGGATGCCAAGCGGCTTGGCCGCCTTCCCGCCGCGCCGGATTTCGAGGAAAGTTTCAGGCCGGAAAAGCCTTTTGCAAGGCATCGACCAGCGCGCCGACGCCGAAACGGATCGGATCGGTGGCCGGCATCGCATAGTCGCGGGACAGCCCGGCCAGATAATCCTTCGCCTTCTGCTCGTCATAGGCCTTGGTGTTGACTGAAATGCCCAGCGGCTTGATGTCCGGGCTGGTGATTTGGCCGCAGCGGATGGTCAGATCGATCACCTCGCCGATGGTGGGCAAAGCCCGTTCGACGCCGCGCATCTTGGTCCGCGAAGGCTCGTGGCAGATGACGAACAGATCGGGCTGAGCCCCGTGCAACAGCCCCAGGGAAACCCCGGCAAAGGACGGGTGGTAGAGCGATCCCTGCCCTTCGACCAGATCCCAATGATCTGGTTCGCCCGCCGGCGACAGCCATTCCGCCGCCCCGGAGATGAAATCGGCGACCACCGCGTCGATGGCCACGCCGCGGCCCGAGATGAACACGCCGGTCTGGCCGGTGGCGCAGAAATCGGCATTGAGCCCGCGCGCGCGCATTTCCTTCTCCAACGCCAGGGCGGTGTATTTCTTGCCCACGGAACAATCGGTGCCGACGGTGAGCAGGCGGTGGCCGGAACGCTTCACCCCCTTGCCGGTGGCGAAATGCTGGTCGGAATGACGCACATCGAACAGATGCCGCCCCGTGCGGGCCGCTGCCTCGGCGATGGCGGCGATGCTGCCCAGGCGGGTATGCAAGCCGCTGGCGACGTCGAATCCGGCATTGATCGCTTCGACGATAACGCCCAGCCAATGGTCGGGCAGCACGCCGCCGGCATTCACCACCCCCACCAGCAGGGTGCGCGCACCCTTGGCCTTGGCTTCGGCGACGGTCAGATCGGGGATGCCCAGATCGGCCTTGCAGCCGGGCAGACGCAACTGGCCGACGCACCATTCAGGACGCCAATCGGCGATCCCCGCCGCCGTCTTAGCGGCCAACTGATCCGGCACATCGCCCAGAAACATAAGATAAGGTTGCGGAATGGTGGTCATGGATTGGTCCTCTGGCGTGCCGATTCTGCGGCATGAAAGGTGTGATACTGTCGAGGAGCGTCATCATGCGCATCTCGCCCCACCCCGGCCAATGCAAGTTTTGCATCAAAAAAAGAGCGGCCTTTTTTCCATGCGCGCCACGAAACCATGCGCCTTCCTTAACGCGCCGGATTCCGTCATATTGCTGTCCGCCGAGGCCGCGCCCCGCCCATTGGGCTCTTCGCCAAAAAGAGGTTTTCATCCCGCTTCATCGGCGAATCCGGGAGCAAAGCCGCCAAGGGGCCCGATCATGATTGCCTAAAAAAAAGAGCCTTCCTGCCTCAAAACGCTCTTTTTGGATCAAATAATGGGCAATCAATAAAAAAGATGAAATATTATGCAGAACTTGCATTGGCAGGCGTCCGGACCTCTGCCTATCATCCCCTTATGCGAAATACGAATGACCTCCGCGCCGCTAATCCGCAGGGCTTTCTTCTCCGCCGGAGAGGACGCTGATGGATATCCGCTGGCTTCAGGATTTCCTCGCCGTTGCCGAGACGGGCAATTTCACCCGCGCGGCTGAACGGCGCAATCTGTCGCAGGCGGCGTTCAGCCGGCGCATCCAGGCGCTGGAATCCTGGCTGGGCGTGGCGCTGATCGACCGTAGCGTCTTTCCCACCCGCCTGACCGAGGAAGGCGAACAGTTCCGCCAGCATGCCGGCGACATCCTGCAACAGGTGATCGACGCCCGTCACGCCGTCGCCGGCGCATCGGTGCCGGGGCGCGAGCATATCCGGCTGGCGCTTCCCTTCGTTCTCGCCACCACGCGCCTGCCGCACTGGTGGACGGGCTGGCTGTCCGCGCAGCCTTTGAGCGCGACGGTGGAGCTGGGCAACATCCATGATTTGATCACGGCGCTGACGGCAGGAAACGCCGATATCATGATCTGCTATCTCAGCGACCAGCAGCCGATCGCGCTCGATCCCGACCGTTACGACCGCACCGTGATTGAAACGGACACGCTAAGGCCCTATGCCAGCCCGGCCTTGCTGGAACGGGGCGTCTTCCTGCCCGGTACTGCGGATCGTCCGGTGCCGCTGCTGATGTATTCGGCGGGAGTCTATTTCGCCCGTCTGGTCGATCTCGTCATCGAGACCGCCAGCGAAAAAGTCGCGGGCTCGCGCATCATGGAAAGCGATATGTCCGACGTTTTGCGCGACATGGCCCTGGCGGGTCATGGCGTCGCCTGGCTGCCCGACAGCACCGCTGCCGCCGGCGCCGGACGGCTGGTCCCCTTGAAGGGCGACGCCTGGACCCTGCCGCTGAAGGTGGTCGCGTTCAAGGACCGCGCCAACCGGCGGCGCTCGGTCGCCCGGCTGTGGTCGCTTCTCGCCGGAGAAGAGGAACGCGCCGATGGCGACCATGAGACCGATTCTGCCTTTTTCGTCAATCCATCCCTGTTAGGAGAAGCGTGATGCGCGTGAAACCATTGTTTCTTTGTGCCCTTGCCGGCCTTATGGCCGCCGGCTCGGCACAGGCCCAGGAATTGACCGGCACGTTGAAAAAGGTCAAGGAAACCGGGGCGATCACCATCGGCTACCGTGAATCCTCGGTGCCCTTTTCCTATCTCGACGACAATCAGAAGCCCATCGGTTACGCCATGGACATCTGCTACAAGGTCGTCGATGCGGTAAAGGACGATTTGAAGCTGGACAAGCTCGACGTCAAGCTGGTGCCGGTTTCGTCTTCGACCCGCATCCCTTTGATGGCCAATGGCACCATCGATCTTGAATGCGGCTCCACCACCAACAATGTCGAACGGCAGAAGCAGGTGGCTTTCACCAACAGCCACTTCCTCACCGCCAGCCGCTTCGTGTCGAAGAAGGCCAGCAAGATCGACAGCATCGACGGGCTCAAGGGCAAGAGCGTCGTCTCCACCTCGGGCACGACCAACATCAAGCAGGTGGTCGAAGCCAATGCCGCGCGGGGCCTCAATCTGACCGTGCTGCCGTCGAAGGATCACGCCGAAGGCTTCCTGATGGTTGAAACCGACCGCGCCGCCGCCTTCGTCATGGACGACATTTTGCTGGCCGGCCTGATCGCCGGGTCGAAAAATCCTTCGGCCTATGTGATTTCAAAGGACGGCTTCTCGCTGCCCGAGCCCTACGGCATCATGCTGCGCAAGGACGACCCCGCCTTCAAGGCCGTGGTCGACAAGGCGACCGCCGCCCTTTACACCAGCCCGGAAGGTGTGGCGATCTACGACAAATGGTTCATGAAGCCGATTCCGCCCAAGGGGCTGGTGATGAACGTGCCGCTGGAAGGTGCGATGAAGCAGGCTCTCGCCCACCCCTCCGACTCGCCTGATCCGGCGGATTATATCGTCAAGTAAACGCGCGGCGTCACACCACGCAATGGCGGCGTCCCCAGGCGCTTAACCCCTGGGGAGCCTTCGCGGCGGACCCGTTCCGATGGAACTCCGCCGCGAGGACGCCGGCCTTCCCCCGCGCCGGGCGACGGGAGACGACACTATCCGGACGGCGCACGCAAACGCAGCCGCTCCAGGGGAAAAAGAAGTATGAACTATCATTGGAACTGGCAGATTTTCTGGGAGCCGTCTCCCCTGGGGACAGGCACCTATATGGACCTGCTGCTCTCCGGTCTCTGGTGGACGATCATGACCTCGCTCACCGCCTGGGTGCTGGGGCTGGTGGTGGGATCTCTCGTCGGGATCGCCCGAACGCTGCCCTACCGGCCATTACAGATTCTGGCC
>Ga0265295_1004803_pt1 | contig 17887 bp, 11 predicted proteins | sample Munlansysbiofilm_FD_192503 | JGI IMG/M metagenome (GOLD analysis project Ga0265295, IMG submission 192503) | Leachate microbial communities from a municipal landfill in Southern Ontario, Canada - Methane capture system biofilm | ecosystem: Engineered > Solid waste > Landfill > Unclassified ...
ATTTAACTGACGACCTCTTCTTCTTATCACGAGCTGGTGTTGATGCATATCTTTTGGATGAGTTTGGTTACTGGTCTTTCCTACAGCCTCAGGGACTATCAATGAGAGGTTTGGGTGAGAATGCATTTTCAAGCAAAATATTATTAACCATAACAAATACTCTAAATTATATTAAACAGTTAGAGGATCATAATATTAACATCTTAATTGGTCAGGAGGGTCAGAGAACAGACTATAAGACCACATATCTGGCAGGTTCAAATTATCCTGTTGAGTATCTTCCGGATGTTGTTAACGCATCTACTCCAGGTTCTGCAGATACAGAGAACGAGGCTCTTATTCTTAATTCATTCTTCTCCAGGGCGGAGTATAGTTATGCAAATAAATACTATCTATCAGGTAGCTTTAGATACGACGCATCTTCAAGATTTGGTAGAAACCACAGATGGGCCCCTTTCTGGTCTGTTGGAGCTAAATATAGATTATCGAATGAGTCATTTATGAAGGGGGTTGACAATTGGTTAACCGATGCCACATTAAGAGCAAGTTACGGAACCTCAGGGAATCAGCAGGTAGGCATAAATGATGAAGAAACTTTAGGTTGGTATGCATCAAGAGACCTCTATACATTTGGTGAAAATTATAATAGCCTACCTGGTAGTGGAAGGTTGCAAATTGGTAATCCTGACCTTAAATGGGAGCAGACAGCCAAATTTAATGTGGGAGTTGATTTAAGTCTTTTCAATAGAATCAATATTTCTGCAGATTATTATAACCATCTTACAAAAGATATGGTATTCTCTGTTCCTATTTCAAGAACAACAGGAATGATTGAAATATTCAAGAATATAGGAGAGTTAGCAAATAAAGGATTTGAGATTTCATTAAGCGCAGATATCTTGAAAACAGATGATCTTAAATGGAATGTCTCTGTTAACGGAGCCAAAAACATTAACACAGTTAAGAAATTAAGTACTGATCTTCCAATTTATCCACACGCGACGAGAATTATTGAACCTGGAAGAGATATCTTTACTTTTAAGATGAAGGAGTGGGCAGGTGTTGATCCTCAGACAGGAGTTGGACTGTGGTATTTGAATGAAACAGGTGACGAAACCACCAATAATTATAATGCGGCTGCCAAAAGGTATGTGGGCGAAGCATCTCCGGATTTTCAGGGCGGTTTCCTTAGCTCATTTAGCTGGAAAGGTTTAGATTTTGGTTTCCAGTTAAATTATTCAATTGGCGGTAAAATATATGGTAACAATCTTAGATATGATGAACACACAGGTAATTCGTTTGGCAATAATTTTACAAACTATATCTATGATAATAGATGGAAGCAGCCAGGTGATATTGCAGAGGTTCCAATGGTAGCATTTATGTCCGGAAGAAATGAACATTCACACTCCACCAGATTCCTTATGGACGCATCCTATCTTAAGATAAGATCCGTAACACTTGGATACTCACTTCCTAAAAGTATAGTTAATAGAATAGGAATGCAGTCTTTGAGAATTCAACTTAGTGCTGATAATATTTATACTTTCAGCAGTAGCAATTATAGAGGATTTGACCCTTCAGGAATAGGTGCGGATGGATCCCAGTGGTGGAACTACCCAATGCCAAGAAACTTTATGCTAGGTGTTAAATTTGGTTTTTAACTGATTAAAATTTTAAAAGTATGAAAAAGATATTAACATATATATTGTTATTTACACTGGCTCTCTGGAGTACGGGGTGTAGCCTGGAGACAGATCCCACCTCCTCTATCCCAACAGAGAAAGCCTTTGATACTCCTCAGGATGTATTAAATGGGATGCACGGAGCATACCACTCGATGGGGGGCTTTGAATTTTTGGGAAGAAATGTTATTGCTATAGGAGATATGTCTTCAGACATATCACTGGCAAGTGCTTCGTCCGGACATTTTGTAGCTATAAACGGATGGAGCATTAATGAAGATAATGCTGACCTTACAGATACCTGGACCATAGGTTATGAGGTAATTGACAGATGTACCAGAGCTATCAATGGAGCAAAAGAGTTGATTGCTAATCCCGAGGAGAATAGGCTTTCAGATTCTGACATTAATAATTTGCATAGTTATTCTGCGCAACTGTACGCTTTAAGGTCTCTCTCTCACTTTACCCTTGTGAATATCTTCTCTCTTCCGTTTAGAGCCGGAACAGAAAACTCACAACTGGGCATTGTTCTAGTTGATGAGAATCCAATTGAAGCGTTTGAGCAAGTAAGCAGATCAACAGTTAAGCTTACTTATGATCACATTCTTAAGGATATTGCAAGTGCAAAGGAGCACTATGCACAACTATCTGCAGCTCATAAGTTATCAATTTCCCAGTATTTTATGAATGAAGCTGCTCTCATTGCATTAGAGGCAAGGGTTAAACTTTATATGCAAGATTATGAGGGAGCTGTTACTGCTGCTGAGAGAGCTATTGAATTAAGGGGTTCTGCAGATATTTCAAATGAAGATTATCTTAATATGTGGACATCTGTAGCAATTAATGATGAGGACATTTTTACAATTGTAAAATCCAATGCAGATAATCTTTCATCAAACTCATTGAATACATTGTATAATAGTTATGGAGGATCTATTACACAATTTGTGAAAGAGAAGTTTAGTCAAAATGATGCCAGGTTGGGCCTGATAAGTGGAAATCATCCCGAAAAATTTGATGGTATTCCATCAGCTGAGGCTGTAAGTAATATACCTGTCTTTAGAAAATCAGAGATGTATCTGATTGCTGCAGAAGCATACGCAAATCTTTCTGAAATTGATAACGCCAGAACTGCTCTGCTTTATACAGCAAAAAGGAACTCTGATATTCAAAGTGTAGACGATCTCCCTGATAACCAAGATGATTTACTCACTTTTATTGAGGATGAAAGAGTAAGAGAGTTTTTCCAGGAGGGTCACAGGATGTATGACTTAAGAAGAACCGGAAAAGCTGCAGATATTGGAGGTAACTCACAATTTATCTTTGCAAATTTTGTTTACCCTATTCCTGTAAGTGAAATCAATGCTGGATTTGGAGTTGTACAGAATCCGGATTGGCATTTAAATCTTCCGTAAACTAAAGTATTGTTTCTAATAAAAAGAGGAGGGTGACAATTGTCATCCTCCTCTCATTTTATATAGCAAGTATAAGATTTACTCCTTCTTGCTCTTCATCAGTTTCATATGGTCTTCCATTGAACTTACTACCATTCTGTCAAATTCTCTTGTGCCGGTACCTGCAGGGATTAAGTGTCCGCAAATAACGTTCTCTTTTAGACCCTCCAAAGTATCTTTCTTTCCAAAAATGGCTGCCTCGCTAAGTACTTTGGTTGTCTCCTGGAAGGAGGCGGCAGACATAAAGCTGTTAGTACGAAGTGCTGCTCTGGTTATACCTTGAAGTATCTGGTTTGAGGTTGCCGGAACAGCATCTCTTGCCTCAACAGTTTTGAGATCTCTGCGCTTGAGCATAGAGTTCTCTTCTCTGAGTCTTCTTACGGTAACTATCATACCTGGTTTAAGCTCTGCTGAGTCACCTGCATCAAGAACAACCTTTTTGTCGTAGATAGAGTCGTTCTCTTCCATAAACTCCCATTTATCTGCAAGCTGCTCAGGAAGGAAGCGAGTGTCGCCCGGATCAACAATTTCAAGTTTACGCATCATCTGACGCACAATGATCTCAAAATGTTTATCATTAATCTTTACACCCTGCATCCTGTAGACCTCCTGGATTTCGTTCACAATATACTCCTGAACTCTTGTAGGTCCCTGAATTGCTAAGATATCGGTTGGAGAGATGGCTCCTTCTGAAAGAGGCATTCCTGCTCTAACATAGTCATTCTCCTGTACAAGAATCTGTTTGGTAAGAGGAACTGTGTATGTCTTCTTCTCACCGCTCTTGGACTGGATAATAATCTCTCTGTTACCGCGTTTTATTTTACCCATCAGAACCTCTCCGTCAATTTCGGTTACAACAGCTGGGTTTGAAGGATTACGTGCCTCAAAAAGCTCTGTTACTCTAGGAAGACCTCCGGTGATGTCACCTGATTTACCAATGGCTCTTGGTATCTTAACAAGAATATCTCCTGCTTTAACCTTTTGACCATTTTCAACCATTATATGAGCTCCTACTGGAAGGTTATATTGCTTGAGTTCAATTTTATCTTCAAGTATCTTAATTGTAGGATTCTTAGATTTATCTCTTGACTCAATAATAACTTTCTCTTTGTGAAGAGAGTACTCATCTGCTGCCTCTTCTCTATATGTAACACCTTCGATAAGAGAGTCAAATACAGCTTTACCATCGGTTTCTGCAATGGTAACTGCATTATATGCATCCCATTCACAAATCATATCGCCTTTCTTTACCAGATCACCATCTTTCATATAGAGAGTTGCTCCATATGGTACGTTGTGATTGTAAAGTGCGATTCCTGTGTTAACGTCAATAATTCTCATTTCGGCTGTACGACCTATGACAATTACCTGTTTTTCACCGAGTTGATTTGTTTTGGTTAGAGTACGAAGTTCTTCAAATTCAAGGCGACCTTCATATCTTGCAACTATCTCATTCTCTGAAGCAATGCTAGATGCAGTACCTCCCACGTGGAATGTACGCAGTGTAAGCTGAGTACCAGGTTCACCAATAGATTGAGCGGCGATTACTCCCACTACTTCACCTTTTTCAACCATTCTGCCGGTTGCAAGATTTCTTCCGTAGCATTTAGCGCAAACACCTTTTCTTGATTCACAGGTAAGTACTGAGCGGATTTCCACGTGCTCAATAGGAAGAGATTGAATAAGTTCTGCAATCTCCTCAGTTATCTGTTCTCCGGCATCAATTATCTTCTCTCCTGTTAAAGGATTGTAGATATCGTGTACGGATGTCCTTCCGAGAATTCTTTCGAAGAGTGATTCAACAATTTCGTCCTTGTTCTTAATTGCAGTAGCAACCAGACCTCTGAGAGTACCGCAATCGTTTTCGTTGATAATTACATCGTGAGAAACATCCACTAGACGACGGGTTAGATATCCTGCGTCTGCAGTTTTAAGTGCGGTATCTGCAAGACCTTTACGAGCACCGTGTGTTGAAATAAAATACTCTAGAACGGAAAGACCCTCTTTAAAGTTAGAGAGAATTGGATTCTCAATAATTTCAGCTGAAGATGCTCCTGACTTCTGAGGCTTTGCCATAAGTCCCCTCATACCGGAGAGCTGACGAATCTGCTCTTTAGAACCACGGGCACCTGAGTGAAGCATCATATAAACCGGGTTGAATCCCTGTTTGTCAGTTGCTATCCTCTTTTCAACAATATTTGTAAGTTTTGAATTTGTTGTAGTCCAAATGTCAATAATCTGATTATAACGCTCATTGTTGGTGATAAGACCATTATTGTATGAGAACATAATGTTCTCAACCTGCTTGTATCCATCTTCAATAAGTGTCTGTTTCTCTTCAGGAACAATAACATCTTCAAGGTTAAATGAGAGTCCGCCCTTGAACGCCATTGTATAGCCAATCTCTTTGATGTCATCAAGAAACTGCGCTGTTCTGGCTACTCCGGAAACCTTAAGTACATAACTGATGATATCTCTCAAAGATTTCTTTGTAAGAATCTCATTGATGTAACCAACCTCTTCCGGTACAACTTGGTTGAAGAGTATCCTTCCCACTGTGGTTTTTTTCATTTCAAAACCTTGTGAAAGATCACTCATAACTTTTGGAAGTCTAACCTCAATTTCCGCGTGAAGATCTACGCTCTTCTCATTGTAGCCAATTATAACCTCTTCAGGTCCGTAGAATCTTCTTCCTTCACCCTTTGCGTTAGTTCTAATTTTGGTAATATAGTACAGACCAAGCACCATATCTTGTGATGGTACGGTGATAGGGGCTCCGTTTGCAGGATTAAGGATGTTGTGAGAACCAAGCATTAGGAGTTGTGCTTCTAATATAGCTGCATTTCCTAATGGAAGGTGAACTGCCATCTGGTCACCATCAAAGTCTGCATTAAACGCAGTACAAGAGAGTGGGTGGAGTTGAATTGCTTTTCCCTCAATTAGTTTTGGCTGGAATGCTTGTATACCAAGTCTGTGTAGGGTAGGGGCACGGTTTAGCATAACCGGGTGTCCCTTCATAACATTCTCCAGAATATCCCAAATTACAGGATCTTTTCTGTCTACAATTTTCTTAGCAGATTTTACAGTCTTAACAATACCGCGTTCGATAAGCTTGCGGATAACAAATGGCTTAAATAGTTCAGCAGCCATATCTTTAGGAAGTCCGCATTCGTGCATCTTAAGTTCAGGTCCAACAACAATTACGGAACGAGCAGAATAGTCTACCCTCTTACCAAGAAGATTCTGACGGAATCTACCCTGTTTTCCTTTTAATGAATCTGAAAGTGATTTAAGAGTACGGTTAGCTTCAGTTTTAACCGCATTTGATTTACGAGAGTTGTCAAACAATGAGTCAACTGCCTCTTGAAGCATTCTCTTCTCATTTCTGAGGATAACTTCAGGAGCTTTAATCTCGATAAGTCTCTTAAGACGGTTATTTCTTATAATTACTCTTCTGTAGAGGTCATTAAGGTCAGATGTAGCAAAACGTCCTCCGTCAAGTGGAACTAACGGACGAAGCTCTGGTGGAATCACAGGAATAACTTTAAGAACCATCCATTCAGGATTGTTTACCTCTCTTGATTCACGGAATGCTTCAACAACACTTAATCTCTTAAGTGCTTCTGCTTTTCTCTGTTGTGAAGTTTCGTTTTCAGTTTTATGACGAAGTTCATATGATAGCTCATCAAGTTTTATCCTGCTGAGCATCTTTAGAATAGCCTCGGCACCCATACCGGCGATGAACTTGTTAGGGTCATCGTCCTCCAGCATAGAGTTCTCTTTTGGCAGCTTGTCAAGTAACTCCAGGTATTCGTCTTCATTAAGGAAGTCGTTTGTTTTTACTCCATCCTGAGCCAAAACTCCGGGCTGGATAACAACATACCTTTCATAATAAACAATTGCCTCGAGTTTCTTGGAAGGGATTCCAAGAAGATAACCTATCTTATTTGGTGTAGAGCGGAAGTACCAGATGTGGGCAACAGGTACTGTAAGTGAAATGTGCCCCATCCTCTCCCGTCTAACTTTTTTCTCTGTAACCTCAACACCGCAACGGTCGCAGATTATACCACGATAACGGATTCTCTTGTATTTACCGCAATGACATTCATAGTCCTTGTATGGACCGAATATGCGTTCACAGAAGAGTCCATCTCTCTCCGGTTTATACGTACGATAGTTAACAGTTTCCGGCTTGAGCACTTCCCCAGAAGACCTCTCAAGAATCTCCTCAGGAGATGCAAGACCAATGGAAATTTGGCTGAAATTGCTCTTTACCTTTATCTCTTTTTTGAAAGACATATTATTCTCTTTTCAAATGTTCTAATACTTATTTATGATCAGTCAAGATTGACGCTTAGTCCCAGACCGCGAAGTTCATGGAGAAGCACATTTAGAGATTCCGGTATACCCGGTTGAGGCATCGCCTCTCCCTTAACAATTGCTTCATATGCTCTTGATCGGCCCGTAACATCATCGGACTTGATTGTGAGAATTTCCTGAAGGATATTTGCTGCACCAAAAGCCTCCAGTGCCCATACCTCCATCTCTCCAAAGCGCTGTCCTCCAAATTGAGCCTTTCCTCCCAACGGTTGCTGGGTAATAAGGGAATAAGGTCCAATTGAACGAGCGTGCATCTTGTCGTCAACCATATGCCCCAGTTTGAGCATATATATAATACCTACTGTGGCCGGCTGATCAAAAAGATCACCGGTGCCTCCGTCTCTAAGATAGGTTTTACCAAACTTAGGAACTCCGGCTTTGTCTGTTTCAGCAGTAATTTCATCAAGAGTTGCGCCATCAAAGATAGGTGTGCTGTATTTTTGGCCCAATTTCTGACCAGCCCATCCAAGAACTGTTTCATAAATCTGACCCAGGTTCATACGAGAAGGCACACCAAGTGGGTTAAGCACTATATCTACAATAGAGCCATCTTCCAGGAAAGGCATATCTTCATCACGTACCACTTTGGCAACAATACCCTTGTTTCCGTGTCTTCCGGCCATTTTATCACCCACTCGCACCTTGCGTTTCTTAGCAATGTATACCTTAGCAAGTTGCATAATGCCTGTTGGAAGTTCATCACCTATAGTGAGGTTGTATTTAATCCTCTTTAACTCTGCATCAAACTCCTTATGTGCAATAAGGTAATTATTAATTAGCTGCTTAATTAGAGAGTTAGTGTTTTTGTCAGTTGTCCATTTTGTAGGATTAATATTTTCATATGAAAGTGCATTTAATGCCTCATATGTAAATGTTTGATCCTTTGTGATAAGCTCAACTCCGTATAGATCGCTTACTCCATTTGAAGCTTTGTTTGCGAGCAACTCCATAAGCTTATTTAGGAAGGTCTGACGAAGTGCAGCAGCTTTTCTGTCAAAATTCTCTTCTGCCTGTTGCAGTTGATTCTTTGACGTTGTTTTACCACGCTTGGAATTCTCCTTAGCAACTTTTGAGAATAATCTCTTATCTATAACAGTTCCTCTTAAAGATGGAGAGGCTTTTAAAGATGCATCCTTTACATCACCCGCTTTATCTCCAAAAATTGCACGAAGCAATTTCTCCTCCGGTGAAGGATCGCTCTCTCCTTTAGGGGTTATCTTACCAATAAGAATGTCTCCCGGTTCAACATTGGCACCAATGCGGATAATTCCATTCTCATCAAGGTCTTTTGTAGCCTCTTCACTGACATTTGGAATGTCTGATGTAAGCTCCTCCATACCTCTCTTGGTATCGCGCACCTCCATTATATACTCATCAACGTGAATTGATGTAAATACATCCTCTCTAAGAAGTCTTTCAGAAAGAACAATAGCATCCTCAAAGTTGTACCCTTTCCAAGGCATAAACGCAACCTTTAGGTTTCTACCCAGTGCCAAATCTCCGCCCTGAGTTGCATACCCTTCAGTCATTACCTGGCCGGTATTAACTTTATCTCCCTTTTTAACTATTGGCTTGAGAGTTATTGATGTATTCTGGTTTGTTTTTCTAAAAAGTGGAAGTTTATAAACTGTTATATCCGGGTCAAAGCTTATAAATCTTTCGTTTTCTGTCATTTCGTATTTGACGTGAATTTCACGGGCATCTACGTAAACAACCTCACCTTTTCCTCTTGCGACAATCTGAGTTCTTGAGTCTTTTACAACAGGTCCCTCTAACCCTGTACCAACAATAGGTGATTCAGGACGAATAAGCGGAACTGCCTGACGCATCATATTGGATCCCATAAGGGCACGGTTTGCGTCGTCGTGTTCAAGAAACGGAATGAGTGATGCAGCTATGGAGGCAATTTGGTTTGGAGAGACATCAACAAGGTCAACCTTTAATTTGTCAACAACAGGATAATCTGCTTCGTAACGACATTTAATCCTCTCATCTGTGATTAGTCCCTCTTCAGAAATATGTACGTTAGCCTGTGCAACCATCTTCTGCTCTTCATCCTCTGCACTCATATATATACAACCTTTTAAAGTCATATCTACAAATCCATCTACAACTTTTCTGTAAGGAGTCTCAATGAAGCCCAGATCATTAATCTTTGCATATACGCAAAGAGATGATATCAGTCCAATGTTTGGTCCCTCAGGAGTCTCAATAGGACAAAGCCTTCCGTAGTGAGTATAGTGAACGTCCCTTACCTCAAAACCTGCACGGTCTCTTGAAAGACCTCCAGGGCCCAGGGCAGAGAGTCTTCTCTTATGGGTCATCTCAGCAAGAGGATTTGTCTGGTCCATAAACTGAGATAGCTGGCTTGATCCAAAGAAGGAGTTGATAACTGATGAGAGAGTCTTTGCGTTGATAAGGTCAATTGGATAGAAGACCTCATTATCGCGAACATTCATCCTCTCTCTTATAGTTCTTGCCATTCTTGAAAGACCTACGCTAAATTGGTTTGCAAGTTGCTCGCCAACAGTTCTTATGCGTCTGTTACTCAAGTGGTCAATATCATCAACTATAGCCTTTGAGTTAATAAGCTGTATCAGGTAACGGATGATTTCAATTATATCCTGTTTTGTAAGTACTCTGGTCTCATCAGGAATATTGAGGTTAAGTTTGTGGTTTAGCCTGTATCTTCCTACCTCTCCCAGGTCATATCTTTTATCTGAGAAGAAGAGTTTGTCAATTACATCACGGGCTGTTGCCTCATCTGCAGGCTCAGAGTTTCTAAGCTGACGATATGTATAATAGACAGCCTCTTTGCCTGTGTTGCAGACATCCTTCTGCAGAGTATTTGCAATTATTGCGAAATCATTAAGATTAACATCCTCTTTATGAATGAGTATTGTTCCTACACCTGATTCGAGTATCTCCTCTATGTGTTCTTCTTCCAGTACAGTCTCGCGCTCAAGAATCACTCTTACTCTTTCAATGTATACAACCTCTCCTGTATCTTCATCCACAAAGTCTTCGTTCCAGGAAGTGAGAACCTTGGCGGCCAATTTACTGCCAACACACTTCTTGAGATTTGTTTTTGTAACCTTTACTTCGTTTGCCAGACCAAAGATGTCTAGAATCTCTTTGTCGCTTTCGTATCCTATTGCACGAAGCAAGGTAGTTACCGGTAATTTCTTTTTCCGGTCAATATATGCATACATAACATTGTTAATGTCAGTAGCAAACTCTATCCACGATCCTTTGAAAGGGATTATACGTGCAGAGTATAGTTTTGTGCCATTGGCGTGGAGACTCTGTCCAAAGAAAACGCCAGGCGAACGGTGGAGCTGGGAAACAATCACTCTCTCCGAACCGTTGATAACGAATGTCCCCCGAGGGGTCATATAAGGAATGGTTCCAAGATAAACATCTTGGATCATTGTTTCAAAATCCTCGTGTGTTGGGTCTGTACAGTAGAGCTTTAACTTAGCCTTGAGAGGGACACTATATGTTAGACCTCTGTCCAGGCACTCTTCCAGAGAGTATCTTGGAGGGTCGATAAAATAGTCAATAAATTCAAGTACAAAGCTATTACGGGTATCCGTAATAGGGAATATCTCCTGAAATACTTTGTAGAGACCTTCATTTTTCCTGTTTTCCGGGGTTGTGTCGAGTTGGAAAAAATCTCTGAAAGATTTTAGCTGAACCTCAAGAAAATCTGGATAATCCAGAAGCGATTTTGAAGTCGCGAATGTAATCCGCTGATTAATATTTGTTTGCGACATTTTATTCGGATTGGTTGAAATTATGTTAAAATAACGACAAAAAGGTTTAGAGCCGTTTTGGGCTCTAAACCTGATATTGGTACCCGATCAACGGGATGTAGAGTTATTTAATCTCAACTTCTCCGCCTGCTTCTTCTAACTGAGCTTTTACTTGTTCTGCTTCGGCTTTAGATACTTTCTCCTTAATAGCCTTAGGAGCAGCATCAACTAGATCTTTAGCCTCTTTAAGACCAAGTCCTGTAATCTCCTTAACAACTTTAACTATCTGGAGTTTAGCCTGACCAGGTGACTTAAGAATAACATCAAATTGGGTTTGCTCTGCAACTTCAGCTGCTGCTGCTGCTGCCGGGCCGGCAACTGCTACTGCTGCAGCAGCAGGCTCAATGCCATACTCCTCTTTGAGGACTTTTGCCAATTCTTGTACATCTTTTACAGACAGGTTAACTAATTCTTCTGCAAATTTTTTGATATCTGCCATGGTTGTAAATATTTAAATGTTTTTAATTTTCTTTTGGTTACTCTTTTTCTGATAATGTCTTAACGATACCTGCAATCTTACCACCGCCACTTGATTCAAGTGCAGAGATAACGTTGCGAACAGGTGCCTGTAGAAGACCAATGATGTCTCCGATGAGTTCTTCACGAGACTTGATTGCTACTAGTGCGTCAAGCTGGTTTTCACCAACATAAGCACATTCCTGTACAAAAGCGCCTTTTAATACCGGCTTGCCATGTTTTTTACCAAACTCTTTAATGAGTTTTGCAGGTGTATTTACAACCTCTGTAAACATAACAGCAGTAGGACCTTCCAGTATAGGGAAGAGCAGCTCAACTTCTTCATTGCTCTTTATTTCAAGAGCTTTGCGAAGTAGGGTGTTCTTTACAACAACCAGTTTTATTTGTTTCTCGAAGCAAGTACGGCGCAATAGGGCTGTTTTCTCGGCGTTAAGGCCTGAGATATCTGCCAGATAGAAATCAGGTGTTTTCTCAAGTTGCGCTGCCAAGCTTTCAATAATCTGTGTTTTTTCTTCTTTTCTCATAAAACAAATTTATTATTCAGCAGCACTAAACGACTTGCTATCGATATTTATACCGGGACTCATTGTAGAAGAGATAAAAATACTCTTTACATAGGTACCTTTTAGCGCCTGAGGTTTTAGTTTCATAACTGTGTTGATAAATTCGATAGCATTCTCCGCAAGATGGTGAGGATCAAATGAAACCTTACCAACTGAAGCGTGGATAATACCTTGTTTGTCAACTTTAAAGTCAATCTTACCAGCCTTTACCTCTTTAACAGCCTGTGCAATATCCATTGTTACAGTACCTGTTTTAGGGTTTGGCATCAAACCACGAGGGCCGAGGATACGACCAATGGCTCCAATCTTGGCCATAACAGATGGTGTACAGATAATAACATCCACATCGGTCCAGCCGCCTTTTATCTTTTCGATATAGTCGTCTAGTCCTACATGGTCTGCACCAGCCTCTTTTGCTTCGTTCTCTTTGTCAGGAGTACAAAGCACAAGTACACGAACGGTTTTACCTGTTCCGTGAGGAAGAGTAACCACGCCGCGGACCATTTGATTGGCCTTACGTGGATCTACACCAAGGCGCATAGCTACATCTACCGAAGCATCGAATTTTGTAAAGGAGATCTCCTTTACAAGATTGCAAGCCTCTAGAAGTTTGTATTGCTTCTCAGGATCAACCTTTGCGTATACTATTTTTTGATTTTTTGTCAGCTTACTCATTTTCGCAGGATTTTTTAAATTACATCTTCAGGAAATGTGCCAGTAACATTGATACCCATACTACGTGCAGTTCCGGCTACCATTGTCATAGCAGACTTCATAGTGAACGCATTCATATCCGGCATCTTGTCTGTAGCTATTTCACGGATCTGCTCCCAAGTCACTGAGCCTACCTTCTTCCTGTTTGGTTCTGCAGAACCGCTTTGGATTTTGGCAGCCTCTTTCAACTGAACAGCCACTGGTGGTTGCTTTACAATAAATGTAAATGACTTATCGCTGAAAACAGTGATAATGACAGGCAGAACTTTACCGGCCTTATCCTGGGTGCGGGCATTAAACTGCTTGCAGAAATCCATTATATTCACTCCTTTAGAACCGAGAGCCGGCCCTACAGGTGGGGAGGGATTCGCTGCACCGCCTTTAATCTGCAATTTAATGAGTGCGGCAACTTCTTTAGCCATAATTAATGATTTTTTATTCTTTTACTACTTGAACAAAATTTAACTCCAGGAGAGTCTTTCTTCCAAAAATTTTCACCATTACTTTCACCTTCTTCTTGTCTTCATCTATCTCTTCAACAGTTCCGTCAAAACCATTGAAAGGACCATCAACAACTTTAACGGCTTCCCCAATGATGAAAGGTGTAATGTTCTCTTCCTCCATATCTGCAAGTTCGTCAACCTTTCCTAAGATGCGGTTAACCTCGGCCTGGCGGAGAGGCACAGGATTATTATCCTTTGATGCCTTGTCTGTCAGAAAACCTGAAACGTGGGGGATATCGCGTAAGATATGCTGAATTTCCGGAGTTAGAATTGCCTCAACAAGAATGTACCCCGGAAAGAAAATTCTATCCGTTGAGACCTTCTTGCCATTTTTTACTTGGTAGACCTTCTCAGTAGGAATGAGGACCTGAAAAATTCTGTCCTCCAGTTTGAGTCTTTTTATTTCTACCTCAATATACTCTTTGGCTTTCTTCTCTTTTCCACCGGCAGCTCTTACGACATACCAATTTTTGGCGATTTCACTCATAATTAGTACAACATATTGTAAATGGTTGTCATAATGTTCCTGAAACCAAAGTCCATAACAAAAATGACCCCGGCAAAGATAAGAGATGCAACCATAACTACTATGGCTGAATTCTGAAGCTGTGCCCAAGTAGGCCAGCTAACTTTGTTTACCAATTCGGTGTACGATTCCTGAAGATATAACTTTATCTTGTTCATCTTTTTTTGATTGTCGGCCTTTGCAGTTTGGAAGCTTCTGCATTAACCGGATTGTTAAAAACCGACGCGTAACCATCGGTTTTGCAGGGGCAGAGAGATTCGAACTCCCATCAACGGTTTTGGAGACCGCTATTCTACCCTTGAACTATGCCCCTAGATAAAGTTAGCCACCTTTGGTAGGGTGACTAACTCTCTGTTGTATGTAATTAGTCGATGATCTCAGTAACCTGACCAGCACCAACTGTACGTCCACCTTCACGGATAGCGAAACGAAGACCAATGTTGAGAGCTACAGGGTAGATAAGCTCAACTGTAATAGTAACGTTATCGCCAGGCATAACCATCTTAGTTCCTTCAGGTAGCATAATCTCACCTGTAACATCCAGTGTACGGATAAAGAACTGAGGACGATATTTATCGTGGAATGGAGTGTGACGACCACCTTCATCTTTCTTAAGAACGTAGATCTCAGCTTTAAACTTCTTGTGAGGAGTTATTGTGTTAGGTCTTGCAATAACCTGGCCACGCTTGATCTCTTTTTTGTCAATACCACGGAGAAGAAGACCTACGTTATCACCGGCTTCACCTCTGTCTAGTATTTTACGGAACATTTCAACACCTGTAACGGTTGATTTCTTTGGCTCTTCACCAAGACCAATGATTTGAATCTCTTCACCGGTTTTGATAACACCTGTCTCAATACGACCAGTAGCAACTGTACCACGACCTGTGATTGAGAATACGTCCTCAACAGGCATAAGGAATGGCTTTTCGTTTTCACGTGGAGGAATTGGAATATATTCGTCAACAGAAGCCATAAGCTCCATAACTTTATCTTCCCACTGAGCATCTCCGTTAAGAGCACCAAGTGCTGAACCACGGATAACAGGAGCGTTATCACCGTCAAAATTATAGAAACTGAGAAGTTCACGAACCTCCATCTCAACGAGGTCAATCATCTCAGGGTCATCTACGATATCTACTTTATTAAGGAATACTACAATTCTAGGTACGTTTACCTGACGTGCAAGTAGGATGTGCTCGCGTGTTTGAGGCATAGGACCATCAGTTGCAGCAACGACAAGAATTGCACCGTCCATCTGAGCAGCACCAGTAACCATGTTTTTTACATAGTCGGCGTGACCAGGACAGTCAACGTGAGCATAGTGACGATGCTCAGTCTGATACTCAACGTGTGAAGTGTTAATAGTAATACCACGCTCTTTCTCTTCAGGAGCGTTGTCAATTGAGTCAAATGAGCGAACTTCAGAGAGACCTTTTCTAGCAAGCACCATTGTGATTGCAGCGGTCAGTGTGGTTTTTCCGTGGTCAACGTGGCCAATGGTGCCTATATTGACGTGCGGCTTGTCCCTTTTAAAAGTTTCTTTTGCCATAATAGTAAAATTAAATATTAATGAATTTATTACACACTTGTAGAGCCGGTGATGGGAATTGAACCCATGACCTCTTCCTTACCAAGGAAGCGCTCTACCTCTGAGCTACACTGGCTTACTAAGAGCGGAAGACGAGGTTCGAACCCGCGACCCTCAGCTTGGAAGGCTGATGCTCTACCGACTGAGCTACTTCCGCAAATAAAAAAAGTGGGGAGAGCAGGATTCGAACCTACGAAGGCGTAAGCCAGCAGATTTACAGTCTGCCCCAGTTGGCCACTTTGGTATCTCCCCATAAAACACAATCGTTCAAATAACTTTTCTTAGAGCCGATGGAGGGATTCGAACCCCCGACCAGCTGATTACAAATCAGCTGCTCTGGCCAACTGAGCTACATCGGCATTAATTGCTCATTCCCTTTCAAATTTAGGGACTGCAAAGATATAGGTTTTTGATTAATCTGCAAAAAAAAATGAAAAATTATTGAAGCCACGTTATAAAATCATATTATAATAGGAGCATCAAGGCTATTTTATAAGTAAAAAATGCTGCAATCCAGGCAACTGCAATAGTGCTAAAGATTGATACCAGGGCCCATTTCCAGCTTCCGGACTCTTTTTTGATTGTAAAAGCAGTAGCAACACACGGCATATACAATAGTGAGAAAATCATAAATGAGAGGGCGTTTGCTTTATTGAAAACCTTCTCCTCTTTTATGCGCGACATAAGCGATGTGTTTAATTCCCCATCCTCGGCAGATTCAGCCTCAGCCTTATAAACTACACCAAGCGTACTAATAATAAACTCTTTGGCTGTAATACCCGTTACTAAGCTAACAGACATTTTCCAGTCAAAACCAAGCGGTTTCATAGTCGGTTCAATAACTCTTCCAAAATGTTCCAAGTAAGAAACCCTATCTGGATCCGGGTTCTCCCTATCCTTTAACGGAAAATAATCAAGAGCCCATACTATTATAACAGCAAGAAGAACAACGGTACTTATTTTTTTGAGATATTCCGATGCCGCTTCCCACATACTTTTTACAGAGTGTATTACCGATGGCCTTCTATATGATGGGAGAGGAATTGAGTAATCCTTAATGCCAAAATTGAAGAATATCTTTTTAAACAGGATCGCCATAAGTATACCCGTTATTATACCTCCAAAGTAGAGCAGACTAAGAACCATTACTTGGTTATCCGGGAAAAATATCCCTGAGAAGAGAAGGAAAGTTGGTATTCTGGCACTACAAGGTATATAAGGTATCATAAGCATTGTAAGAATCCTGTCTGATTTCCTTTCAATAGTCCGTGTAGCCATTATTGCAGGAACATTACAGCCAAATCCCATAAGTAATGGAATGAATGAACTTCCGTGGAGGCCAATATGGTGCATATATTTGTCCATTATGGTAGCAGCCCTGGGGAGATATTCGGTCTCCTGAAGGAGAGAGAGAAAAAAGAAAAGTATAAGTATATTAGGTAAGAAGGCGAGAACGCTCCCCACGCCCATAATTACTCCCTGACTAAGAAAATCGTTGAACCAACCGGTAGACATATGATCCCGGATGGCTGCAGCCCCTTGGTCCATAAGCCACTCAATTCCCTGTTGCGGATATGCCCCAAGTGTGAATGTGGCATAAAAAATAAACCATATAATAAATATAAAAGAGAGTAGGCCCCACAATGGATGGGTAAGGTACTTGTCAAGTTTTTCACTTTTACTATCCCTTACAGGTTTAAAATGTTTGTATTTAAGGCCCTTGATAAGATTACCCTTAATCTCAGGCCTTTTGGCAGAGAACTCTGAATCTCCTCTCTTATCTCTGTGATGGCTCATTCATTATCGCTTTTAAAATTCCAGCCTTGTCAAAACCGCACTCAGCTTTAAGTTCCAGGACCGTTCCCTGTTCTATAAAAGAGTCCGGAATCCCAAGTCCCTCAACTTTTATGTTTAGAGACCTTGATGCAACAAATTCAGAAACAGCTGAGAAGAGACCACCTATTACGGTTCCGTCTTCAATGGTTATGATTCTATTGCACTTTTCGGCTGCCTTAAGAACAACCTTCTCATCAAAAGGTTTAAGAAACCTCATATCTATATGCATCGGATTAATTCCACTTTTTCTAGCCTCCTCTATGGCAGATGCGGCCGTATTACCGGTTGTGCCGATTGAGAGTATTGCAATTTCCTCTCCATCTGATAAAATTCTTGAAGTCCC
>Ga0265295_1004805_pt1 | contig 17875 bp, 17 predicted proteins | sample Munlansysbiofilm_FD_192503 | JGI IMG/M metagenome (GOLD analysis project Ga0265295, IMG submission 192503) | Leachate microbial communities from a municipal landfill in Southern Ontario, Canada - Methane capture system biofilm | ecosystem: Engineered > Solid waste > Landfill > Unclassified ...
CTGTGCGAACTCGTCTTGTCAAGGAGCAACGCCGCCCAGCGTCCCCACTCTCCGGTTGACAGACCTCCGCCCATCACGCAGAAGACCGATCAAGGGGAACCCCATGATACCGCCCATCAACACGTCGCTTCTGGAGCTTTTCCGGATCGGTCCGGGGCCTTCCAGCTCCCACACCATCGGCCCCATGCGCGCGGCCCGGGACTTCCTGGCCGCGATCCGCGCCTTGCCCGAAGAGGTGACGTCCCGCGCGACCCGGCTGGAAGTGCGCCTTTATGGCTCCCTGGCCGCCACCGGTCCGGGCCACGGCACCAATCGGGCCGTTCTGGCCGGACTCCTGGACCAAGCGCCGGAGACATGCTCCCCTGAGTTTCTCGGCTCCCTGGACCTCTCTCCCGAAGCCGTCCACCACATCGACCTGGGCGGACGAGGCCTCGTCCTCCACCCGGCGGACGTGATTCCGGATTTCACCGAACACGGCTTCAGCCACAGCAACACCCTGGTCCCCCGGCTGCTGGACGCGCACGGAGCCGTGCTCATGGAGCGACGCTACGCCTCCATCGGCGGCGGCTTCATCCACTGGGAAGGCCAGCCCGAGGAGCGCCGGGGCGAACCGGTCTTCCCGTTCTTCGACATGCGGTCCCTGAAGTTGGCCTTGAGCGAGTCCGGGATGCCGCTGCACGAACTGGTGCTCATGAACGAGACCGCCCTCACCGGACGCGGGCAGGCCGAAATCCTGGCCGACCTGGACCGGATCATGGAGGTCATGCACGCCGCCGTACGCCGGGGCCTGACCGCCACAGGCAAGCTGCCCGGACTGGGGCTGGCCCGCAAGGCGCACATCCTGCGGGCCCGGGCCTCGGCCGCCGAAAGCGGGGCCGGGCGCTTCCTCCTGCACCTGGACGCTTACGCCTTCGCGGCCGCCGAGGAGAACGCGGCCGGAGGCATCGTGGCCACCGCCCCGACCTCCGGCTCCTCCGGGGTCATCCCGGCCGTGCTGGCGCTGCTGCGGCGACACCAGCACCGCGACCGCGACGCCCTGCGCCAGGGTCTCATCGCCGCCGGAACCATCGGACTGCTCGTGCGCCACAACGCGAGCATCGCCGGGGCCGAGGTCGGCTGCCAGGGCGAGATCGGCGCGGCCTCCTGCATGGCCGCCGCGCTTCTGGCCTACGCCTCGGGCCTGCCGATCTGGGCCGTGGAGACGGCCGCCGAGATCGCCTTGGAGCACCATCTGGGCCTGACCTGCGACCCGGTGGGCGGCTTCGTCCAGATCCCCTGCATCGAACGCAACGCAATGGGCGCGGTCAAGGCCTACAACGCCTTCCTCATCGCCAGCGTGGAGGATCAGGGGCTGAACCTCATGGGGCTGGACGGGGTCATCCGGGCCATGCTGGAAACCGGCAGGGACATGAGCGCCAAGTACAAGGAGACCGCTACCGGCGGCCTGGCCTTATCCTGTCCGGCCTGCTGAATCCCTTGGCGAACGGGGTTGTGTTCTGATACGGAATGGAGGCCCATGAAATCTGTCCTCAGCCCGGGAGCGGACATGACGCGCGCCACCCTGCCCCGCCTCGCGATCCTTGCCATAGTCCTCACCGCGTTCGCGCTCCTGGCCTGCCGGAGCGAGCACGCCGCGCCGCCCCCCACCGCGCCCGTGCGCACGGTCATGGCCGAACCCCGCGACACCCCCATGGTTCTCTGGTCCGTGGGCACGGTGCGCGGCTCCAACTCGGTGGCCGTCAAGTCCCGCCAGGACGGCCGGATCATCAAGATCCACTTCCTGGACGGCGACGAGGTCCACTCCGGGGATCTGCTCTTCACCATCGACCCGGTCTCGCAGGCCCTGGCCCAGGCCCAGGCCCAGGCAGGGCTGTCCGGCGACAGGGCCTCCGCCGAAATGGCCGTGAAGGAGCTGGCCCGCTACAAGACGCTCTACGCCCAGGGCGCGGTGAGCAAGGACGAATTCGACCAGCGCCGCACCGCCGCCGAAACGGCCCTGGCCCAGGTCCGCTCCTCCCAGGCCGCCGTGGGCATCTCGGCCCAGACTCTTGGGTACACCGCCATCCGCTCCCCCATCGACGGCCGCATCGGCATCGCCAAGCTGGACGAGGGCAACCTGGCCCTGGCCAACCAGGACGTGCTGGCCGTGATCAACACCATCACACCCATCGACCTGGATTTCTCCCTGCCCGAACGCTACCTGGAGGACGTGCGCCTGGCCTTCCGCTCCGGCCCGGTGCAGGTCGTCGCCGCCACCCGCGGAGCCAAGTCCCTCCAGGTCAAGGGCTCGCTGCGGGCCATCGACAACAGCATCAATCCGGCCACGGGCATGTTCAACATGAGGGCCCGTTTCGAAAACACCGACGAAATCCTCTGGCCCGGCCAGTTCGTCAGCGCCGGCGTGATCCTCTCCACCATCAAGGGCGCGGTGCTCGTGCCGGCCCAGGCCGTGCAGCGAGGACCCGACGGCGACTTCGTTTACCGCGTGAGCGGGGGCAAGGCCGAACCGGTTCTGGTCAAGGTGGGCATCCCGGTGGATGACTACGTGGTCCTGGACTCGGGACTCAAGGTCGGTGACGAGGTGGTGGTGGAAGGCCAGATCCGGCTCTACCCCGGCGCACCCGTGGCCCCGCAGACGCCCGGCAAGCCCTCGGGGACGTCCTCGTGAGCCTCTCCAGCCCGTTCATCGAGCGTCCGGTCATGACCTCCCTGGTCATGGCCGCCCTGCTCTTCTTCGGCCTGGGCGCGTATTTCGTCCTGCCCACCAGCGACCTGCCCGCCGTGGATTTCCCGACCATCCAGGTCTCGGCCAGCTATTCAGGGGCCTCGCCCGAAACCATGGCCTCCAGCGTGGCAGCTCCCCTGGAACGGGAGTTCGCCAGCATCGCCGGGCTCTCCTCCATGAGTTCGTCCAACAGCCTGGGCTCCAGCACCATCACCCTCCAGTTCGACCTGGACCGCAACATCGACGGCGCGGCCATGGACGTGCAGGCGGCCATCACCCGGGCCAACACCAACCTGCCCGACGACCTCACCGACCCGCCCACCTTCCAGAAGGTGAACCCGGCGGACGCGCCCATCCTCTACATCGCGCTGAGTTCGCCCACGCTGCCCATCTGGACCATCAACGACTACGCCAAGACCTACCTAGCCGAAACCATCTCCATGATCCCGGGCGTGGCCCAGGTGCTCATCTACGGCGAAAAAAAGTACGCCCCGCGCATCCGCCTGGACCCCATGGCCCTGGCCTCGCGCGGGATCAGCCTGGACGAGGTGCGCCAGGCCGTGAACGACCAGAACGTGAACCTGCCCCTGGGCAGCCTGCAGAGCCCCACCCGCACGGTGACCCTCATGGCCAAGGGCCAGCTCCTGAACGCCGAGGAGTACCGCAAAGTGGTGGTGGACTACCGCGACGGCCAGCCCGTGTATCTGGGCGATCTGGCCGAGGTGGACGACGGTGTGGAGCACGAGTATTTCGGCGCCTTCCACAACGACAGGCCGGACATCCTCCTGGCGGTGAAGCGCCAGCCCGGGTCCAACACCATCGCCGTGGTGGACGCCATCCGGGCCAAGCTGCCCGGCATCCAGAAGCAACTCCCGGCCTCTCTGACCGTGGACGTGATGTACGACCGCAGCGAGTTCATCCGGGACTCGGTGGCCGACGTGAAATTCACCCTGGCCCTGGCCATCGGCCTGGTCATCCTGGTGGTCTTCGCCTTCCTGCGCAGCTTCGCCGGAACCTTCATCGCCGGAGTGGCCATCCCCTTCTCCATCATCGCCACCTTCTCGGCCATGTATCTCCTGGGCTTCACCCTGGACAACCTCTCGCTCATGGCCCTGACTCTCTCGGTGGGCTTCGTGGTGGACGACGCCATCGTCATGCTTGAAAACGTCTTCCGACACGTGGAGCAGGGCAAGTCCCCATTGCGGGCGGCCTTCGACGGGGCGGCCGAAATCGGTTTCACCATCCTCTCCATGACCTTGTCCCTGGCCGTGGTCTTCGTGCCCATCCTGTTCATGCCCGGCATTCTGGGCCGCATCCTGCGCGAGTTCGCCGTGACCATCACCGTGGCCATCCTCATCTCCGGCGTGGTGGCCGTGACCCTCTCGCCCATGCTCTGCTCCAAGATCCTGCGCAAGGACACCAAGATCGCCGAAAGCGGCCGCTTCTTCTCCTGGATCCTCGCGGGCTACAGCAAGAGCCTGCGCCTGGCCCTGGACCATCGGGGCAAAACCCTCATCCTGGCCGCGCTCATGCTCGCGGCCACGGGCCTGTTGTTCGCCTGGGTGCCCAAGGGCTTCCTGCCGCCCAACGACGTGGACCTGCTCATGGGCTACACCCAGGCCCGCCAAGGCATCTCCTACACGGCCATGGCTCAGCTCCAGCGCAGCCTCTCCCCCCGGCTGGCCGCGGACCCGGACGTGGAGAGCGAGAGCCAGATCATCAGCTATCCCCTGGAGAATCAAGGCCTCACGGTCATCATCCTCAAGCCCCAAACCGAGCGCAAGGCCACCGCCGACGAGATTCTGGCCCGGCTGCGCCCCAAGCTCAACTCCGAGCCCGGCCTGGTGAGCTATCTGGTGAACCCGCCGCTCATCCCCATCGGCGGCAAGTCCGCGCGCGGCGACTACATGCTCACCCTCCAGTGTCCGGACACGGCCCTGCTCTACGAGTCGGCCCAGAAACTGGAGAAAGTGCTCATGGCCGAGCCCTCGCTCACGGGCGTGAACTCGGACCTGCTCCTGGCCGATCCACAGATGCACCTGGACATCGACCGGGAAAAGGCCGCGCGCCTGGGCATCCCGGTGCGCTCCATCGAGGACGCCCTGTACTCCTCCTATGCCGAGCGCGGCATCTCCAACATCTACGGTTCCCAGGACGTGTACAAGGTGGTCATGGAGCTCAAGCCCGAGTTTCAGCGCAATGAAAAGGCCCTGACCATGCTCTACCTGCGCTCCGCCGCCGGAGACCTCGTGCGCCTGGACGCCCTGGCCGAACTCCGGCCCGAGCTGGGCCCGGCCACGGTGAACCACACCGGGCAGCTCACCTCGGTGACATATTCCTTCAGCGCCGCGCCCGGAGTGTCCCTGGGACAGGTGAACGAGACCGTGGAACGCCTGGCCGACGCCAACCTGCCCGCCGAGGTGAGCCGGTTCATGGAGGGCACGGCCAGCGCCTTCAAGGAGTCCCTGGGGGGCATGACCCTGCTCCTGGGCATCACCGTGTTCCTCATCTACGTGCTCCTGGGGTGTCTCTACGAGAGCTACGCCCACCCCCTGACGATTCTCTCGGGCTTGCCCTCGGCGGCCATGGGCGGCCTGCTCACCCTGCTCCTCTTCGGCCAGGAACTGGACCTCTACGGCTACGTGGGCATCATCATGCTCATCGGCATCGTGAAGAAGAACTCCATCATGGTCGTGGACTTCGCCATCCAGGCCGAGAAAACCGGCAAGAGCCCGGAGGAAGCGGCCTTCGAAGGCTCCCTGGTGCGCTTCCGGCCGATCATGATGACCACCATCGCGGCCATCATGGGCGCGATGCCCATCGCCCTGGGCTTCGGCGCGGGTGCGGAGGCCCGGCGCCCCATGGGCCTCGTGGTGGTGGGCGGACTGATTCTCTCCCAGGTGGTCACCCTGTACCTGACCCCGGTGGTCTACACCTACATGGACCGGCTCCAGCGCGGCAAACATCGGCTGGAGACCACCCCCGGAGCCTGACCGCCCGGCCTTGAACCTCCGGCCGATCCGTGGCATAGGGGCGGCGCGGGACGCGGGGGCCCGGCCATACGCGGCCGCGCCCGCAACCACTCCCGACAAGGAAGCGACGCATCGTGGACATCCTGCTCCAATACATGGATTTCATCCTGCACGTGGACCGTCACCTCGGCGGACTGTTCGAGCACTACGGAACCTGGATCTATTTCATCCTCGCGGGTATCGTCTTCTGCGAGACGGGGCTCGTGGTCACGCCGTTCCTCCCCGGCGACTCCCTGCTCTTCGCCGTGGGCGCCCTGGCCGGGGCCGGACTCATCGATCCCTGGCTGGCCTTTTTTCTGCTCATGGCGGCGGCCATCTGCGGCGACAACGTGAACTACTGGCTGGGACGCAAGGTCGGCCCGGCGGTCTTCGTACGCGAGACCTCGCGGCTGTTGAACAAGAAACACCTCTTCCACGCCCAGGCGTTCTACGAGCACCACGGCGGCAAGACCATCATCATCGCCCGCTTCGTGCCCATCGTGCGCACCTTCGCACCCTTCGTGGCCGGGATCGGACGCATGAACTACCGCCGTTTCCTGGCCTACAGTCTGGGCGGCGGCATACTCTGGACCGGCTCGTTCATCGCGCTCGGGGTCTTCTTCGGCAACCTCCCCGTGGTTCGCGAGAACTTCGGTCTGGCGGTCATCGCCATCATCATCATCTCGGTCATGCCCGCCGTGATCGAAATCCTCCGGGCCCGCAGGCGTCAGGGGAAGGCATGAGCGACGCGACCGACTCTTCCACCTCCCGCCAGTCCCCGACCTTCGGCACGGTGGCGGTCTGGGTGATTTCGGCCTACGCCGGGGCTCAGCTCATCTCCAACGTGGCCAGCCTGAAGATCGGCCTAGTGGCCGGATTCGCCGTGGACATGGGCACTTTCCTCTATCCCATCACCTTCACCCTGCGCGATCTGGTGCATAAGGTTCTGGGGCGTTCCGGCGCCCGGGCCGTGATCCTGGCCGCCGGAGCCCTGAACCTGTTCATGGCCCTCTATCTCATGTGGATCACCGGCGTGCCCGGCGACCCGCAATGGGGCCTCGACGAGCAGTTCAGCGCCGTGCTCACCCCGGTCTGGCGGCTGGTGGCGGCCTCCATCCTGGCCCAGGTGGTCAGCGAACTGACCGACACCGAGGTCTACCACTGGTTCGTCCGCCGCGTGACCCGGCGCTTCCACTGGCTGCGCGTGCTCCTGAGCAACTCCGTGAGCATCCCGGTGGACAACGTGATCTTCGCCGTGGGAGCCTTCGGCTTCACCCTGCCCTGGACCGTGGTGGGCGAAATCCTCCTCTTCAACCTAGTGGTCAAATACGGCGTGACCCTGGTAAGCCTGCCCTTCATCTACTTCGTGCGGGAACGCCGCAACGGCGCCCCCCAAGCGGACTGATCCCGCCGCATCCCGACGAAACGGCGGATGCCGAAACCGCGCCACGCACGCCACGCGCATCCCTCCACGCCGTGCGGACGCCCGCCGTTTCTCCCTCCCCATGGCCCTGCGGCGCCGCCATCGGGCCGGACTCGAACCGGGCCTCTGCCTGAAGTCCAGCGGGAGGCCTTCGACGCATCCCACATGCCCCCGAGCAATCCCGCGCGACCGTCCACCGGCGCGAACGCCTTGCGCTGCCCAGTCTTCTCTTCCGCCCTGGCTACGGACCCCATGCACGAGCACGGTCTCAGCCCGACCACAAGCGATGAAAAAAGCCCGGCCGAAGCCGGGCTTTTTTCATATCAGGGGCGTTGAACGTCACAGCTACTTGCTGTTGAGCGCCTTCTCCTGCGGGAAGACCGGCAGGTAGCGGTAGGACAGGCTCATGACCAGGAAGCCGTAGGCGATGATCATGACGCTGGGAGCCCATTCCGCCCAGTTCGGCACGTACACGTACCACTTGTCGAAGGGCATCACCGGCAAGGCGATGGTCTGCACGGTGAAAACGTAGCGGTTGATGACGATGCCGAGGCAATCCAGGATGGCCGCGAGGTACAGGAGCGCCGGGCGGTTCCGGATGGCCGGGGTGATGAGCATGATCGCCGGGATCACGCCGCAGAGGAACAGCTCGGTCCAGAGCATCCACTTGCCGTACACGGTTCCCCAGAACATCTGGTCGAAGGTCAGGCCCATGCGGGGCAGGACGTCCGTGGCCCAGGCCCAGGTGTCCAGGAGCTTGAAGAACATGTACACCGTGAGCATGGTGCCCGCGATCTTGCCCATGAGCGCCTTGACCTTGAAGTCCACCAGCTTGCGGCCGGTGAGCTTCTCCATGAACGTGCAGACCAGCACGGTGAACACCGGGCCGGAGCCGACGGCCGAGAGCACGAACAGGAAGAAGGTCCAGGGCCAGATGAAGAAGCCTTCGCGGAAAGCGTACGGACGGCCGAAGAGCACGCCGTACATGCCGCCCAGGGAGCCCTGGTGGAACGTGGACAGGAAGGTGCCGATGCCCGCGAACAGGGCCATATGCACGTGCATCTGGTGGGCCAGATGGTGCAGGAAGGGGATCTTGTTCAACTGCTTCTGTTCCAGGATGAGCGGCAGGTACTCGATGACGAGCACCATGCAGTAGCAGGTGATGCAGAAGATCACTTCCGTGAGCATGGAGTGGACGTTCGGGTGCCAGTAGCCGAACCAGGCCCGGATCGGCTGCCCGATGTCGAGCGTCAGGACGAGCATGGCGCCCGAGTAGCAGATGAAGCCGACGATGACCGTCAGGTTGATGATGTTCTTCAACTGGTCGATCTTCAGGATGTACTTCAGGAAGCCGGTGAAGAACGCGCCGGCGCCCAGGGCGATGACCGCCAAGTCGAAGGTGATCCACAGGCCGAACCCGAAGTAGTTGTCCAGGCCGGTGACGCCGATGCCCTTCCAGAAGATGATTCCGGCCGCGTAGGCGCCCCAGGCCAGGCCAAGGCCGATGAAGGCCAGCCAGCCCAGGAACTTGCCGAGCGAGCAGCGCTCGAGGCCCTCGGGGAAGAGTTTGCTATCCATTTGCGCCCCCTATGCTTTCTTTTCGTTGGGCAGGTAGTTGTCGCCCAGGCGATGCACCCACTCGCGCTTGCTGTAGTAGTAGACCTGGGGTCCCAGGCCCAGCTTCTCCAGCAGACGGAAGGCGTGCTTGCTGTGCGCCAGCTCATGCACCTTGTGCTCGGGGTTGTTCAGATCCCCGAAGACGATGGCCCCGGTGGGGCAGACCTCGGCGCAGGCCGTGACGTAGGCGCCGTCGGGCAGATTGTTCGGATCGCCGCCGTTCTGGCGCGCCTTGTCCTTGGCCTGCTGGAAGCGGGTGTGGCAGAAGTTGCACTTCTCAACCACGCCGCGCGGCCGCACGGACGTGCTGGGCGAGAGCCCCTTGTCCATGCCGGTGGGCCAAGTCGGGTCGAACCAGTTGAAGTAGCGGGCATGGTAGGGGCAGGCGGCCATGCAGTACCGGCAACCGATGCAGCGCGGGTACACCTGGCTCACGATGCCGCCTTCCTCGTTCTTGTCCGTGGCCACGACCGGGCAGACCGGCACACAGGCGGGGCTGGAGCACTGCATGCAGGGTCGGGGCATGTAGGCCGCCTCGTACTCCGGGAAGGCCTTCTTGTTGTTGATCTCGTATACGAGCATCCAGGTCAGCGTACGCAGCTTGTTGGAGGCGTCGTGCGTCACACCGGCCCAGGCGTCCATCTCCGGCGTGGCCGGAGCGATGTTGTTCTCAACCTGGCAGGCCACCATGCAGGCACCGCAGCCGGTGCATTTGTCCACATCGATGACCATGCCCCATCTGATTTTGAATTCTTTCGCTTGCATCTGGGGTCCCCCTACATTTTGGCGACGCTCACGGCGGAGCCGGCCCACACGGAAAGACCCGTGCCCGGTTCAGCGCTCACGGCGAGGATTTTGCAAACGTTATCGCCCTTGCCCTTGGTGTAGGGATCCCAGGCCGTGCGGCCCAGGCCCAGGGGGGCGGCCACCACACCGGGCATGACACCCTCGCTCAGGTTCACACGTGCCGAGATGTCGGCGCCGCCCGCGGCGAGCTTCACCTTGGCGCCTTCGGAGAGCCCCAGCGACTTGGCCGTGGCCGCGCACATCTGCACGAAGACGTCCTTGCCGTAGAGTTCGGTCTCACGAATGGTGGGCAGATTGAGGGGCGGCGTGGCCAGCTTGCCCGTGCCGATGTTCAGGTGGGCCTGGGCGATGAGCACCAGTCCCTCGCCTTTGATCCCGGCCAGGGCCTTGGACATCGCTCCGGCGTCCAGGGAGGCCTGGGTCGAGCCCTTCTTGTCGGAGACGTGGACGGCTCCGCCGGCCAAAGCGTCCCAGTCGGCCCCGATGGCCTCGACCTTGGCCTTGAGCACGTCCTCGAACGCGCCGAAGCCCAGGTCCACGCCGAGCTTGCCGGACAGGCCCAGGATGAAGTCGGGAGTGCCCTTGCAGTCCTTCTCGGGAGCGACCACGGCGGTGGCCAACGCGTAGGTGGCCTTGCCCAGTCCGTAGGGGCTCTGGGCGTCGTCGAGACGCTCGAAGGGGTGCGGGGCGGGCAGGACGAGGTCGGCCATGGCCGCGGTCTCGTCCATGAAGGTGCTGAAGGAGACCAGCATCCCGGCCTTGCGCAGGGTCTTGGCCATGTTCCCGGCCTGGGGCAGCGAGTAGGCGGGGTTGGCTTCGTAGACGAAGAGCACCTCGGGAGCCGGAGCCTTGCCGGCGTCCACGGCGGCCAGCCAGCCGACCAGGTCCTTGGCCAGCAGGCCCGCGCGATCCGGGGCCGAGGCCACGGCCTTGGGGAACTCGGGGAGAACGTTCAGAGAGCCCAGCATGGCGTTCAGGGTCACGCCCGCCGCGCTCAGGGCCACGCCCGCGCCCTGGCCGGACTCGGAGCCGACCACGATCACGGGATTCTTGGCCACCAGCAGGGCCTTGGCCACGTCCTTGAGCGCCTCGGGATTCACTCCGGACAGCTTTGCGACGGCTTCGGGGCCGAACTTGGCGGCCAGATCGGCGAAGTCGGAGAAGCCGCCCAGGGAGGCGGACTTGCCGGACCTGACCAGGAGGTTGACCAGACCCATGGCGAAGGCGGCCGCGCCGTCGGGGCGCACGGCGACCCACTTGTCGGCCACGGCGGCGGTGCGGTTGCGCACCGGACCGGCGTAGACCAGGGTCAGGGTCTTGTCGCCCTCCATGGGGCGCTTGGCGGCGAAGGCCTTCTGGTTGCGCACCACGGGGCCGAAGGCGTCCATGATGTCCGCGCCGATGCAGAGGATCAGGTCGGCCTCTTCCAGATCGTAGCCGATCTGGCCCGAGCCGCCCATGACGCCGTTCCAGGCCTTGGCCATGGCTGTCTGGTCGGTGGGCATGTAGTAATAGGACTTGGAGCCCAGACCCGCCAGGAAGCCCGAGAGAACCTCGTTGGCCGTGCCGGAGAGATCACCGCTGATGGCCGCGACCTTGCCGTCCTGGCCTTTGAGCCCTTTCAGCTTGTCGGCCAGCAGGGCCTCGGCCTCGTCCCAGGAGATCGGCTTGAACTTGTCGCCGTCCTTCTTCATGGGGCCGGCCACCCGCGAGGGGCTGCGCAGCATCTGGGAACCGGTGGCGCACAGGGGGCAGACGCCGCCCTTGCTCAACTCGTTGGCGGAGTTGCCCTCCACGCCGTAGGCGATGCCCGCCACCTTCTTGACCTTCACGGCGCAACCGGCGGGGCACAGCTTGCTGTACGTGGCGTCGGCGGTGAGCGCGCCGTATTTCAGCCGAGGAATCCAGGACCAGTTCTGACTCCAGATGGAGGCGTCGTCGGCCAGTTTCCACGGGATCGGCGTGAACAAGGTGCCCGCCGCGCCGCCCACGACGAATTTTATGAATGCTCTACGATCCAAACCCATGTCAGCACCCCTCTCGTTACTTGTGGCAAACGTGACAGGCGTTGCTCACGCCGTTTTCGGCGTGGCAGCGCTCGCACTGCCACATCTTCATGGTCTGCTTGCTGTAGCCGCTGAGCTTGTTCTCGTAGTACTTCGGGGCCTTGTCGGCCTTGGCCACGTCGAGGTGGCATTCCGTGCACTCGAAAGGCTCGTGGGCCTTGTGCGAGAACAGGACGTTGTCCGGCTGGTACTGATAGTTCCGCCAGGGCACTTCCTTGTTCTTTTGTACGTACTCCTGCACGTACTTGGCCTCGGCCGGAGTCTGGCCGATCACATCCGAGTGGCAGCCGGTGCACTGCTCGTTGGTGGGCATGCCCTGATAGGAGCCGTCTTCCCGGAAGAAGTGACAGCTGTCACAGGTGAGGCCCTGGTCCTCGGTGTGGATCTTGTGGCTGAACTGGATCGGTTGATCGAGCTCGCTGTAGAGCAGGCCCGGGAACACGACCCAGCCGGCGACCACGGAGAGAAGGAATCCCAGAACAAACGCCAGGAATCCTCCGCCACATTTGGTAGTTTTTTTCTCCTCCATAACCTCGCCCCATCACTCCTTGAGTTAAAGACACGTTCTCCAGAATGAATGCCGTTCTTTAATTTGAAGCTTCTTTCCGTGTCAAGCGAATAGGAAAAAATTCACGAGTCCTCGGCGCTCAGGATGGACATTGATGTCTATTTATTTCAACACATTAGCCATCAGTCTCCAAAGAGGCGTCCCGTCCATACTCGTCCTGAAAACGTACGATGTCGTCCTCGCCCAGGTAGGGGCCGCTCTGAATCTCAATGATTTCAAGCGGAACTTTGCCAGGGTTGCTCAACCTATGGGACGTGGTCTTGGGAATGTCGATGGACTGATTTTCCACCAGGAGCGTTTCCTTGCCTCCCACCTCCACCACGGCCGTACCCTCGACAATGACCCAATGCTCACTGCGATGGTGGTGCATCTGAAGGGAAAGACGGGCCCCCGGCAACACCTCGATGCGCTTGATCTTGAAACGCGGCCCCTCCTCCAGCACGCAGTAGCTGCCCCAGGGACGTCGCACGGTGGGGTGGCTCTCCACCAGGGTGCTGCCCTCCTCCTTGAGCCGACCAACAACTTCCTTGACCCGCTGCGCCTCGCGGAAGGGCATGGCCAGCGTGGCGTCGCGGGTCTGCACGATCATGGTGTCGGTGAGCCCCACTGCCGCAAGCTTGCCGCCCGTGCTCACCAGCAGGCACCCGCGGCAGTCCATCTGGAGCACGTCGCCCTGCAGCACGTTGCCCGAGGCATCCTTGTCGCCCAGCCGGTAGATCGCCTCCCAACTGCCCAGATCATCCCACTGGAACCCGGCCTCGACCACGACGATGTTCTTGATGCCCTCGACCACGCCGTAGTCCACGGACAGACTCGGGAGGCTCCGGTAGCCCGCAGTCAGAGGCGTCTCGGCCCGGCCCAACCACCAGGCCCACAGATCGGGCTGGAACTGGGCGACGGCCTTGAGAAAATCCTTGACGCGAAAAAAGAACATGCCGCTGTTCCAGTAATGCTCGCCGTCTCGCAGGAAAACCTCGGCCAAGTGCAGGGGCGGCTTCTCCACGAACTCACGGACCAGGAAGGCGTCCCGTTCCAGGGATTGCCCGCGGGCGATGTAGCCGTAACCGGTTTCGGCCTTGACCGGTTTGATGCCAAAGGTGACGAACCGGCCCTCGCGGGCCAGCTCCTGGGCCCGGGCCAAGGCCTTCACCCAGGCGTCATGCCCGCGCACCACGTTGTCGGAGGGAAAGACGGCCACGGTCACGCGGTCGGTTTCGGCCGCCACCCGGTCCAGGGCCAGCAGGATGGCCGGAAGGGTGTTGCGCGCCAGAGGCTCGGCCAGAACCTGGGGTTCCAGGCGCGGATCCAGCTCCCGGACCTGGCTGCGCACCTCGAAGACGTGTTCCTCGTTGGTGACCACCCAAATCCGCTCCGGAGCGAAGAGCCGCAACACCCGCTCCACGGTCTGCTGCAAAAGGGTCCGACGGCCGTCCAGGGCGATCAGCTGCTTGGGGAAAAGACTGCGGGACAAGGGCCAGAGCCGGGAACCCGAGCCTCCCGCGAGGATCACGGCATGGCTTTCGGCGAACGCGGCGGCGGGATCGATCCGCGAGGACGCTCCTGGCTCGGTCATCCCTCACTCCTGCCCAAAAACGAAGGGCGTCTCGAAATCACGCAGCAATCCGTGCTGCCGATCCTTCGCGGAGAGCACGGGTTCGGCCACGGGCCAACGGCAGTCCAGGTCCGGGTCGTCCCAGCGGATGCCCTCCTCCAGCTCCGGGGCATAGGGCGCGTCCACCTTGTAACAGAAGTCGGTGTCCGGCTCGAGTGTCAGATAGGCGTGGGCGAATCCCCGGGGCAGAAACAGGCGCAACTGGTTCTGCGCGTTGAGTTCCTGGCGGAAAACTCGGCCATAGGTGGGCGAACCGCGCCGCAGATCCAGGGCCAGATCGAGGACCGCGCCGCGCGGAACCCAGACGAGCTTGGCCTGGGCCTTGGGCGGCCTCTGGAGATGAAATCCTCGCAACACTCCGGAGGTTCGGGAATGGCCGTGATTGTCCTGAACGAAATCCACGTCCAGACCGGCGCCGCGGAACGCCTCGCGGCTCCAGGTTTCGAGAAAGAATCCCCGGTCGTCGCGAAAGACGCGGGGCTCGACGACCAATAGCCCGGGAAACTCAGTGGGAACGACCCGCACTCTCTCCTCCTTGGGGAACGCGCCGGAAGGCGCTCCGGTTCAGATAGCCGAGAACACCGCTGGAGACAACCCCGAACGCCCCTCCCGCGCCTTCTTTTCGGCGCATTCCAGCACTCTTCCCTTTTCCGGCCCCCTCTGGTAGTCGATTGGCGGGCCGAAACCCCGGCCAAGGAACAGCCATGAACTTTCTGGACGTGACCATCGTCGCCATCCTGATCCTGGCGGTCATCCGAGGACTGGCCAAGGGCTTCGTGCGCGAGGCAGTGTCCCTGGGCTCCCTGGGGATCGCCACGCTCACGGCGTCCCGCTATCACGGCGTCCTGGCCCCGCATCTGGCCGTGTACATGAAAAACGGGGCCACCATCGCGGCCACCAGCTATCTCCTGACCTTCCTGGCCACGCTCGTGGGCTGCTGGCTGGCCGCCCTGTTCCTCCGCAACCTGCTCAAGGTCACCCTGCTCGGATGGCTGGATCATACCGCCGGCGCGGTCCTGGGATTCGCCGAGGGCTGCCTCGTCAGCCTGGTGATGCTCCTGCTGCTGAACACGTTCCTGCCCGGCATGGAGACCGTGCGGCATTCCCTGCTGGCCCCGCGCGCCGACCCGGCGTTGCGCGCGCTGGCGGACATGGCTCCAAGCAACTGGCGCAAGACGCTGGAGGAACGCGGCATCACCCTCCCCAAGCAACCGCCGTCCCTGCGGGAAATTCTGGAAAAGAACGGCATGCCCGTGCAAGGCGCGGACACCGCCCCCTGATCCCGTTTTCGCCACACCTCATCAAGGAGAGATTCGTGAGCGCGGAACAGTCCCTGGCTCGCCTGCTGGGCGTCATCGATCGACTTCTCGGGCCCGACGGCTGCCCCTGGGACCGGGAACAAACCCCGGAAAGCCTGTGCGATTATGTGGTCGAGGAGTCCTACGAACTGATCGAGGCCATCCGGTCCGGACAGCCTGACGAAGCGCGCGAGGAACTGGGCGACGTGCTCTTCCTCCTGGCCTTCATCGCCGTGCTCTTTGAACGGCGCGGAGCCTTCGATCTGTCGGAAGCCATCGAGAACAACACGGCCAAAATGGTCCGCCGCCATCCCCACGTGTTCGGCGACGCCTCGTTCGAGAACCAGAAGGAACTGCTCAAGAACTGGGAGCGCATCAAGCGCGAGGAGAAGAACGGCGACGGCCACGGAGGCGGCCCGGCGCGAATATTCGCTTCCCTGCCCAAGGGCCTGCCGCCGCTTCTGCGCGCCTATCGCATCCAGGCCAAGGCCGCCCGGCTCGGTTTCACCTGGGAGACCGATGCGCGGATGGAAGAGCAGTTGCGTTCGGAATGGAAGGAATTGCAGGAAGCCCTGGACCGGGGGGACAAGGCGGGGATGGAAGAGGAGTTCGGCGACTATCTCTTCGCCCTGGTGGAATACGGTCGGCGCAAGGGCATCAAGGCCAACGCGGCTTTGGACGCCGCCAACCGCAAATTCCTGGCCCGCTTCGAACGCATGGAGGACTTGGCCGCCGGCTCGGACCGGGAACTGCCCGCTCTGGACCTCGCGGCCATGAATGAACTCTGGGCGCGGGCCAAAGCCGGAGACGAGCCCTCAGGAGGCGCCTCTTCCTGAAAAAAATTCCGCCGACCTAAAGCTCCGGCCTGAAAACGCCGATAAGACGTTTACGGGGTATTTAAACAACCCCATCGGAGTCTTTATGGACAATACGGCGTCTCTTGTTTTCCAGCCCGTTCCCCTGACGCCTGCCGCGCCCTCGGCGGTGGAGCGCCCTGACACCCGGCCCGTGGAGGCCATGTCCCACCCCGGGGCACAACCGTCGAAACGGGACTCCTCCCCCGACGAGGGCACCACACCTCGCAACCAGGCGGAAGGCAAGGGACTCCGTCTGGACGTTCGAATCTGAGGCTCCCGCGCCGCCGCCCAGGCCGAAACCTGATCGGCGGCGCGGAGGCCGGATTCAGTTCACCGAACGAAAGGCCTTGGCCGCGGCCCCGCAGATCGGACACTTGGCCGGCGCCTCATTCTCCGCGATGTAGCCGCAGACGGTACAGATCAGATAGCTCACCTCTTCCTTGGCTTCCAGGTTCTTCAACGCCTTGGCGTACAGTTCGGCATGCACCTGTTCCGCGTCCAGGGCATAGCGGAAGCTCCGTTCTGCGGCCTTGTTGCCTTCTGCGACGGCGGCCTCGATCATGGGCGGATACATGGTTTCGAACTCGTAGGTTTCACCGCCCACGGCCTCCTTCAGGTTATCCACCGTGCTTCCGACGGCCCCCAGGGCGCGAAGATGGGAATGGGCATGCACGGTCTCGGCCTCGGCTGCGGCCCGAAAAAGCTTGGCGACCTGGGAGTACCCTTCCTTGTCAGCCTGTTGCGCGAAGGCGAGGTATTTGCGGTTGGCCTGGGATTCGCCGGCGAAAGCCTGCTTCAGGTTGGAATCGGTTTTCGACATGAGATCCTCCTTGATTTTGTTAGTAATAATTACTATTACTATTTTAAGCCTTCGTCAAGAAAAAAGTCCGGCCGCGCGAGACGACCGGACCAAACCAAGGACCCCACTGAAGAGACAGCAAGCTCAATCATCCTCTTCCTTGCGGGCGAAGTTGCGCTCAGGCGCACCGCAGCGCGGACATCTCCAGTCCGCTCCGGCCTGTGAAAAATCGGTTCCAGGCGCAAGCCCCCCCGCCAGATCGCCTTTCTTCGGATCGTAGATGAAGCCACACATGAGGCAAACATATCGGTCCATGGCCCACTCGACCTCCTGTGGACGACTCTTCGCGGAAAACGCGTCTCCCGCAAAGAATATCCTAGCTCCGCCAGGCAGGGAGCGCAACGTGGCGGCCGGCGCTTCAGCGCGCGGGAGCATCGGTGGGCAGCATGTCCGCGGGCGGCATCTCTCCCCGTTCGAGCCGATACGTCCTGCACATGCACGATTCCCGCAACTCGCCCAGGCAATACAGATCCAGAATCTTTCGCCGTACCGTCGGGGGATCATAGCGATGCGTCCGGAAAAAGGGACAGGTTTCAGCGAATTCGCACGGTTCCATCAGTTCCCCTGGGACCGGCGAAGATGGGTGCGACCGGTTCCATGAGCGGAGTCTAGCACCGCCCCGCAGGGGAGACAGCAAGAACCGTTTTTTTATAAAAACGGGGACAACGGGGAACGCGACCGCGTGGGCGACCGGAAAGCGGCCGACCTATTTTCTGTCCTTCCAGTATGCCCAGCTCTTCTTCGGATCCTTGGTCATGTCCCGGCAGAAGGCCTCATATTCGCCCACCAGGAGGGACACGTCGGCGCAGGAACTCATTTTCGCCGTCATCTCTGACTTGTGGTCGTTCAGCTTCAGCGCGGCCAAGCGCACATCGGAAAAGAAACTCGCCAGGGCGAGGTTGTAGTCCGCGGACGACCGATACAGCTCCTTGACCCTCGCATCCGCTCCGAGCGGCGCGCGCTTGTCGCCTATGCACTCCAGCACGATATACTGATAGGCCGCACACATGGCGTGCTCGTCGGCCAACTTGG
>Ga0265295_1004806_pt1 | contig 17873 bp, 15 predicted proteins | sample Munlansysbiofilm_FD_192503 | JGI IMG/M metagenome (GOLD analysis project Ga0265295, IMG submission 192503) | Leachate microbial communities from a municipal landfill in Southern Ontario, Canada - Methane capture system biofilm | ecosystem: Engineered > Solid waste > Landfill > Unclassified ...
AAATTTTACCTATAATATATTCAGGTACGAACAAGTTGTTAGACTAAATATTTTAGAAATTAAATAAATGCTAAGGAGATGATAGATAGATAGATAGATAGATAGATAGATAGATAGATAGATAGATAGATAGATAGATAGAATGAAAAAAAATGCAATATTTTTTTGTTGTTTAATAAAAATTATTGTATTTTTGTAATGATATTAAAAAATCGTTAATGGGTTCTGCGGTTTTTTATAAATTAAAATGAAAAAAATGAATTTTTAGAACCCACCTAAATTAATATAATACTCCTAAAATTTTAAGAATTTATTAAGACAAAACAATAAAACCTATATATAATTTCGTTACTTATGTGTTTTAAAAAACGGTCGATATGTATATACTTAGAAAAACAATTGCGTTACTTCTTTTTACTTTCTCAATTAGTGTAATTTTTGCTCAATCGCCACAAAACATTAACATAAAGGGACGAATAATAGACAGTTTAGGGGAGACTGTACCGGCTGCTACAGTAATGTTATTAACAAGTTCGGACTCTACCTTAGTTAATTATACTACAAGCGATTCTGATGGGAAGTTTAGTTTTCGTTCAATAAAAAATCGTGGTTATTTATTAAAAATATCACATATTGGTTTTATGCCAATCCAAAAACAAATTCCTGTAATTAATCAAGATGAGTATAATTTTGGCAATATTACCGTAGAACCAATAGCAGAGATTTTGATGGAAGTTGTAATAAAATCTGCACAAGCTCCATTATTTATACATGGCGACACTGTTGAGTATGATGCCAGACTTTTTAAAGTACCACCAGGATCTACGGTTGAGGATCTTCTTAAACGGCTGCCAGGTATTGAGGTTGATGAATCGGGAGGAATAACTACAATGGGAAAAAATATTGGTCGCGTTTATGTGGACGGAAAAACATTTTTTGGCGACGATCCAAAAAGCGTTACCAAAAACCTTGATGCAGAGGCAATTTCAAAAGTACAAGTTTATAACGACAAATCGGAGCAAGAAAGACTAACAGGAATTAAAGACGGCTCGGACAATAAAGCCATGAACCTTGAGTTAAAAGAAGAGTATAAAAAAGGATATTTTGGCAAAGCCTCTGTTGCAGCTGGAACCGAAGAACGCTGGGCAGGTCGAGGAAGTTTTAATCGTTTTAATGAAACATCGCAATTGTCTTTTCTTGCTTATGGAAATAATTTAAACTCAACAGGAGTAAACTGGGAAGACTACCAAGAATTTAAAGGAAGTTCAGCCTACTCCGATTATGATAATGGAGATTTTGGGTTTAATGCAAGAGGTCGAGGACATTATTCGATGTCGTTTGGCAGCAATTATTCGGGAAAAGGTTTTTCTGAAAGCTATGGTGGCGGTGCTAATTATAACTATTTTAAAGATAAAATAAAATTTAATGTATCATATATGTTTAGCCAATCTGATATTTTCTACGACCAATTTACAAAACGTCAAACATTTTTAACCGACACCTCATTTTTTAGATATGATACAACCAAATATGATCGCCTTAATAATTCACATAGTATTTCTTCTAGATTAGAAATAGAATTTGATACAAGCAACACATTTATATTTAGAATAAATTCAAGGTTGTCGAATAGTGCTTTGGATAATTTACAAAAACAATTGTTTCAAACAGATGCTCCCTTATATTCTGATATTAATTTAAATTCTTTTCAAGACGAATCTGATGTGGACGCATATTCGGTAAATATTCTTAGTCTTTACAATCATAAATTTGCAAAAAAAGGCAGAAGTTTCTCAATTAGTGGAGCTGCAGATATTAGCAATAATAATTCAGGACGATTAACGGACAATATTAATGAGTATTTTATAACACTTACTCAAACAGAGCAACTTAAATATCTCTATGATAATACAAGTTCAGATGAATTATACAAGTCGAGTATAATGTATGTAGAGCCACTAAGTAAAAGATTCTCTTTAATGGGCTTTTATAATATATCATCTAACGAAATTCAATCAGAAAAAATAGTGACAGATGAATTATCAGTCAATAATACATTAGTTGACTCTATGACAAATTTTTATATTCATACTGTACTATACAATCGTCTTGGGTCAAGTTTTTCTTATGCTTGGGAAGGGTTAAACATAAGCCTTGGTGGTGCATACCAAATAATTGATATGAAAGGACGGTATGCTATGCTCCAAGAATTAAACGACTATAATAATCTTATACCAAAATCTTATAATAATTTTGTTCCTTATTTCCGAACAGACTGGCAATTACCAAATAATATGCGATTGAGTTTAAACTACTCTTACGAAATAGACGAGCCAACAATGAGTCAGTTGCAGCCAATTACAGACAACAGCAACCCTTTGTATAAGGTGGAAGGGAATTTAGCTTTAACTCCTAAAATTTACCATAGCATAAACGGAGGCATCTATTATTGGAATCAAGCTTCTTTTTCAAGTTTTTCTGTACATGCTGGTACCAGTATAAACGAAACCTCAATTGTTTATAATCAAAACACTATCTTTAAAGAAGGTGTTGGATATGTTACTACTTCCAAGCCTGAAAATGTAGAAGGCGGTCAAAGCACTTATGCTTATTTTTGGGGAAGTGTACCTATTATAAAAACCATTTTAACTTTAAATCTATCGGGGAATGTCAGTTTTTCTAATAGCCCAGTTTTTATAAATGGGATCGAAAACATTACTAATTCCGAGTATTATAGAGTAAGCTTGGGGCTTAATCTTACTTTAGGACCAAAATTAAGTTTTAATTTTGGAGGCAACTTATCTCAAAACGATGTTAAATACTCAATTCAGAATACTCAAAATCAGAAAATAATTGGTTATAGTACATCTGGTAGTTTTAAATGGCAAATCTTTAAAAAGACATTTATCGAAGGGAATTTGGATTGGGACAATTATGAAAGCAATAAACTTGATTATAAAGCAGATATTTTGGTTACAAACCTATCGGTTCGACAGGTACTTGGTGAAAAGAACAGATTCGAGATGCGTTTAGCTGGGTTCGACTTATTAAATCAAAAACAATATCTATATCAAATTGCTTCTGAGAATTACACGGAATACACCATTGCTCCAACATTAGCACGGTACTTTATGCTTAGCGTAGCATATAATCTCAAAGGATTTGAAACAAAAATAAAGAAAAACAGATATTAATAACATATAATTAAAAATTACATAAATGAAATTGACAATAATTAGCATAGTTCTTTCTTTGTTCCTTACAGGAATATTATGTGCTCAACCCGAAAGTGGTAGCATCAATTATATAGTTAAACATAAATGGTCTAAAAAAATTGCTGCAGTTGATTATATCAGTAAAAGCAAGCGAGAACGCGACGATTATGTTTGGGGAAATGTTCCTGAATACGAAGAGAAAGCAACACTACAATATGATTCTATGTCGTATAAATATGAAGAAATTAATGATCAATCAGAATATGTTGGACAATCATGGCGTGAATCAGAGTATGTGATATATAGAGATATTGAACAAAATAAGACCTACGATTTAATGCGTATGTTTAATAAACTTTATTTGATTGAAGATAGTATTAAATACCCTCAATGGCGAATTCTTAACGACATGAAAGAAATTGCCGGACATATTTGCATGAATGCACAATATAGAGATACTATTAAGCAAAATAATATTGTTGCATGGTTTGCTTTAGATTGGCCACTAAATTTTGGACCTGAGCATTATGGTGGTTTACCTGGCGTAATTTTAGAAATCAATATGAATAATGGTGCTAAAGTTATAAGAGCAGATACCATAATAGCGACCGAGCCTAATCGTATAATTGAAAAGCCCAAACACAAAAAACGTATTAAAAACATTACACAAGCAGAATATAATCAGTTAATTTTAGATTATATGGACGAATGCATAAAAGAAGAGCGTCCTTACTTTTGGGGTTTAAGGTATTGATATAATTAATAATCAGAGAACGCATCGACAGTTCGACAGACTCAGTTCGGCAAGACTCATTGCATCGCACTGCAACCGCACTACTACGCTTGTGTCTCCTCTGTGGTTCTCTGTGGTTCTCTGTGTAATAAAAACTTTTGAACAAGAGAACGGACAAATTACGAACAAAAGCACACAAAACTCCAATTATTTTAATTTTTTAACACTATATAAATCTAATCTTCGATTTTGTAGATTATTCACACTACCAAATTGATGCAACTCTCTTAAAAGGCTAATATCGACATCGGCAATAAGTATCATTTCGGTATTAGGTGTAGCCTCAGCTTTAATCCCATTTACTGGAAAAGCAAAATCACAAGGCGTAATAACCATCGACTGTGCATATTGGATATTCATATTATGTACTCTTGGGAGATTGCCGACACAACCAGCAATAGCAACGTAACATTCATTCTCTATTGCCCGTGCCTGTGCACAATTTCTTACTCTCGAATAACCATTTTGCGTATCAGTTAAGAATGGTACAAATAAAATATCCATGCCTTCGTCCGATAATATACGCCCTAACTCTGGAAATTCGATATCGTAGCAAATAAGAATTCCAATTTTACCACAATCTGTGTCAAAAGCTTTGATTGAATCTCCTCCCTGCATACCCCAAACTTTTACTTCATCAGGAGTTGCATGGATTTTCTCAAAACGCTCAATATTTCCGTCTCTTTTGCAAAGATAACCTGCGTTATAAAGCAATCCATCTTTTAATTCGGGCATGCTACCAGTAATGATATTTATATTATAGGATATTGCAAGTTTAGAAAATCGTTCTACAATTGTTTCAGTAAATCCAGCTAATTCGCGAATAGCATCAGATTCTGACAAATGATTATTGTCAGCCATTAATGGAGCATTGAAAAACTCGGGGAAAAGTGCAAAATCCGATCTGTAACCTGAAACAGCGTCCACAAAAAACTCAGCTTGCTGCATAAGGTCGTCAATATCCTTATATGTACGCATCTGCCATTGTATCAAACCAAGCCGAACAATAGATTTGATAACCGCAGCTTTTTTATGAGGCTTTTCATAATAAATATTATCCCATTCAAGCAAAACTGCAAATTCATTTGATTCATTATCCCCCTCCAAATAACCTTTTAATATTTTAGCAGGATGAAAATCGTTAGACATCTGAAAATCAAGTACTGGGTCGTGAATTTCTTTCTTTTTAACTTTCTCGATATATTCTTTTGGGGTGATTTTAGTAGAATATTTATGATAATTTGGAATCCGACCACCAAAAGCTATGCCTCTTAAATTTAATCTTTCGCACAATTCTTTGCGAAAATCATATAACCGGCGTCCCAATCGCATACCTCTATGTTTTGGACGAATAAATATTTCAATCCCATATAAAACATCTCCATCGTTTGTATGAGTGCTAAAGCTGTAATTACCAGTTATCGCAGTATATTTATGATTAGTTTCAAATTTTTCGTAATCTACAATGATCGAAAGAGCACAGCCAGCAAACTCGCCATTTACTTTAATTACTGCCTGTCCTTCTGGGAAAATCTTAATAAGCTTCTCAACTTGTTGCTTGCCCCAAACCATATTGGGTAACTCACTATATGCCTCTTTCATTGCCTGAAGCAAATCATCATAATCTTCGTTTTTAAGATATACAAGTTCAATATTTTCAAAATCCTTCATAGTTTTATATTTTTACAAAAGTAATTATAATTAGAGTGAATAAATAAAAAATAATAATTTTAAGAAAGTAACATAAGAAAATAAATGTAACCACAAGGCGATGGACCCAATAATCATAAATTCTAATGTGATTTTAGCCTTAAATATGGTCTTTAGGAAAGTAAATTGGTATTATTCTGATACGAACCGCTATTCTTAATTCAAAGGAAACAACAATATGGACAACCAAAAAGTGTACGTAAAACTAAAAAACTAATATCTTTTTTGCTACCTTTGTTTCAGACAATTAAAACTATAAACTAAGGTCTGAGATGCTTCAATACATTGAAAATAAAAAACATTACGAAACGGTTTTAAAAGCCTGCTACCATGCAAAACAAACCTTATGGATTGGCACTGCTGACATTAAGGATTTGCACGTTTCTTATCAGGGCAGTTTTCGTCCATTTTTGCAAGTTTTATCCGATTTATTAAAAAAAGGAGTGGAAGTCCGTTTAATTCATGCCAAAGAACCAGGTGCAAATTTTAGACGTGATTTTGACAAATTACCGCAATTAATTAAATCTTTAGAACGGATGCTATGTCCAAGAGTGCATTTCAAAATTATTATTATTGATATGCAAAAGGTATATATCGGTTCTGCCAATTTAACTGGAGCTGCAATGGGAGCCAAATCTGTTGACAGACGCAATTTTGAAGCTGGAATATTTACTGATGAACCAGAAATTCTTGATTCAGCAATTCGCCAATTTGACGAAGTTTGGATGGGGAAACACTGTAAAACCTGCAAGCGACAAGAGTATTGTGCAGATAAAGTAATATAACATATTCTAATTTATGCAAAAATAGAAAACTGTAATTATTTTCCAAATAATAAAGATTGTAAAATAAATGTATTATCTTAGCCCTAAATTATGGCAAAGTATTTGATTCACACTTAGCGTTTGACAGATATTTTTTAATTAATCAAAAAAAGTAAAATTATGAAAAAACTAATAATTAACTCAATCCTTATTTTCGGTTTTATGATTTTTGTAAACACTGCATTTAGCCAAAAAGTATATAGCTGCGATTATAAAAGCGATGCAGATGTAAAAGTATATGTTTCGACTTACAAAAGTGATGCAGATTTGGTCGTTTATAAATGTGATTACAAAAGCGATGCCTCTGGCAATAAAGGATTATGGTATTTCTGCGATTATAAAAGCGACGCTGATAAGAAAATATTTTTTTGCGACTATAAAAGTGATGCCGATATAGTAATTTATTTTTCTGACTACAAAAGCGATGCTGGCTGGAAAAACTCTTCAAAACAACACTTAATGTATTAATAATTAAAACTTTAAACAATGAAAACAAGTCTAAAAATTTTATTAACCGCCAGTATTATTTGCTTTGCTTATGCGTTAAATGCACAAAAAGTTTACTCATGCGACTCAAAGTATGATGCTGAGGTTAAAGTTTATGTCGCAGACAGTAAATATGATGCCGACTTAGTTGTTTATAAATGCTCGTCGAAATACGATGCTACTGACAATAAAGGATTATGGTTTTTTGTTGACTCAAAGTATGATGCTGATAAAAAGATATTTTTTGTCGATTCAAAGTATGATGCAGATGTTATTATATTTTTCTCAAATAGTAAATATGATGCAGAGTGGCGTAATAGTAACAAAAAACAATTGTTTTACTAAATAGTGTTTATTAACAGATACTAAATTGACTTATGGCATTTAAGAAAAAGAAATTACTCAAAATTTTAATAATTATTCTTGTCTCCCTAATTGCAGTATTTTTAATTGCGTTAGTTTCACTAAATTACTACTTCAAAAAATCTATAGAGGACGCATTGAATCAATCGCTTAACGCTAATATTAAAATTGAAAAAGTAAGAATAAATGTTTTTAGTTCTAGTATTAAAATCAAAAAAGTATCAATCATTGGTAATGATAATTTTAAAAATGACACCTTGGTCTATTTTGATAAAACCACAATTAAACTTGAAGATTACAACACTAAAACAGGCGAGATTTCTCTAAACACAATCGAAATTTGCAATCCTAACATCAAAATTATTACTGACGAAAATGGTAAAAATTGCTGGAAAAACATAATGAAACCGAGTTCAAGTGCTGATACAATTGATTTGAATAATGATTTTAATATATTTATAAATAACATTAAGCTTATCAACGCAAGCATAATAATTATTGACAAACAAACTCAATCAACAAACAAGTTTACCGATATTAATTTTGCCATTAATTCCACAAAAACACAAAACGGCTTTAAGTCTGATTATAAGATTGACTTAATAACTGAAAACACCTATTTTAATTCAGAAAGTAAAACAAACAATTTTAACCTATCTGGTAAAATCAATAAAGAACATGAGATATGGAGTGGACTCGCTGAAGGTCATTACGCATGGCTGCCCATAGATCTAAACTTTAAAATCAATTTAGATAGTATAGATAAATCTGAATCATTTTTAACAGCCTGTTTCAATTTTGATAACACAACTAACAATAAAAATTTAGTAGAGACAAATGGTAAAATCACAATTGATTTAAAAACAGACAGTCATTTTAGTTACGACTCAAGCTTTAATCTAAAAACCAATGTAAAATTTGATAAATTTGGTCTTACAAATTCAGAAAACGAAAAACTATTTTTAGATTTTGAGACAGCTCTCTCATACTCTCCTTTTCAACACGAAAAAATGCTTGTTAAGTCAGACAATCTTTTAATTGCAAGCAACACTGACACAATTGCAGGCTTTTTGGATATGTCTTTTACAAACAATAATTTTAGTTCAAACACTTTTATTACTAATACTGGAATTATTGATTATTGCATAAATGATATTTCTGTGCAATTGTCTGCCAATTCTAATTTGAATGGAGTAATTGATAAAAACCTAAATAATCTTAATGGAATATTTGAATATTCTTTTAAAATTGAAAATAGAAATATTGGCAGCAATACAAATTTAAGTATTGAGTTTTTTGGAGCAATGGATAAAATGAATTTTGACTATAATTTGGAGCTTAAATCCGACTTTGTCGAAGGCAAAAGCCTTATAAATATTGAAAATCCATCTACATTTTTCAAAGACGCTCCGACAAACATCAATTCTGAAATTATCATCAAAAAAATTAATCTACCAAGCAACAAAAACGTTAAATCATTTGACTTTAAAAATAAAATTGAACCTACTTCTTTAGATATTGATTTCCCAGAAAAGATAAACACAAATATTGTATTGCATATTGACAGCATATTTTCCGATGAATTTGCCATAACAAACATCAATGCTAAACTTAAACACGGCCCAAATGCAATAGGAATTGATAGTTTTAGTACAAATCTTTTTAATGGAAATATAGACTTTAAATATTTGATTAATAAAACCACAAATGGATTATATTTTGACAATCAATATAGCATCAAAGACATTGATATGTCTGCTTTTCCAAATATTGAAGACAAATTGGAGGGTATTTTAAATATATCTGGGAAAAATTCGATATTTTCGACAAAAGACACTGTTGATTATTCCCAAAATACGGGTTATAATGTAATCAATTTATCTAAGTTTAAATTTAAGACAGATTATTTAAAAGAATATGAGATTGACGAAGATTTTATTTTTATTGATAATGCGAATCTTGAAATTATCCTTAATAATGACAGTTTAAGACTTATCCCAACTGAGATTTTCATAAATAAAGCACTGCTAAAACTTGAGGCGACATATTTGATTTCAACAGATGATATTAATGCCAGTATTTTTATTAACGCACCGAAGCAATATGTCAGTAAGAAAATTCAAATGTTAATTCAATTTATTTCCGATTCCAGTTCTGCTAAAGAAAAGCCAAGTAAACAAACCGATAGGCTGCAATATCTTTTAAAAATTACTGGTAAAATTGATGCTCCGAAATATAAGGTTTATAAGATATAGTTAAAGTTTTCTCATAATATACGATATCTGGAGTGGGGAGTGAGCTAGAGTGGGGAGTGCGGAGTTGTGAAAACCGCCGAACGCTTAAACATTTATTAGAATGCCAATCTTAATTCTAGTCTTGCCATAAAGAAATCCTCAGGTGTTAGATTTGTTTGGACTCGACTTCCAATAAGAGTAAGTTTTAGATGATTTTTAAAAGTTGAAATTCCAAGTTCAATATCTTGTTCATTAGTTTTTGCATCTGTTATTTGACCTACCGCTTTAAATCCAATATTGAATTTTAATTTTCCAGGAAATCTATGATTGATTTTAACATTCCACAAAGGAAAATCCGTAGCATCAAGTCGCATAATTTCTCCTAAAAACAGATTGCTAAATAATGGCATATATAATGCGTCTTGTGAAATATCTGCTTTGCCGATATATGAAACATCAAACCTAGTACTTGAGGCATTTTGCCAACTTACTATGCGACCAAGATTAGCAATGTAAATCACAGCATCATTATTAGACATATTTTGGTAAACCCCTCCTATTTGAGCAATAAAATTAAAAGGTAAATTCATGTCCGCAAATGCTCCAAGATATAGCTTGTGTTCTGGAATAAATTTCTGATTGCCAAATTCATTATAAAATAAAAACTGAACTTGCGAAAATGCAAAGTTCTTACTATCAACAGAACTAAATTCATCATTAAATTCCGAGAACTCGTCATTATCATCTGTAAGTTGAGATTGAACAGGTTTTTTATATTGTGGATTCCAGTTTATTGTTATTCCAGCCAAATTAGTGTCGCCAGGTTTTTTACCTATGTTCTCGGTATAGTTTGGACTTATAATTCCATATAAATGCCTGTTGGAACAGAAAAGACCCATTCGTGCAAAATTTTTCATCACAGTTCCACCACGTAAATTAAAGCTAAAAGCTCCAATAGTTTTGTCGGCACTAAGTCCAAGAATTCGTTCATCAACAATTGGGAAACTGCCTAATTTAGCTTCGTGTAATCCTGCTTTAATTTTGAGTTGATTATTTGTATTAGTATAACTGTAAAATACTTGCCTTATTCCAAAATGTCTAGATTTATTTGAACTCGCATCGTGAACAGTATCAGATGTCTTCCAATTCTTATAACCTCCTTCGACATAGAAATTGTGTTTCTTTGCAAATGTAAAATCCAAAGCTCCTAAAACCATTCCTCCATTTAATTTAGTAATGTCTGTGTCATTATATGGACTTGTCATTATACCAGGAGCCATTGTTCCTTCGATTGCCCATAGTATTGGAACGTCTTTATGAAAAGGAGTTAAATGTGCACCAAGAGTACTTCTACAATCCATCTGCGAATAAGCAAGCTGAGACAATAAAACTGCAACAAATAATGCAATAAGTTTACTTGTCAGATTTAAGTTTAATTTTGCCATAATGTTGTTTTAAATTTTTATAAATACTGTTACTTGTTGTTTTGCAATCGCTTAGGCAATCGCCACACATAATGCATTCTTGATTATCTAATTTTGATATTTTCTCATCACGAGTGATTGCATTTATCTTACACGAAGTATTACAAGTTTTACAACCAGAACATGAATTATCTATGCCAATTATAGATGCTCCAGGAATCTTTGTAATCCAACCAAGAATTAAACCTACGGGACAAATAGCTTTACAAAAAGGTCGATAAATAAATAGTGATGTAAGAAGCAGTATTCCAAGTAAAATATAGCCTGTAATATTAGGAGAAAAAAGATTGAAAGCGACTTTAAACGGTCCAATTTTGTTCCATAAAATAGTATGAGTAAACGAAAGCTGAATAATAAGTATCCCCAAAACGACATATCTAATTATCCGCATAATCTTTTGAGCTTTCTCGGTCTGAAAAATCTTTATTCTGCTTATATACAGAAATTCTTGAAGTGCTCCCAAATAACAAATCCAACCGCAAAAAACTCTACCAAAAAAATAGGTAATTGGAATAATACCAAGAAACAAAATTATTGCCTGCCAATTGTTATCTAATCCAAGAAAAAACAAATATGTATTTTGAAAACTTGAAATAACGCCAGGGCCACCTCTATAGAAACCAAGAAATACTATTGATAAAAGCAGGAAAACATATCTTAAGTTTCGTGTGGTTTTATATTTTACAAGAAATCCAGCAAGAACTGTTAAAACAAGAATTAAAATAGCCCAATACGCACGGTTATAACTAATAGGAGCTTCTATTACAGGCGGTCCATCTCCAGTATATACAGCAAATTCATCAGTATTCTCATTAAATTCATCAAACTCGTCAAACTCATCGAATTCATCAAACTCATCACCAAACTCTTCATCATCAGAAAAAGAATCTACAAGCATTTCATCTTGATTATTCTCATTACTAATCTGAATTTCCTCTTTATTTTGTGCCGATAAGTTATAAGACGAAATTGCAAGTATAAAAACCAGTAAAAATCCAAAATATTTGATTTTCATTATATTCAATTTTAAAGCTGATGAATGTATTAAGATTTTATTTGTAATTTAACTTCAAGCAGCCAAACCCACCATCTTTGTCGCAAATTCGGTTAGCATTTAGCACAATATGTTTGCCTTTATCTTTGATAATTTGCACTTTTATTTTGCGTGTCCAAACCATTGAAGATTCTTGTTCCCAATCTGTTGTTCCTAAAATTTTCATTCCTTTCATTGTAAATTGTGTCTTTTCCATCGCAATTGGACAACTCTTATGGGTTAAGCTTACCGATACTTTTATTACTAAGACATCGCCTACAGAATATGCATCTTTTTTGTTATTAGTAATTTCGAAATCTATATCACAAGCTAATGCCTTTTGTGGTTGAAGTACAATTAATAACAATCCAATTATTGTTATCAATAGAATTTTTGATCTTAAAATGTTTTTCATAAAATATTGTTTTAAAATTATACATGTGTAATTAAAGAACTGTTGTGCTTCCTGTCTGTCTAGGTGCTTTTACGACCATTACTCTGACAATATCCTTAGAGTTATTATATATGCTGTGTTTTATGTCTTTAGGACTTTCAACAAGGCAATCAGCTTCTACAGATTTTATTTCATCACCAACCAAAATATCAGCCCTTCCTTCAAGTATATAAAAAAACACATCAACAGGTGTAATGTGCTCTTTTAGACTTTCGCCTGGCTCTAACTTAATTATCATCACTTGTGCCGAAGATTTGTCGTAAATTTTGCGAACATCAACCATATGAGGCGTCTCTGCTACGGGAGTTTCTGAAACTTTTACGATAATCATCGAATCATGCACATAAACTTCTTCAGTTACGACATCAGTTGCCTCTGCACACATTGCATCCCGATATGTTGGTTTATTGCTGTTATTACATGATGCAAATATCAATACTATTCCTAAAATTAGTAATGTTTTCAAATTTAAAATACTTGTTTTCATAATTTTTAAGATTAATTTATTTGTTAATTATTTGTTTTACTACTTCTACTAGGGATTCACCTTTTTTATTTAGGTTAAATGAATAATTAGAAAATTGCCATTTTTTTACAAAAAGTCTTAAACTTCCCATTATTACAGTTGAAAGGATATTAGGGTCAAGATCAGATCTAATTTCATTATTTGTTTGCCCTAGTCTTAGAATCTTCTGCATTACTTCCTCATTTTCCTTCATGATACCCGCGATTTTCTCAATTAGCAACTTCTCATTCGTGAATATTTCTTCTGAGAAAATTACAGAAACTAAAGCCGGATTTTTCGTGAATTCCTGAAAATGCTTGTTAAATACATTAGAAATCTTTTCTACAGAATTGATATCTTTATCTAACTCCTCTTTAAACGCAAATTGACTAAAAACTTTAAAAGTCTCAAGTATGCTAAGCAAGATATGAGTTTTACTTTCAAAATGTCGATAAATTGCTGGCTCCGAAGTTCCAATTTTTAAAGCTATGTTTTTTATTGTCAAGCCCTGAATTCCTTTTTCAGATATTATTTCTAAAGATACTTGTACAATTTCTTTTTGTCTATCTGTTTGCATAAATACAAATTAAATAATATTTAACAAAGTTAGTTAATGTTAACTAACCTGCAATAAAATATTAAAAAAAAATTCATAAAAATATATTTAATGAGTTAAAGTGTTGATTAACAGATGTTAAGCTTGGGTGGGGAACATTTGAATTTACATTTGTCTTTGTGATTTAGCATAAATACTGAGCGTATTAACTATTTTCCACATCTAATTTTGCTGATATCTTATAACCTGTATTCCTTTATATCTCCCAAGATTTCTTCATTCCCTATTCACGCCTTCTATAAATTCCACTTTCAAGATGGATTTTACTTTCTCTAAGTCCATTTAATAGATTTGTCATTTTATCTTTTGTAGTTGATCCCATTAAAACATTTAATCCTAATTTAGAGGATTGGCGTTGTGGCATTCTACTTAATGATTTCTCAAGAATTTTAATTCCACTTTCTGTTTGATCAATAAATTGTCCTTTTATTAGTCCAAATTCTTTAAAATAAGAGTTCATTATTGAAGATTCTGCTAAAAAACTAATTTTCTCATCATCTGCCCAAGGCAATGGATAACTTACTTTTTGGTTTTCTTTTGTAAAAACTTCATAATAAATAAAGCATCCTTTATTATTTAAAACTCTCTCTATTTCACTGCAAAACTTCATTTTATCGCTAATATTCATTTGCACATGTTGTGTCCAAACTACATCAAATGTATCATCTTGAAAAGGTAGATTTATTGCATCTCCATAAATAAATTTAGTTTTATGATGTAAACCAACAAGTTTAGACAAAAGATTTGCAGTAATCACATATTCTTTGGACAAGTCTATTCCGACAGTATCACAATTAAATTCTTCAGCCAGCATTCTACAAGGGCCACCAATACCTCAGCCAATATCTAACAGTCTGGCATTTTTAATATTGGCAATTTCTGCTAATTCTTTGGATATCTCTGCTCCTCCGACATGGAATTCATCAACTCTTGCGATATCTTTTCTACTTACATTATTTAAATCTACACCCATTTGTTTAAGTCGATTTATAATATCCTTATACAAATTAGCCCGATAATAATAATCTTCAATTTGTGGCTCCAAAATATTCATGGTGCAAACTTAAACTATTACTTATAATTTTTGATTTATTTTATTTCTTGACAAACTTTTGCAAACCTATCTGCCCGTCTTTAGAGTTTGCAACAACTATATAAATACCACTTTTAAAATCACTTACAAGTATTTTGCTTTCATTTCGATATTTATTTTTGTAAACCAACCGGCCTGTTAAGTCATAAATTTGAATATCCGAATTTTCTGGAACAAACCTTAATTCTATGTAATTTAATGTAGGATTTGGAAAAACCTCAAAATCAAAAAATAATGATTGATTAGAAAATACATTGGTCAAACCTTCTGGATAAACATTATCCCCATTAACAATAAAATTAACATCATACTGTTGCTCGAAACCCGTTAAAATACAATAAGGTATCCAGTTTTGATGTTCAATACTTGTTACAAAAATCTCAATATTTGTTTCGTTAGGGATGCTGTTAAAACTATATACTCCTTCTGAATTTGTTAAAGACATTCCAATAATTTCGTTTATATTCATATTCTTTAAAATAACAATCATATTTGCAATAGGATTAAGCGACTTCCCTCCTTCATTACCACCAACGCTTCCACCACCAGTATTTGAGCCCTCTGAAGATGCAATTTCACCATGATTAATTTCAGCAAAATAATTTGTGATTGCGTCTAAATGTATCAATACTGCATCTTCATATACAAGTGCAGACTCAAAATAAACATGAGGTGCAATTTCATTAAACAGTTCTGGATTTATTATGCTTGACCCAAGATAATAATCACCAATTTCAAGAGATTCAAAAACAACCTGCCCATTTGTACCCAATAATGCTTGAGCCAGTTCTGATACAAGTATAATATTTTCTTCGTCTATGGATTGTTCATAAAGTGTTACCAATACTTCTTCAGATAAAAAAGAGACAGCACTTTCGCCATAATTTACAGAAACTGTTATACTATTAGTCTCACTATACTGTATAAATGAAACAGAAGCTTGAAATAACAAACATCCAGCCTCTGTTTGGCTCCAAACCGCATAAGTACCTACTGAAAATTCTTCATCAAAGATTATCTCACTACCATTTCCAATATATTCTTGAGAAACAATTTCGCCATTGCAAGTAATCCAATATTTAATTTCATTTTGACCACTTGTAATTGATACCTGCCCCATTTCACTAGCATTAATGATTCCATCTATTGGAGTTTTTATAAGAGTTATTTCTTGTGGTAATGGCATTACAGAAACATTGATTACATAGGTGCTATCACATCCAGTTGATGCTGGATATACAACATCGTACGTTCCTTCCGAATCAATAATTAAATTATGCCATAAATACTCTGTTCCATCACAAATTTCGATTGACTCTTCCAAAAAGAAAGGTAAAGATACTGTAATATCTGCAAAAACCTCTAGTGTTATCGGTGTCGCAGGCTGCACAAGTCCATCAGGCAATTCAAATATTCCAATGGCATTATAAACACCTGTTTGGTTAGCATTATACTCCGTAATTGTCCAAGTAATATTTACAGTATGCTCTTCATAAAAAGAATCTGAGACTGTCAGACTTGGAGACAATAAAGTAATTGCATTTTCTTCGCTTGTACCTTCACAAACATATATGTTTTGCACTTCATTATTTGTATCTATATTTACTATCTCATTATTATCCTGATAAATTAATTCTTGATAATAAAAGACTTTTTTATTCCCAACATTCATTGAATTTTCACTTATTTCATATTTCATGATTTCAGCAGTAAAATCTTCATTAAACCATCCGTACGTCTCGGTATATACACTTGGGATAGAGGTTTGTTGCCCAAATAAATTGATTGATGGATTACATGAATAAATAGTTTTTACACGAAATACATTATTAAACACAGAGCCATTGGGGGTTTTTAAAGTACCATAGCCATCAACAAAAATCTCTACAATGCCATCATTTAAATATAATTCTGTTTCATTCATCATTCCATTAGCAGAATTGTAGCTAGTATAGTAATCCCCAGATGTCAATGGAAATAAATATTGTAAAAGAGAGTCATTCTCGTAGTTCACATAAAATTGATCTGAATATTGACCTTTTATTGAAAAAGAAGTTTCACTTACAATCGCATAAAGAGAATCTGGCTTATCACTATAAGTAATTAATATGTTTGCATCAGGATATAAATCAATATATTCTGAACCTGTTGGATCAGAGAATATAATAGTAGTTGGAACAATTGTATCAATAACACTTATTTCAGAAAAGTCCCAAAACAGATGGTTCTCTGTTCCATAACCATTTATATCTATATCCACAGTATCAAGATAAACCATGGTAAGTTCATCCCCAATTTGTGGTAAAACATTTTCTCCAGAAATACTATTCTGGGCGTTTGAAATTAGATAAAACAACACTAACAACACAGATAAAAGCATTTTTTTTAACATATCTCAAGTTATTAAATTTGACTTTATACAATACAAAGAACAAATATACTAAAATAAAATGCATTATTCAGGCAAAATTCTCTATTTTTTTCAATTAAATGAAAAAACAAATACTATTTTGCATTGCAGAGCTATTAACTAAACTGTATAACGAATAAGAACAAGGTTTGTTTTATATAAATTGCCATTTACACTTTTCTATCTGGTGTTGGTAAACACAATTTTCCCTTATTAGGGATTGTCAAACAACGGCGAAGCCCTCACGACCAAAGGAAGTAATAAACTAAGCCTTTAGACTTGTTCACTTCGATAAAAACTCACATCTGTCTTTTTTATATCAAATTGGCATAAACTCTATGTCATTGCCAATTATTTTGTCAAAAGTTTGTGCTTTCCATTTTTGTTTAGCCTCTTCTATGAGTTCTTTACTTGATGATACAAAGTTCCAGTCAATAAAGCGTTTTTCTGGAAAAGGTTCACCACCAAAAATATAGACAGTGCTATTTGCGGCAATAGTGAACTTGCATAAACTACTGTCCTTTCCTGTAAAGTTTCACCACGTTGTTAATGAATTTATCCCCCTGCTTTTGCTCATGGAGCTTAGCGGAATGAGCAAAAGCAGGGGGATTTGGTTTTAAAATGATAACTTGCTTAATTTTGTAATCACTTAA
>Ga0265295_1004807_pt1 | contig 17869 bp, 19 predicted proteins | sample Munlansysbiofilm_FD_192503 | JGI IMG/M metagenome (GOLD analysis project Ga0265295, IMG submission 192503) | Leachate microbial communities from a municipal landfill in Southern Ontario, Canada - Methane capture system biofilm | ecosystem: Engineered > Solid waste > Landfill > Unclassified ...
GGAAAAAGATAAAGAACAAGGATATTGGAGAAGTGATGACCGACCACTGGAAGGCATATGCAGAATTTATTCCAAAAAACATTCATACTCGATCAAAAGCTGAAACATATACTGTTGAAGGATATAACAGTATATTCAGGCACTTTCTGGCAAGATTGAGAAGAAAGACAAAGTGTTATACCAAAAGTCTTGAAATGCTGAAGTATTCTGTTCTTCTCTTAATGAAGTACAGGAATAAAGAGATCGTTATGTTTAATTAACAATACCAAAAAGAGAAACATTTATTCAATACAATCGTTATTCACATGGACAATGTTTAACATTAAAAATATTAATTACTAATAGTACTTGCAACAATATGCTATAAAGACTTTAATTGAAAGCATCAGGATGTGGGATTCTTTTGCATTTGTGGGTAAATATTAATGAAATAATTAGATAAATGTCCGGAATGTGGTTCCTGTTTGAACGAAAATGAAAATGTGCAGTTTTGCAAAACATGTGGTTACTGGACGAATAAGGGAACTGTAAGATTTGATCCAATTGCCATATTTGCCTGATCACAAAAATCAAAAGACAAAGTAAAATACCACTAGAGATTTGTTACAGTGTTTTATTGCTATAAAAAAGGTAACTATTCAGCCTAGCACAATCTGTTTATTGGTGCTGATTTCATCGAAATGAAGATATCTGCCCACTAACAATCTAAGAATCAAAAAAGCAATCAATAGTAACAATCAAAATAAATGTTCATAATGAAATTTACATTTCAACTTTTTGTCAAGATTGTTATAGATAGCGTTTTTATCAGGCTGAATAGTTACTAAAAAAGAAAAGATTTGTTATCAGCTTAAAACAGGACAATTCAATAGTTTATACTGATAAATTCCAGGCATTTTAGTCCATAAGAGTTCCAACGACTTTATATCCTTCAAAAACATCCTCATCGTGTGGTGCTTCATCCATTTCTTCTGTAAGATCAATACCGCATTCGTGGTCATAGTGCTCTCCATCTTCCCATGACTCACTATCAGTCACATCATAAACCTTTCCGGAGTAGGCGACATATATTTCTTTGTTCTGTTTACCGTCATACTTTGAAAGTTCTTCTCTGTTGAATTCTCTCATATATTTTACCTCTGTTGATTAATTTAGTATATTTTTCTTTCTTGATATAACAGTTTCTCAATAAAAAATGAATTCGTTTTTATCGTTTTGACGCAGAATCTGGCACTATACAGAACTCATTTTAAACGAGTGCAAACATCTCATTTTAAGATTTTCGTAATAAAATGCAAAATAGCAGCTATTAAGGCAACGACAAAAATGAGATACGTCAAATTAATCAGTAGCCTTATTGCAATGGCAAACAAAGAAAGCACGCCATTTAGAATGGCAAGCACTATTAAGAGTACTAATGCTATGATGACAACATCTTTAAGGTCCACAATGATCATTACCCATACATAATATAAAAATCAGTAGCTCATAATGATTCTTTTTCGGTTTAAAGATATTGATACTGAGGAAGAGGGACAACGAGCAATTTAACGCTTACACCCCTTTTATGTGTTATAATGTAGGACAAGGTTGGATATAGCACATGGTATAAAAAACAAGTGAATTATGCCAGTGCTAGGATGGCTGATGCAGGTGCTAAGTTCATGTCATTTACACCAGTCGCAGAGATTGTTCTAACGATTGACTTGTTCCTCTTGACAAAGGTAAACATCACATCCAGTTTTACCTCTTCATCAGTTATTAGGTAATGAACCTTTAAAGTGATAGGCGTAATAAATTCGTATGAACTGACATCAAAGTTCTCTGATGCATTTAGAATCTCGATGCCAATGAACTCTTTGTCTTCGTTCATGTCCATTATAATATTACCAAATATCAATGATGACATGTATTCCTGATTCAGCTCGTATGCATAAAATGTATCATTTAATGAATCATAGTCATGTTTGCTATTTTCGTGATCAACCTTTTTCCTATGCATTTATTTCACCCGCCTATTTGTTTCTTGTTTGATACATGTAACCAATGATATTTTTAATGGGCTTTCGCTTCTGACGGCACAGATGAGAATAGCATCGTATTTATCATTATGCCTGTAAATTATTTGAAACTTATTATTATCCTGATCGACTATTCTTTTGGGAACATGTTTAAACTAAATATAAATGCTGCCTGTATAGACAGTATATGTTCATCTCAATCTTCAGCCGCTGGACGATATCACAGCAATATTGTTCCAAGACACCGAACTTATCCTTGAAGAATGTTCTCCTTCAGATGAAACGGATGTAATTGTAATTCGCATAAATCCATGTAACACTCAACCACTTTATTATAATAGTATGCCTTGCTGCACAGCAAAAAGTTGTAAACTTCAAAAAAAGATGTCGACGCTGAGGAAGAGATTCGAACTCTTGCAGCGCGTTAGCACTACCGGTTTTCAAGACCGGCGCCGTAGTCCACTTGGCTACCTCAGCATGTCGGATGGTATCTTAATAACAACTTCAGATATAAGGGTTTTGATTCAAGATCGATATTTGCTGACAAATTGTCGTGATTTTGGGAATTTATGTGGATCTTGTGGAGCTGATATGTAAAAGCAAAGTAAAAAGAGGAAGATTATTCCTCTGTAGCTTCAGCTTCTTCTTCTGCAAGAGCTTCTGACTCCTCCTCTAACTCAGCTGTTGGAGGAACATATGGGTGTTTCTCAACATATTCAAGGTTAGGGATACCGAGCTTATCAATAAGTTCGCTTGCGATGGTCATCTTTGAAACCATCCATCTCTGGTTAAATCCAAGCTCTATAGGAGTAAATATTCTGATAACATCATCAGTTACTTCTATCTCAATATCGGGCATGCCGGTGTAGAGTGAAAGAAGGCCCTGTGACTTAGCGATCCTGTCCTCAACCTTTTCTTCAATAGTGTACTCGTATTCGACTTCCTTACCTGCAAGAGCATGATTGAAGTCTACACGCACTCTGCGACCAATGATCTGTGCAATGACACCACGCATTCCGTTAACTTCAACAGGCATTCCCTGATATGGTCTCTGATCCTTGAACTGCTCCGTCAGTTTTGTAATGGAAACAGTTTCTATAAGTGCAGGGTCATGTGGACCGAATGCCTTTTCAGGAGCTATGCTAATAGAACCGGAATATCCTACTTCCTTACCTTCGAAATCTTCATCAAGACCTTTGATAGTGTGGCCGGAGCCTACAATAACAACATCCCCGCCGTAAACACCGCGTGGATTGTAGATACCGTTGTCTTTTGCAAGCTGTTCATCGGTTGTGTCAAAGATCTGTCCTTCATTGAACTTACCGGTATAGTTTATTTTTATAAAATCGCCTTTCTCAATTGCCAAATAGATCAACTCAATATTAGTTATAGATTAATAGTCAAGCTTATTAATGAAATCTATGAATGGAATTACCTGCACGCTATTCTCATATATCTTTAAGAATCTTTTGCCAGCAAAACTAAAAAGAAGAAGGAAAAATAGCGACTAATAATCAGAATGTACAATTATACCTCACTATAAAATATTAGATAATAGTTAGGTATATCTAATAGAATGTATTTTGTGATTAACAAGTATTTTAGAATACAGAAACATACTTAATAAATCATGTGTTTTTTGATGAACATATGGAGCCATAAGCAAAAGACCTACGGGTGCAACATCACCCTGCGAAAAACCTCATATTATCAACTAATAAGCAGACATGAAACCTGAAGAATCATATGATATCATCGTTGTGGGAGCAGGACCAGCCGGCTCCACAGCAGCCATGTACGCAGCTGAAAAAGACCTGTCCGTACTTCTGGTGGAAAAGAAGAAGGATATAGGAGTACCGCTGCAATGCGGAGGTTTTCTTCCACATTACCCCATCCTGCAGGAACTTGTACCCAACGCAGAACTGCCTGTAACCCTTGAAGAGATACCTTCAGACTGTATACATGCAACAGCCTCATACCAGCGTTTTATTGCCCCAAATGGCATATCCAAAGGATTTGATGTTGATGCCGATGCCATTGACAGAAGACGTTTTGACAAACATCTGGCAAAAGAAGCAGGCAAAGCAGGTGCAGAGCTGCTGGTCGGGACCAACGTCATCAAAGTAGATGATACAAAACTCTTAATGGACGGTGCATTCGGTAAATTCGAAGTAGAAGGCAAGGTTATCATAGGAGCCGACGGTCCCAATTCTGTCGTAGCAAAAGCAAACAATATGCTACGTGACGATGACCCCATGGGGACCGGTATAGCCTTTGAGTATGAACTTAGCAGCGTAGACGTTGACAGGGACGCCGTAGAAATGTACTTTGGCAAGGACTACGTTCCCGGTGGATACGCATGGATAATATCCCAGGGAGGAGATACTGCAAACATCGGTGTGGGTATCAGGGAAGCACTCTTTGAACAACATCTCTGTGCCAGGGACTACCTCGAACGATTCATGTATAAACACCCCATTGCCAGCGGAAAGCTCAGTGGTGCATCCATTACTTCAATTGTGGCAGGATTTGTTCCTGTTGGCGGAGCACCGAAAGTAACTGCAAATCACAACACACTCCTTGCAGGAGATGCTGCAGGACACATAATCGCAACCAATGGCGGTGGTATATCCACAGCAATGCTAGGAGGAAAACTTGCAGGTGAGGCTGCTGCTGACTTCCTTGCAGGCAAGTGTCAGCTTCAGGAATATGAAACACGATGGCGCCAGCAAATGGGACTTGAGATAAAAACCGCAGTCTACGTTCGCAAACTCATGGACAGGCTAATGCTTTCCGACAGGCTTATGTCCACAGCCATCAAAATGATAACTCCTGAGCAGATGAAAGCCATCCAGTGCGGACAACTTCCCGAACCTGTCAGGAAGACATTATTGAAACTGAATGTGGGACTCAGTTAAATGCACATCTTCGTATACGGGACCCTAAAAAAAGGAAATTCGAAGCACCAGTTACTGAATGGTTCCAAGTATCTCTGCACAACAAGGACAACGGAAAAATACACCATGATCGATCTTGGACGTTTCCCGGGTGTCCTGAAGGATGAAAAAACTTCACTATCAAGTTCATCCATATATGGGGAAGTCTACGAAATCACCCCACAAACCCTTGAAATTCTGGATCATTATGAAGGTGAATGGTACTTCAGGGAAGAAGTGGACCTTGAAACTGGCATCAAATCACTGATGTATTTCCTCAAAAATGTGCCAACAGTTAACTACGAAATAATCCCGAATGGAAACTGGACAAAGTAAAATAAGAGGAGAACACAAATGCCAGACACTGACAGCAGTATTCCTATGCTTAAGGACACTATTTGTTATGAAGCACATAGTAACCTCTATCTCAACATAACAAACCAGTGCAGTGCAAATTGTGTATTTTGCATCCGGGAAGCCGGCGACGGGGTTTACGGTTACAATCTTCGCCTCTCAAGAGAACCTTCTGAAGACGAGATCATAAAAGAGCTTGAAACTCTTGACCTTACAAAATATAAAGAAATCGTTTTTACCGGCTTTGGAGAACCGACATGCAGGTTTGATACAGTGATTCACATAACAAGCTGGCTGCACAAAAAAGGAAAACATGTCAGACTGGATACAAACGGCCATGCAGCACTCATGTACCCTGGCAGGGATCTTGTCACTGAATTGAAAGAAGCAGGTCTTGACGCAGTTTCTGTGAGTCTTAATGCTGAATCAGAAGAGAAATATAATCAGCTGTGTAAACCTGCCTTTGAAGGTTCATACCGGGCAGTCCTTGACTTTACAAAAAAAGCAATTAATGCCGGGATCAAGGCCCGTATGACCGTTGTCAGTCAACAGGGCATTGACATCAATGAGTGTGAAAGAATAGCAACTGATATGGGTGCTTCTTTCAGAGTAAGATAGACTCAAACATTAGAAATGTTTGAACAGGTCATCTCTTCTTGCACTATGTAATCTCTGTCTGATAAGTGACTTCAGGGATTTGATATCGCCTTTTTTAGCACAGATAGGGGCCACAGTATCGATCCACTGCTTCCAGGGTGGCAGCATTTCGAGTTTATCGCATATTCTATCCAGAGTTGCATCAAGTTCATTCTCTCCTATCTTGTCAGTCTTATTGATTGCCAATATTACATCTATGTCCAGCTCCCTGAACAGCTCAAATATCTCAATATCGATAGGGATCTCGTTCCGATCTTCCCATCGTTGTACAATATCAAGAAAAGTCGCACCGTCAATGACCAGTACAGCAATACTTACTCTTTCTGCATTTGTCTCAATATAGCGCACGATCTGGTCTTTCACAATATCCTGCTTACGATCCTTCACACCGCTCATGAATCCGAACCCGGGTAGGTCTGTAAGCAGCAGGTCAGAGTAGCGTATATGAGTCGGTTTCAAAGTGACACCCGGGCGTTTGCCTATCTTAACGTTCTTTCCTGTGATCTGCTTTAGAACGGAAGATTTACCTACGTTTGACCTTCCAGCAAAGAGTATCTCAAAATTAATACCTTCAAAATCATCTAGTTTTTTTGCCATTTTAATCCACTTTAACCTTAGGTTTTTCTTCTCCGATGACCTTGTCTAACTCATGGAGGAATGCTTCAAAAGATTCCTTAGTTATCTTTGCACCCGAACAGACACCATCCGAATCCCCATGGATCAGTATCAAAGTTGTCCCGATGATTAGAAATTAGAATTAAGATAATGTGCGTTATAGTATTTTGTCTTTGGTATTCTTCAGGAACTGGCTTATTGAATCCAGAATATCATATAAGAATTGTAACTTTCCATGATCTTGCTTTTTTTCAAGCATAGTTTCATCACTTTGTGCAGCATTCCCTGCATATTCTTCTTCATATGAACTTTCCTTTGTATGATCCAGGTCCCCATAAAGATTATCAGGCACAGTTTCATCAGGATCTAGAACATGCATTAGCTGTTTTTGAGAATAAATTATTCCTTCATATTCCTTTGAATCCATAAATTTGACCTGGGCAGCAGGTATAACAATGTCCCCTGACTTTTCCATCCTTACTGAATAATCAAGTGAGATCTTAGCACCTGGGTGAAGAACACTGTCCATACCAGTGTTACTGGAAATAAGAGTAGCACCTATAGGCAGTTGGTCTGAAATAGATACATGAGCCGCCCTGTCTCCTTCATTGCTAACATCCAGTGAGATGTTCACCTGTTCACTTAAAGAAACACTATTTTTGGAGATTGACTTATTTATGCTTATGAATGGACCGTGAATGGTTATATTTGAAGTATTAAGCTCTTTGAAATAAGTCCTTCCTTCATGTTCAACTTTGATAAGGGTTCCATTGAACAGGTAAGTACCTGGTCTCAAAGCTTTTAGTGAATATTCCAGTGTTTTTGTTTCATATGGGTCAAACGAAAGATTCCATTTTACATCAGAGTCAGGATCAAAAACAAATTCCGGGGGAATAAATTTATTGATACTCACAGATTCCTGGGGAATTGCTTTCAAGTTCTTTATTTTCATAGAAAGATGAGCTCTTTCATCAATATACACTTCCTTACTCATTCTTTCTTCAAATTCAAATGTTGCATCCATCCACGTTATTTTAACAGGCAAAGAACCCGTTGAATTAGAAATCGCGACACTAAGGGTGGTATAAGGAGCTGGGATATCATTACCAGTAACAATTTCAAGAGCTGTTATGTTAAGCCTGTCATCAAAAACACTATTGTTGGATATTTCTGTATTGTTAGCTAATATTGCACCCCATGAATCATGGTAAATACTTGTTACTGTGAGCATAACGTAATCATTTTCGTAATCGGTTGGTTTTGCCGGGGAAAAATCAGAAGCAGTTATGAAATAGCCACTATGGTTAATCTCATCTCCCCAATAAAGAGTATATTCCTGGGCATCCAGCCATTCAATTTCATTTGACTGTGCTCCCGCAACAATGCAGGAATTTACTAATAGCACAAGCAATCCGATGAACAGAATTATTCGCTGCCTCATGAAGTCATTACCTGTTTTTACGTCTGGATATGAAATATACACTGAAAAGTGCCAGTATCATAAAACTCGCTTCAAATCCTGGCTCTACCATATCATCCCCGGCATTGTTGCTATAATCTGAATCCTGATTACTGCTACTTACCTGCTGGTCAGTATTAGTTGAGCTTCCGGAAGGTGCACTCTCTGAATTTTCTGCCAACGGATCAAGTACAGTGATTACTGGCATGTTGGATATTTTTTCACCTTTATATTTTTCAAAATCTATGAACGTTGAAGTTGTTTCAGGAAGCTTCAGTTCCCCCAGTTCATCCACCTGAATTACATAAGAATAAGAATAGGACTTTCCATGCACTGCAACATCATGGAAACCCAGATCACCACTTACAAATGTTACAGTATCCGGTATGGTTTCAGTAGCAGTTACACTGGCATCCTTTGTACCCTGATTCTTTACAGTAACCTTTACAGTAAGCTCATCACCAGGATTTGCAGTTGAAGGACTTACAGTTTTAGTAAGAACAATGTCAGGACCATCTATTTGAATACTTGGTGTTTCTGACTTGAAAGTATATTCTTTTCCGTCAGGAGCAGTGAAGGTAGCAGTGGCTGCTGGAACTGAATACTTGCCGGTCTTTGTAGGCTTTAAAGTGTATTCGAATATTTTTGCCTTTGTTTCCTTTGAATTGAAAGAAAGTGTAACTTCACCATCAACGTTGTCCTGTATTTCAAGATCCTCTGTCTTTGGATTGCTAACAGACACCGAACTCAGGCCATATATCCCATTGTTCCATATACTAACAGAAACATGGGCAGTTTCATCCATATATATCTCTTTGGTGATTGTTTTTGTAACAAGAAGCTCTACTACTGGTTCTATAGTGATAGTTTTCGTTTCAGTATCTTCGAGTATTTCTCCATTGATATCTTCGGATTTTGTTGTAACTGTGATATCTACATCTGTTTCTTCCCAGTAATGTGGAATCTTAAGTTCGATCTCTATAGGCTTCAGTATTTCGTCCTCATCTATAGAAACAAAATGATAATTTGATTTGCCATCAATAAATTCCATCCCATCCACATCTATTTCCACATCCATATTGTATGCTTTGGCATCACCTTTGTTCTGGATATCAATTGTTGCTTTTATGCTTTGATGAGAAACAGTTCGAGGGTCATATGCATCCTTTTCAGGTTCAATTGAAATATCCATCTCAGGCATGCCCCTTTCATAAACATCTATAGCTGCTTTGGGGTTTTCCATATTGCCGGTCCACTTATCGATATTAAGAGTTACAGACTTTGCAAAGATTCGCAGGTCATCTCCTTTTTTAATATCGCGGAATTCAAATCCTTCGCCTGCACGTACAGGAAATATCTTTTGCAGTTGACCATCACGGTAGATGGCGATACTTACAAAACCATCTTCATTGAAATCTTCAGCTTTTATGGTATAGTCATTTAACGCTAGTGTGCCACCCCAATTCAGGGTCCCACTTTTATCAGGACTATCACTCCATTCGATATCAACCAGTTCGTATGCCATTGCAGATGAACTAAACAAGATCAAAACAATAAACAACCCAGAGAAAACTTCTTTTACTAACATAAAAACACCAGATATAGTTTAATGAAAATTATTTGCTTTTAGGGAGCAAGGGCTTAAATCCCTGCAGTTGGGAAGGTCGGTCAAGAGCTCTGGACCTAGAAGTAGATTCGGGAAGATTGATAAATGAAGGCTGGCTAATCATGCCTAAATTATGCTCATCGGTCACCAGAGAACTCCTGAAACCTGATTCAATTAGCCTTTCATGTTGTTCATGGCCGAAAGCATTATAGTCAAATTTGGATTCATTGCGCTTTTTTTCAGCTTCTTTTTTAGAAAGACCGGCGTTTATATCTCTTTCTTTATCTTTTATGCCGCTTTCTTTACCTTTTGTATACTGTTCTTTGATCAGATCTTCAAGTCCAGCCTCTTTTGCAAGTTCCTCAAACATAGAATATCGTTCACTGACCCATCCGAGTTCAGAATGTTTATGGTACCCTACCTTAAATCCAATATCATAGGCATTTTTAGAGAGTTCAGCTATCTCGGAATCAGTAAGCTGGGTTTTCTCTTCTTTTTTCGCAAAGAATCGTACCATTTGCAAACACCATCATTCAAGAAGATCAGTAACTACAAGTCCCTTGTCACTGAAATTTACCGAACGCATATTACAATCATGCTGCGTACCCCTCATTTTAATGACCTGTAGTGCACGGGTCATTGTTTTATCATAGAGGAAATTATGCATGAAAATTACTCCGTGGGCTGCAAACTGCTCTGTTGAGTAAGCTCCTGGATCGGTCATTTCAGAAATGAGTATAGTAGTGCAACCAAGTTTCTTGAGATTCCTGATGAAGCGACTCATTTCTTTTTCCTGAAGAGACATATCTTTTGTAGTGAACCTTATTGCTGATACAGAGTCAATAACCAGCCTTTTTACATCATATTCTGATACATAGGCCGCAATTTCCCTGAATACTATAGCAGGTGAAGGGGCTTCATGTTCTGCTGAACTTGCTGAAACGTCATATTCCGGAGTTATATATTCACTCATCTCATCCATGAAACCATACTCCATTCGTGGACCAAGATCCGCAAAAAGCAATTTTTTTATTTTTATGAGAGGTACTACGCTAAGAGAATAGTTTGACATATCATCAATAATATTCTGCGGACTTTCAAGCAATGTCACATAAAGACCTACTTCTCCAAGTGCTGCGCCATGTGCAAGGTACTGCACGCAAAAAGTCGTCTTCCCGCTACCCGGTGGACCGCTTACCAGATAAACACGCTCTGCAAGCAACCCGCCTTGCACCATTTCGTCAAAACCTTCTATGCCTGTTTTTATCCTCATGAGCTATCCTCTGATATTTATTATTGTGATATAATTTATTATTCATATATAAATATATATTCAACATATTTGAATACTTCGATTGCATAAACATCTATAAAATATAATATAATGAATAATAAGTATGATAATTGTAGAATTATTTTCCGACAGGTTCAAATTGATTCAAATTGATTCATATTCTATGCAATTAAAACATATTATTCCTATTCTTGAAGAAATAGCTCCTCCTGAGCTTGCTGAAGATTTTGATATTGGAAGAATAGGGCTTACGCTTAATCTGGAAAATAATGTTAATAAGATTGCTGTTGCCCTGGACCCTACTGAATATGTGCTTAAAAGAGCTGCAGAAATAGGTGCAGACCTACTCATCACACATCACACACTTATCTTCCAGCCCATCAACTGTATTGACAAAAAACTGGCAGACAGCCTCAAAATAGCAATTGATAATGAAATATCATTATACTCCATGCACACGAATTTTGATAAAGCAAAAGGTGGCATAAATGATGCTCTTGCAAACAGACTGGGACTGACTGATATAAAGGAAATACCCATTGGAAGAATAGGAACAATTACTCCATGTTCAACAGAGACTTTTATCAACCACGTTTCAAAGAGCCTTAGTACACACATACAATACACAGGCAACAAAGAAGAAATAAAGAAAGTAATGGTTTTCGGAGGCAGTGGTTTCAGGTCAGAGTATATTGAAACGGCAAGAAAATACGGTGCTGATGCTTATGTGTCGTCTGAAATTAAACACGATATAATACGCTCGTTCAGTGATATACTTCTTGTGGATGCAACACATTATGCCACTGAAAATCCGGGTATGCAGGACCTTTGTCCAAGACTTGCAGGAAAATTGAAACTCGATGTGGAATTCATAGACCATGACCCCTTTATTAAAACCATTTGAGAGCCTGTGATAAGATGCCAGCAGAAGATGAAATAGAAAATGATGAAATCGATGAAGATGAACTCGATGAGTTATTTGAAAAACAACTTCAGAAGAGAGGGGACAAAAAGCACCGTGGATATGGTGATTATGAAAGAAGAAGGATATACAGGGGACCCGATGTCAAAAGGGACCCAGAATAAAATCTAATTGGACAGATCATATTATCGATTATCGATAACCTGCTTACCACATTTCTCAGGAACGATTCTTAGTTCCCCACCTTCAAATTCATTTCTCAATGGGTCACTTTCAGCTATCCGGTCCAGAGTGACAGCAAGAGCTGCGACTTCTGAGTGAGGTTGGTTACCAACTGCAACATTCCAGTCAGCCATCTCATATATTTCGAATGGAACCTTTTCCGCACCCACAATTATCATAAGTTTACTGCATTGACGAATCTCAGGAACAGCATCTGGCAGGTTTATCCCATACATGGACAGATGACATATCTTTCCGCCTTCTTCTTTCCATTTCTTTATTTCAGCCATACAGTTGACATCGTTTTTAATGTAGAAGTCACCGCCCCATCTTGTTGAAACATCATCTATGTTACCGGCAAGTTTCTTATCCTCGGATGCCAGAAGCATACCTTCTGCACCAAAAGCCCTTGCTGTAAGGCCCACATGTGTGGTTATCCTCTTATCTCTCTGGGGACGGTGGCCAAGCCTTAGTATTACTATCTGTTCAGGCATAGATATCAGATTTCTGTAATATCACCTACTTTCTCAAGAAGCATACCCTCAACAATTATAGGAAGATCCTCTCTTGCACTTTTAATAGCATCTGCAAGTTTTTCTTTTTTCTCGGCATATATTGTCAGAACCGGCTGCCCTTTTTCGACAGACTGCCCGCGTTTCTTGTGAATCATAACACCTGCACCCTTATCATTTGGTGCACCTGCCAGCCTTGCTATCTGAATGATGCGTTTGTTGTAGAACTCGAGGATATAACCGTTAGCAGGGGCTGTTAGTTCTGCAGTGAACTCACCTACCTTAATATCCTTGTGAGTTACATCCGGATTGCCACCCTGTATCTCTATTATTTCTTTGAGTTTTGCCAGAGCTTTGCCATTCTTCAATGTCTCGATGGCAAGGTCATACCCCTGTCCTTTGGCAGCAACTCCCCCCATTTCAAGAAGCATGCCTGCAATTACAGCGCTCTTTTCTATGAGACTGTTGGGACCTTCCATTGTTTCAAGGACTTTGAGAGCTTCTATTACCTCTAGTGCCGGGCCCACAGTTCTTCCTACAGGGGATGCACCATATGTAATTGCACAATCCACATCCATACCAAGGCGTTCACCAAGACTTATGAGGTCCCTGGCAAGCTTTCTTCCGGCCTTTATATCAGGTAGTTTAGTACCTGCACCGGTAGGAAGGTCCATAACAACCTTCTGAGCGCCAACTGCACCTTTTTTAGCCATAATGGAGGCCAGTAGCTGGCAGTGAGGATCAATGGAAAGAGGATACTCAATCTTTATTAGCTTGTCATCAGCAGGTGCGATATTTGTAGCACCACCCCAAACAATGACACCACCCACCTTTTCGGTCATTTCCTTTATCTGCTGGGCAGTGAATTCCACCGGAGCAAGTACTTCCATAAGATCAGCGGTTCCGCCTGCGCCGGTTATAGCTCTGGAACTTGTCTTTGGGATAAGCAGGCTATTAGCTGCAACGATTGGAACTATGAGTAGAGTAATCTTGTTACCAGGCACACCACCTATTGAATGTTTATCCATTATAGGAGAGCTGCTGAATTCTATACGCTCACCTGTGTCTATCATTGCCTTTGTGAGCCATTCGGTCTCGTCTTCACTCAGATCCCTGATGTAAGTGGCAGTAAGGAAAGCTGCAAGTTCAATGTCATCGAGATTCTCTTCAACGATGTCCTTTACAAGCTCATTTATCTCGTCCCTTTCAAGCTTGAAACCATCCATCACTTTTCTGATTATGCGAGTGGATTTTGGTTTTTTTGCAGGTTCAACTTCCACAATTTCTGTCCATTCTCTTTGTAGTTGTTCCTGCACCTCATGATACAGTCCTATCATTCCCGGAGATATCATATCCTCCGTGAAATCAACAATGGCCGTAAGGGTTGTGTGGTTTTTAATCCTTACCCTGTCACCCTTATTAACTCCTAATTCCTTTGCGTCAATTGTATTCAGTATTACTTTATATTTACCGACTTTAATATCAATAGGCTGTACTTTTAGCTGCATATTTTCACCATTATTTTATACAGAATATGCACTAAGGAATAAATAGGTTTATGTTTCGATGCATGCAAGGATAAATAGAATAATGGTGATTCAATAGCAAATCTCCTTCTGTATATATTGCTAATCTTCCTAGGTTTCTATTACTACTGGTGTAATATAGGGAATATCTTCAATGGGGAATATCTTCAATCCTTGTCTGAATCCTGATCTTAGTATAGTCAAAATAACACGAAATACAGAATATATCTTAATGATTATGCAAAAAATATAATTTTAGAATAAATAGTTTCAAATAACATTCATGTACACTAGAGTTTAGAATCATATACTGGTAGTGTATGGTATTTTATTCTACAGGGACACAAGAATAAAATATCCCTACATAAGCAGGTGACTAAAAATTCATGAATTCGGAACTTTTGAAGTATAATGATGTTTCCATTAGCTATGGTGAGAAGGAAGTATTATCGAACTTCAATCTTGAGATTCACAAAGGAGATAGGATCTTGCTAAAAGGCAGATCTGGTGCAGGCAAATCCACACTTTTAAAGATGCCCATGGGTTTTGCACATCCCACAAGTGGCATTCTCTATTTTAATGGCGAACTGCTTGACAGTAATACTGTATGGGATGCCAGGAAAAGGATTGCCTACGTTTCTCAGGATCTTGACATTTATGAAGATTCCGTGAACGAATTTATCGAGGAGGTATTCTCTTATTCGTTCAATGAGGGTAAACTGGACCGTAATAAACTTCGAAGACTTCTTGTATATCTGGGTTTTAAGAAAGACATCCTTAATATGAAGTTTGCGGACCTTTCAGGTGGTGAAAAGCAACGGATAGGTATCATAATGTCAGTGCTAATAGGAAAAGATATTTACCTGCTTGATGAGATTACTTCCTCCCTTGATTCAGCATTGAAGGAAAAGGTAGCTAATTATTTTCTGGAACGTAAAGATTGGACTCTGGTGATAATCTCCCATGATGATATCTGGGAAAAGGAAGATGTGAAGGTCTTACAGGTGGATGTTTGAATGGAGGTCTATGATATTAGTTATTTGTCCCTGCTGGCATGTTTCCTCTTGCTTTTAATTCCACTTGCTATAAGTTACTATTTCAAACCTGAATTTATTAGAGAAACGATTATTTCAGTTTCAAGGATGGTCGTACAACTTGCCTTTGTAGGAGTTTTCCTGACGCTACTTTTTGAGCTAAATAACTCATTTGTGAATCTTCTGTGGTTATTGGTCATGGTTCTTATGGCAAGCCACAGTACGATAAGCGATGTAAAACTCAATCTGAAGAAACTAATGCTACCTACAGTGATCTCATTTTTAGTGGGCAATTTCCTTGTACTTTTCTATTTTAATATGTTCGTGATTAATCTGGAAAATCTCTTTGATGCCCGTTTTCTTATACCCATATTTGGTATGTTCCTTGGTAATTCACTTCGCAGTAATATTGTAAGTATCGACAGTTTTTACGAGATAATGAAAAGGAACGAGAATCGCTATCATTACAGTCTTTCATTGGGTGCAAAGAAACATGAAGCTATTCTCCCTTATGCAAAAAAGAGTTTTGAAATAACATTAAAACCTTCAATAGCAAGTATGTCTACAATTGGCATAGTCGCTTTGCCAGGAATGATGACAGGTCAGATCATCGCAGGCTCCAGCCCCATCCTTGCAGTCAAATATCAGATAGCTATAATGATAGGCATATATGTCTCCACTATGATGACGGTTGTTATAGGTATATTCATGACCATTCACTCAAGTTTTGATAATTATGGAATCTTGAAGAAGGATATTTTTAGGTGAATTGTTGGGATTTTTACAAACAGAGCTACAACTTGAAGTTACTTGTAAGAATCTCCATGTCTAAGCGTGGAGTAATTCAAAAAAGTATAAATCTCCTGAGGACATCACAGTCCTTGCATAATATTTAGCATGAGGCTGTATAGCGGAGTAATGTCATTTTGTTTGTAATTACGAGTCTGTGGCGAAGAAACTGAAGGGTTAAATGTTGGCTCAAAGTCTGACGGGCATATATGCCTGATCAGGAATGGAAAACACTGATAAGCGCATGACCATATGCGTTTGCTGTGACGAAAACGAAGATGCTAATAAGGTCATGTGATTGAGTGAGATATCGTGTAGTTTTGGGAGTATTGGGTTCTATTCTCTGGTTGCTTGCCGGATTTATGATAATACCCTTGATCGTTGCTCTGTATTATGGGGAAGCCCTGCACATTTTTGTCATTCCTCTTATTTGCGCGATAGTTATTGCTTATCTTCTGACATTGTTTTTTAAAAGAGAGGATGAAGAATGGAATCTAAAGGAAGGATTTTTAATTGTGGCTTCAACCTGGCTTATTGCAGCACTGCTTTATTCACTTCCCTACATATTAGAAGGCGTTCCTCCGATCAATGCCTTATTTGAATCCATGTCCGGGGTTACAGCTACAGGAGCAACTGCACTTCCAGATATTGAGGGCCATAGTAAAAGCCTGCTTTTCTGGAGAAGTCTGATTCAGTGGCTTGGAGGCATGGGAATTATTATGCTCTTCGTTGCTATCCTTCCAAAACTTGGAATTGGAGGGAGGCAAATGTTTCGTGCAGAGGTTCCGGGGGTTCAGGAAGAAAGACTGCGCCCAAGGATAAGGGAGACTGCAAAGATCCTCTGGCTTGTTTATATTGTGTTGTCCTTTGCAGAATTTATTATTCTGATGATTGCAGGATTGTCTCCGTATGATTCTATCACCCATACGTTTACATCCATTTCATGCTCTGGTTTTTCTCCTTATGCAAACAGCATAGCAGCTTTTGACAATCCTCTGGTAGAGGGTATTCTTGTTGTATTTATGTTTCTTGGGGGAGCAAACTTTGCCCTTCACTACAAAACGATATTTAATGATAGAAAAAGCCTGATAAGAGATCAGGAATTCAAGTTCTACCTTTTTATAATTGTGTCTGCAACCCTTGTTCTTGTTTATGAGCTCTTCAGAAACGAAGTTTATTCCATTGCTGATGCTTTTAGATACAGTATTTTCCAGGTTGTTTCCATTCTGACAACTACAGGCTATGCATCTGTGGATTTTAATCTCTGGCCGGATTCTCCAAAATTCATACTCTTTTTGCTAATGTTCATAGGAGGTTGTGCAGGTTCTACTTCAGGTGGTGTGAAAGTAGTGCGCTTGCTTCTTCTGCTAAAATATACACAGAATGTTCTTCACAAGACAATCCATCCAAAAGCTGTCATACCTATTCGCTTTAATAATAAAACAGTGCCGGAAGAAGTAATCCATTCTATAGTGTCCTTTTTGGTAATATACATACTAATCTTTGCTGTAAGCTCAACACTGCTTTCCATGATGGGTATGGATTTCATTACTACCCTGAGCGCCTCCATTGCAACCCTTGGCAATGTAGGACCGGGTCTGGGTCTTGTAGGCCCCATGGCAAGTTTTGCTAGCATACCGGATCCTGGCAAGTTGATCCTCATCGCCAACATGTGGATCGGAAGGCTTGAGGTGTTTACAGTTATAGTACTGCTGACACCGACTTTTTGGAAAAACTGAGCAGAAAAAGGCACAGTGACTACATGAAGAAGAATGCTGGAATTTGAGGGACCTTTTTATAGTCATACACTCAACTAATTATACTTGAATTGATATATTTTATTCTATGAGAGGAACTGACCGTAACATTATTAAGAAAAAGCTAAAACCTGACGATCTTGATGCTTTAATAAAGAAAGAAAA
>Ga0265295_1004808_pt1 | contig 17868 bp, 18 predicted proteins | sample Munlansysbiofilm_FD_192503 | JGI IMG/M metagenome (GOLD analysis project Ga0265295, IMG submission 192503) | Leachate microbial communities from a municipal landfill in Southern Ontario, Canada - Methane capture system biofilm | ecosystem: Engineered > Solid waste > Landfill > Unclassified ...
ATGATTAAAAATTGTTGCATACTTAACAAATTCTCCTTCAGGCGGGGCAATGAGGTGATGCTCAGGTGCATTCTCTTTGTCGGCCGTCATTAATACATATGTATATTGTTGTTTACTGACACTAACTGGTACCGATAATAATAATTCAACTTGTATTTTAATGTCTTGTTTTTGAAACGCCTCTTTTTTATTTGTGTAATTTTCAATCATAAAATACACCTTGCCATTATTGTCAACAATGATGTCTTTGAATGAGGTGAATCCCAATAGGTTTCCCATTAATTGGTCATGCTGATATACAAGTTTAAAATGTGAATCAAAAACAAACAGATAGGAATTTAAATGTTCATATCCTTTAAAATTATAAACTACTAGTGCATAAAACTCTTTGTTTTCACTTACATGTATTGACCATGTATAATTCTTTTTCATTTCTTTCATTTCTCCCACCATCTTTAGGTCACTATTGGACATGCCAGACTTAATGTCGAATGACTCCCTAAACAGATAGTTTTTTTCATGTTTTTGATTAAAAAACATGCTTAAAATGTATATGCTGCCATTTTCGAATCTATACTCCAAGATTTTTGACTTTGAATATTGTGCAGAAAGTTTGATTGTTATTTCTGATTTTAGAGCTGCAGTTTTAATGTCATTTGTTTTTATTTGAATTTCTTTATTATGTTTAATCGCTCTGAAAAAATAAACTGACGCATCATCATGTCCAAGATATTCAAAGTACATTCCATTGTAAACGTATGAGAAAAATTCTTTGAATTCGGCATTTTCCTGAGCGTTGACAGCAAAAGAAATTTTGCAAATAAAGAATACTAAAAAAGATACTTTCCAGAAATTATTACATTTTTTTGTTATTTGAAAATAATTAATTGTTCTCATTTTTTATTGGTTTTGTTTTTTTTTGTGGCGATAGCCTACTGAAATATTTCCAAAAAATCCTCCGTCAAAATCTCTTTCAGCTTGAATGCTGTTTCTCTTATGCATATAAACTATCAGTTTAAATCCTATTTCAGGAGTAACAGTGAAATTCTTAAAAATCGGGATAATCCAGCTAAATGACGGTATAAATTCATTATATGCGAACCCGGGTAGTGAATTATATGCATAAGTTACTCCACCATTAAAACTTTTCATATTATCAATTATGTATTCTTTGTATTTTAGAATCGCTCTCCATCCTGAGGTTTTAGCAACAACATCGAAATTTTCAAATTCAAGCACGTTCCAAAACTTATATGTTCTTGGTCTGAAATATCCTAAACCAATGGTTAATGTGGATTCTCCGAAAATTGATTTTTCAAAATTCAAATTGATGTCTCTATAGAAGGATCTACTGATATCGGTATATATTTGGTAAGAAAAGGGACTCGTGCTTTTTCTTTTTTTAGGTTGGTTGTAATAAGGGACATCCTCCTGTGCGGACAAGCCAATACTTGCAGCGAGTCCACACAAAAAGAAAATGCTTGTAATCAGGATGTTTTTCATATTGAGTTAAAATCTTATACCTACAATAATAGGGGCGTGAATGTATGTATCAATGAATGAATCAATAGATAGATAGCCGGGTTTTGGAGAATAAGTTGTAAGGAAATTTCCAAATCTTGCACCGGCTACAATGTTAAATGATGCCATTAATCTGTTTTTAAATTCAAATGCAATGATACTTTTTCTAACGAAAACATCATTTATATTAAGATTACTAAAATGAACGAGCTGATAGCCTATTGAAATATAATGTCTTAGGTTCGGTTTTCTTGGCGTATGGTGATAAGTTGCTGAAATCGAAAAATTTAATTTTGAGTCGGCTTTCAGAAATTTGTTGTGGGAGTTGAAATAAAATACAGTCTGCGGGATTGTATAGAACTTGTCTTTTTGAAGTAAAATAATTTCTCCTTCAACTGAAAAACTTTGATTGAGTATTCTTTGATATCCAAAAACGAAATATGGCTTATGCAAGTAAGTTAAATCAGTAAAGACGGCATTTTTTCTTGAACTTATCCCACCATCATCCAAGTATTGATATGGATTATTTTCTTGTGCATCCAAAATATTGCACAATAACACAATGAATAATGTAAATATGCTTATGGGTTTCATATAAGTCAATATTAAAATTTCTCAAAGATACTTGTTTTTTGTAATAATACTAATAAAATTCAAATAATTGAAATTAGCGATGAAGAGTATGCGCCGGTTATGAGTTTTTGTAGATATGTATATAAGCATACGGGCAATCAAATAGATTGCCCGTTGCCTAATTTATTATGGTGTTATTGTTGAAAAGCTTTCGTTTTGCTGTCTCCAATTTAACCTATTGATTTTCCATTTTGCTTTTATCAATTGACCAACCTGTTTTTAGTCCGACAACAAACCAAGCAAGTGCAAGTGCGCCTACAGCAAAAATGGTATCTCCAATCATTCTTGCCCAACGAAGTGTTTGCATGATAGGCTCCTGCATGAATTCAGAAGAACGAGCATACCACATACCATGTTTTATACTTGCAATCGTTTGCAGGACGCCAATTGGAAGAAGACTTAGTAATAACATAAGAAGAAGACCTATGTTTAGCGACCAGAAGGCAAAACCTATTATTTTGTCTTTCCAAACGAATTTGGTCGTGAGGCCTTTTAGAACAAAAAGCATCAATCCAATGGCAAGCATTCCAAATACTCCGAACATTGCAGCATGACCATGAAGAGGAGTAGTGTGAAGACCCTGCATATAGTACAATGCAATTGGAGGGTTAATGAGAAAACCGAATAAGCCAGCGCCGACAAGATTCCAGAAGGAGACTGAAATAAAGAAATAAATAGGCCATCTATATGTTTTTACCCATTCGGTTGATTTGCTCAATCTCAAATTTTGATACGCTTCAAGTCCTATCAAAACCAAGGGAACCACCTCAAGAGCAGAAAATGATGCTCCCACTGCCAATACGCCTGTTGAGGTGCCTGAAAAATACAAGTGGTGGAAAGTTCCTAAGATACCGCCAGATAAATAAATAATAGCAGTAAAAAGCGCTGCTGTTGTGGCGAATTTCACATTGAGTAGTCCCATTCTGACAAATAAGAAAGCAACAATGACCGTAGCAAAAACTTCGAAGAATCCTTCAACCCACAAATGGACTACCCACCATCTCCAGTACTCTGCCACAGATAAATGAGTATGTTGTCCCCACATAAGACCGGCACCATAAAATCCTGCAATAGCAACAGCAGAAAGAATAAATATAATAAGTAATTGTCTATTTTCTGAAGGTTTTCTTAGTGCCGGCAACAAAGCGCGGAGCATGAGAACTAGCCAAATGAGAAGTCCAATAAACAGGAATAGTTGCCAAAATCTGCCAAGATCAACATATTCGTAGCCTTGATGACCAAACCAAAAGTTTATTGTATATCCTAGTTTTTGCATTACACCCATCCATTCGCCGATGAGTGAGCCAGCGACAATAACCAGTAAGGCAAAAAACAGAAAATTAACTCCAAGTCTTTGGTATTTAGGCTCGACACCTGAAACTGCAGGGCTAATAAATAAACCAGCCGCAAGCCATGAAGTGGCTATCCAAAAAATTGCAAGCTGCACATGCCAAGTTCTTGAAATTGCATATGGGAAAATGGTATCTAGTTTTAAACCAAAAAATCCATCGCCTTCAACACCATAGTGTGCAGTAATAACGCCAACAAGAATTTGTATTAGAATAAGACCCATCACAATCCAGAAATATTTCAAGGTTGCCTTCATTGATGGTGTCGGATGCAGCCCAATCAAAGGATCATTTGTGGGAAGCAAAGATTTATCAATTTCGCTAGATTTGTTGCGTGCATGATTGTGTGCATGATAAAATGCAAGCAAACTCACACCTATAAGAAGCATGATGACACTTACTCCTGTCCAGAGGCTCATGCCAGCAGTTGGAGTGTTTCCAACTGTGTCATCAGGAGGCCAGTTGTTGGTATATGTTATTGATGAGTTTGGTCTTTGGGTTACACACGCCCATTCAGCCCAGAAAAAGAAAGCATTCATTTTATCCATCCTGTTCACATCCTTAATGGAGTTTGCAGGAATTGCATATGCCGCACGTTCTGCATCCAATGATGGATCATTCATAAATAATCCTGTGTAATGAGCACTGATAACTTGAATAGCTTCTGCACGATCCAAAGATACTGTCAAAATACCTGTGGCGCTGTCATAAGTGTTGGCACGAAGTCTTTCCTGAAGTCTTGCTTTTAATGATGCTTGCTTTTCAAGATCAAGATCTTCGTAAAGCATATTATTGTCTTCCATTGACCACTTGTCTAAAAGAAAGACCGCTTCTTTATGCAGCCAGTCAGCTGACCAATCAGGAGCTACGTAAGCGCCATGTCCCCATATGGACCCAACTTGCTGTCCTCCAATTGATTGCCAGACATTTTGTCCCTCCTGAATATCTTGTGCGGTAAAAAGTACAGTGCCGTCAATAGAAACTACTTTGTCGGGAATGGGAGGTTTTTCCTGATAAATCTCACGACCATAAAAACCGAGAACTGAAAAAGACGCAATAACGACGCCTGTTAAAATTAACCATAGGGTTTTAGTTTTCATCTTTTTTATGTTTTATTATTGTTATTCAGATTCATATTTGATGACACTCGTGGGGCATATATCTACAGCTTCTTTAATTTCATCTTCGTAAAGAGAAAAATCAACGCCTTCGATTACAATCATCTTGTCGGGCACTTCAAATACCATTGGTGCCACATCTGCACAGCTTCCGCATGAAATGCATTCATCTGTGGTTTCATCGAGCCAAACTTTTGTTATTGCCATGATTTATGTGTTTTAAGTGAATAATTATCAATAAATGGTTGTTGTTATTATGTTAATAATAGCTTGTTTAAAAATGTAAATACGTCTTTGATTATTTGTCAAATATAAAGTTATTTCATCCACTAGTCAAAATTAAACATAGTTAAATTTCTGTTAAATTCAGTCATATTTGCTATTAGCTTTTGTCTATTCTCATTTGGTTGTATCAGAAAGACTACACTGCAAGAATGGGGATGTGGCTTTTTAGTATCATGTTTATTTTTATTTTTTGTCTGACTATCTCATAAATAGTATATTTTCGCATTGGAATATTTTGTTATATTCACTTATTTAAAAAATAAATTACATGAAAAAACATTTACACTTTCTTAGAATCATTTGCACCATTGCGTTGATGACCGCCTTACCTTCAGCAAGTTTTGCTTGGGGACCAGATGTCATTGTAAATCCTGTGGCTGGCAGGTATTATTCTGCGGCAAAAGTCTCTGTTGCTTATGACGGGACGATTTATTACGGAAGGCTCTATTCAGAGGTCAGTGCATCGGGGCAAATGCGATATTTTGAAGTGCTCAAATCAGTTGACAACGGACTTACATTTACATTTTTTATTGGCAGCTCTACTTCAGTTTCATCGAAATACATAGACCTTGACATTCTTGCAGTAGGAAATGATGCTGCGACATTCAGGCTTTTTGTTGCCAGAACTCATGTGGATACTGTTTCGGGACAATCGATGTTTAATGTGTGGAACTATGATGCCGCAGGCAATTTTGCTTTTGTTTTAAATGAAAGCTATACAAACACGACAGAGCGGGGGTGGGGAAGTATTTCGATGGCATCTGATTATCGCGAAAAAAGCACCAACTCGTCACCTTAATCGTTTTCAATTGCCGCTGTAAAAGCCGGAGTTCGTGATTCGATTATTGTTTGGACCGACGAAGTTGGTAGCACAGCTTTGCACCGCGTAGGTCTAGTTGGAACCAACAATTTTTTTAGAAACGTTAGCATTGCAGTTGGGTCAACCTCTCATTTTACCACTTTGCACGGTCGTTTGGGGATTGCATATGATTTTTATAAAAACTTGACGGATACTTTGGGTGGCATTCGTGTCATGTTTCTATTCCCAGAAACTGGTATTGTTGCTAATGGTCCGTACTCGATTGGCGTTGATACAGTGAATTACCGAAATCCCATGATTGCAATGTCACAAAAAACCGATGCCATAGGCTCTGGAATTGGCAATTTTGATATAAGAACCATTGTCTTTTATGAGCATAAAGATGGAGGCATTTATGGTTCTGTGACCGATGCTATCATTGAAACTGCACCTAATTTTCAATATCTTTTTGTAGTTGCCAGTAGTTTAATAAAAGGCGTACAATTACACGCTATTTATGACCCCTATAATGAAAACTTCCTAATGACTTACTATGATAAAATAAATAAAAAGCTTCCTTTTTGCACCAAATCACTGACTTCACCAGGTGCTTTTGCTCCTATTGTGCTTCAGGCGAACTATCGTGATGCATCAACACCCAGCACAGTAGCTGTGAAGCCAAGAGTTGATATTAATCAGTTTGCAGGAAGAGTTGAATTTGCATGGAATGATTCAGGTGCTAGTATGTTTGAATCAGATGGAATTTATGTCTCGATTGATGAGAATAATATCGAATCCGTCAGCAACCTGCTTCTGTTCCCCAATCCCACAACAGATTATGTAAACATCGCTTTTAATTCGATTTCGAAACAGACAATAAAACTCGCTATCTACGATTTAAATGGTCGCGTGGTTTATTTTAAGGAATCTGATGTGATGCAGGGTGAAAATCTGCTTAATGTTTATACAAAAGATTTGGCTCAAGGTCAGTATGTTTTGATTGTTTCTAGCTTTAATAACAATTACCCAATTAAACTTATTATCAGCCGATAAATGGAATTAATCTTCAATTTCTTAAAACCGGTCGCAAGATAAATGCAGATCGGTTTTTTATTTCGTATCTTGCTGATTATTATTACTTAAGTATCCTGTGTTTTGTTAATTAATTTGGATAATTTTGTAAATTCTTTAAAATTTAAAGCTCTATTCATAATGAAAAAAACTACAACAATCTTTTTCTTAATTCTCAGCATTTCCTTGTTTTCCCAAACTAATTGCGACATAACAAATTCAAGCACTAGCATTCTAGGGGCAGAACTTTGTAGCGAAAACTCTATGTTTAGTGGAACCCTCGCCAACGACATCATCGTGCCAGCAGATTACGATATGACCCTGACCGCCATAATGCCATGTATTGGGGTGTACCCTGATGTTACTATTACATCAGCTATTATAAAGGTATATAATAATGTCAGTGGTTTGCCAGGTGGAACTCCCATTAATTCACAAACGGTAACACCAATATCTTCAACCTTTAAAGGGAACCAATTTGATAAGGATTTTTCGTATGTATTATTTAATCTAGATCCCGTTTTCCTTCCAGGATCTGCAGGGGTAAGTTATAGTTATTGGATATCAATTCAAGTAAACATATCAGCCAATTCTGGAGATTATCCGGGTGCTTATATGGAAGTTACTTATGAATCGTTTGTTGGAGAACCGATTACTTTTAGCAGTGGTGGTGGTTTTGTTGTTCCAAATAAAGTAAGAGATGGGGTTTATACATTTTATGCTAATTGTGAACCTAAGAGTGGCGTTGAATTTCCGTACCCTTATTGTGGTCCTTTGGCGTTTGGAACTGTGGAACCAATTACTTTGGTTGAAGTTGCGGGCATAAGCAATTCTACTAGTGCACTTTTAGATGGTAGTCCAGGGCACGAAGATTTCACACATATTGTAGGTGAAATGGGAAGAGGAATGACCTATCCCATTACTTTAAAGGGTAATACAGTGGACGCTGGCAATAACAGATTCGTTGTTTTTATCGATTGGAATCAAAACAATGTTTTGGATGACGCGGGTGAAGTCTATGTAATTGATCAAGTACTTAATCATTCGACTGGGACAGATGCTGAAATGGTCAAAGATGATATCGTAGTTCCTTTCAATGCTTTATTAGGAACAACAAGAATGCGTGTGAAAAAGACTTATAATGGACCTTTTGTTGACCCATGTGTTTCCGGATCAAGTTGGGGACAAGCGGAGGATTACACTATTAAAGTTACCGAAGGTACTGGAATATCTGAAAATAACGAGTTGTTTGGATTTTCTTTTTATCCTAATCCTTCTTCCGATATTGTTTATTTGCAATCTGCAAAAAATATTGAAAGCGTATCATTATACAATCTTTTGGGACAGGAAGTTTTGACTGCCAAAGTGGGCTCTGCCTTTTCTAATTTGGATGTGTCGTGTTTAAGTGCAGGTACTTATATTATGAAAGTCATCGTTAATGGAGAAATGGGGGCTTATAAGTTTTTGAAACAATAAGAGTTTTTCCATAGAGATATATAAAAAGAGAATGTTCCAAAAGGGAAGTCTTTTTTTATTTTGTTCTTTTAGTCAGTGTTTTTTGTATGCATAAATTTAAATTCACATTGATGCGGAAAACATTTCAAGTCATCGATGAAATAATACTGAATCTCAATGTGGATTGTTTTTGAGTGATATCTATCGTGGGTGGATATGAACATTATTACATATTTGTCTTTTTTTTATGGATTAATTGTAATAATTTTGTTGATTATTTATAACTAATGTACTATTCAAAATGAAAAAAATTATCTTTTTATTACTTTGCTTTATTCCATTTTTAGGCACTGTAAACGCTCAAACTATTGAAGAATTATTGAATCGCTCGGCGCAATCGGGAAATTCTTTGGGGCAGGAACCGGCAAATCTATTTACTTCAGAAGAGATGTTGATGTTGCATAATTATTTTGGCGATAACAATCCTATCAATCCCCTTGAAACTCTCGCTGACGGAGATGTCTTTGCGGCGAATATACATCATGGTTTTCCAGCAGGTTGTGGGTTTTTTCCAATATCAGGGCCTTTTAATATTAACTTTATTAATTCCAGCAATTTATTATATGTAGCAGGTGATCAAGATGGATCTGGTAATTATTATGGTTTAACTTATGAAGGATATGACTGGGATAGTCATGTTTTTAAGTTGATAAAAATAAATCCAGTAAATGGTGCAGAAACCGTAATTGGTGAATTGGGCAATAGACCAGGGCTGCATTTTCCAGCTGGCTTGTCTTGGAACTATGCAAATCAAACGATGTATGCCATGACTAGTGATCTTGATGTTACGAACCTCTATACGATCAATTTAACGACTGCAGAGTTGACATTGATAGGTGCAACAGGAAATACTAAAGGGATTTGGTTGGCAATTGATAATTTTGGCAATGGTTTTCTAGCAGACATTGAAACAAACAAATTATACTCTGTGGATTTAGTATCTGGAGCAAGCAGTCCTATTGGTCAATTAGGGTATAGCCTAATGGGTGTTCAAGACGCAGATTTTGATCCAGCAACTGGAATTTTATATACCGTCCATAATTTCGGTGGAGGTGGAAATAATTTGTGTTCAGTTAGTACAGCCACGGGAGAGTATACAACCTTAGGTAGTGTGAATAATAACCAAGCACAAATTGGCTTTTTCTCTATTTCAGGGACTCCATCAGGGATCTCAAACAACTCTTTAGAAGGATTTTCATTTTATCCAAACCCAGCTGTTGATGTTGTATATTTAGAATCAGTTGGAAATATTGAAAATGTCATCATTTACAATTTGTTAGGCCAGCAGATAATTACAAGTAATATCAATAGCACAAATACACAATTGGATGTTTCTGCTCTCAATACAGGTATTTATGTTATGAAAGTGCAAGTCAATGGCGAAATAGGAAGTTATAAGTTTATTAAAAACTAAACACATTTAGTTTTTTGAATTTTAAAAGCCATCTCAATCAAAATCGGGATGGCTTTTTCTGTGATACCCTTTTTCAGTACCTCTAATCTACGCATCAATCATTATTAGAGGTGTCCTTTGGATATTTAGTCGTATCAAGGTCTATAATATTGGCACCACGTTCTAATGCGTTGAGAACTTCTTTTTCTTTAAACTCTTCAATTTGGTCATAACTTAAATCAAACAGGTCTTGTAAACCGACATTGTGCAATGCTTCGTTCTTGTCAATTACATTGTCGCTATATATGAGTTCAAATTGTCGAGTTAAGCATTCTGCTACCGCATCACGTCTGTATTTGTAAAAGTCGCCTTCTTTGATTTTGAAATATTTCTTTAATAATTCAATATTCTTTTTTTCGGCGTCTGTGATGATATGGTCTTTGAGGATCAAGTTGATGTATGCAATAAGCAGGTCCAGAATCCCTTTCTTTATCCTTTCAATTTTTCTAATTTTATGTGCTTTAAGCACCTTCTCGATACTCTCTTTGTCCAGTTCTCCATTGTGAATTAGTTTGGCTAAGTCCATAATATGGGGACTCAAGGTGTCAATGGCAATAATGCTTTTGAATGCTTCTTGTAATTGTAAATCGTCTTTTGGTAGTGCTGTTCCCATAATGGTTCTCTTTTATATTTGCGTTCACAAACTAATACTTTGTTTTAGGCTTTTGCACAAAAATAAACAAAAATTCACATTAATATGATAAACCCTTCAAATAAGCGCAGAGAAAATGTAGAATAAGGTAGAGTTGGCTGTTTTGTTTTTAAAAGAAAGTGGTTGATTCAACTTTGATTTTCTATAGGATGCTTTGCATGTTATTCTCTTTTGTTTGATTTTACCCTTCTGTCCCTAAAACAATTCTGAACTTTCCTCTTTTCCCTTGTCCCTTTCTTACTCTTTTTCGTTGTTAAGCATTCTCAGAACCCTTCTTATTTCATCAAAGAATTCTCTATCGTTCAGTTCAGGGTTTTCAATAATTAGATCATACACCTTATATAAGAAATCATTTTGATTTCGGAGTCTAGCAACTTTTAATCTTGATTTTGAAAGGGCTGATAAATAGCACATTGGTGCAGTTTTTTCGGAGAGAAAGTCAATTAAAAGATCATAATTCTCGCCAAGGATTTTATCAATGAAATCAGCTTTGGGAAATCCGGTTAAAGAAGTATGTTTTTTGTTGATATAATGATATGCGGTTTTTTCAAAACACCAGTGTGGACTTTGTTTAAATGGCGCATATCCAACGGAACAAACATTTATTCCCGAATCTTCCAGCGTTTTGATGATGCTGAAAATGATCAAACTTTTTTGTTCTTCCGATGCGTCAAATAAAATCAAGCAGCTTTTTATTTGCGACAAAGGAAGCAGTCTCTTTTGTCGGCGTGGCTCCTGGACAGCAAAATGTTTTTTCAGCTTTTTGTAGAAAATGACCTCTTGAATCTTTCCTGCCATATTTTGTTTGTAAAACAATAAGTTACAAAAGTAAGAAAAAATGAATTAATGATTTTGTGATTTTGTATAAATTGAAAAAACGTATAAAAAAAATGCATAAAGAGAGTTTTTTACTACTTTATCAATGTCTTGCGCTCATGTCTTTTTTATATATTTGCATAATGAAACTCACTTTTCTGGGCACCGGAACATCTCAGGGGATTCCTGTATTAACATGTAAATGTGAGGTGTGCTTGTCAGATGATTTTCGAGACAAAAGGCTGCGGACTTCTGCATTGATAAGTACCGAATCAACAACCATTGTCATTGATGCAGGCCCAGATTTTCGTGCTCAAATGCTCAAAGCAGATGTGCAAAAACTGGATGCAGTTTTTCTTACTCATGCTCATCATGATCATGTTTCAGGGATGGATGATGTCAGGGCTTACAACTATAAACAAAAGATGCCTGTATCAGTTTATGGAAACCACGAATGTTTGTCACATGTGAGCAGGTATTATGATTATGCATTTGAAGAAGATAAATATCCTGGTGTTCCTGAATTCGACCTGAAAGAGTTGGACAAACAGCCGGTTACTATTGGGGATATTCAAATTCTTCCGATTCCTGTGCTGCATGGCAAATTGCCTATTTTGGGTTATCGTTTCGGTCCTTTGGCGTATATCACCGATGCTAGCTATATCTCAAGTTCATCATTACAACTTCTTGAAGGTGTTGAAGTTCTCGTGATTAATGCACTCAGGCATAAAGAACATCATTCTCATTTTAATTTTCAGCAGGCTTTGGACATTATTCAAATAATTCATCCAAAAAATTCATTTTTGACTCACCTTAGCCACATGGCTGAAACACACATCGAAATTGTAGATAGTATGCCCAGAGGTGTGACTCCTGCTTATGATGGCTTAAGTATAGAAGTATGAAGTTTACATCGCTGATTAAAATGTTTTTTGTTTTTTTGCTGTTATCTTGCAATAGACACAGTGATATTTCTGATGATGTGATGATCTTTTGCTACAATGAACCTGCAAATATCACATCACTCGATCCCGCTTATGCCAGAAGCATGGCTAATATTTGGGGAGTCAATCAAGTATTTAATGGGCTTGTACAGTTGGACGACAGTCTTCGTATTGTCCCTTGTATTGCCGAATCATGGGATGTTTCACCCGATGGTTTGGTGTACACTTTTTATCTAAGAGATGACGTGTGCTTTCATCCCGATTCTTCAATTTCATCTGATAGAAGAGTCGTTGCTGCTGATTTTGAGTATTCCTTCAAACGAATCCTTGATCCTGAAGTTGCATCACCGGGCACTTGGATATTTCAGAATGTTAAAAGAGATTCCCTCAATAATCCGGCTTTTGTGGCTGTCAATGATTCTGTTTTTACAATAGAATTGGATAAACAGTTTCCTCCTTTTATCGGACTTTTGGCCATGCAATATTGCTCTGTTTTGCCACGTGAAGCAATTGAGTTTCATGGACAGGATTTTAGGAAGCATCCCGTGGGAACAGGCCCATTTATGTTTGCTTTTTGGAAGGAAAATGTAAAACTCGTTCTTACGAAAAATCCTTTGTATTTTGAGACAGATAGCATGGGTGACAGACTCCCTTATCTTGATGCAATTAATATCACATTTATCGTTGACCGACAAACAGCGTTTCTTGATTTCCTCAAGGGGAATATTCACATGATCTCTGGAATTGATGCTTCGTACAAAGATGCTTTGCTCAACAGAGATGGTACGCTGAAATCAAAATACCACGATGAGTTGTATTTGCAAACAGAACCGTTTTTGAATACTGAATATCTTGGTTTTCAGCTTGATACGAAAACTGCAGGCTATGTCAATCCTGCTCTTTCAGACGTGAGGGTAAGGCAGGCTATTAACTATTGTTTTGACCGAGAAAAAATGATGCGTTATCTCAGAAACAATATGGGGATTCCGGGAATAAATGGTTTTGTTCCTCCACGAATGCCTGGCTTTGGTGCAGAACGAAATTATGGATATAATTACAATCCCGAGAAAGCTTCTCAATTGCTTGTTGAAGCGGGATATCCTGGAGGTGTCGGATTGGGGCTGATTGCTCTTACAACAACTTCGAATTACCTTGATATTTGTCAGTATATTCAGCACGAAGCTCAAATGCTTGGAATTAAAATTGAAATCGATGTCACTCAACCCGCCACTTTGCGTGAAATGAACGCAAAAGGGGAGGTTTCTTTCTTTCGTGCTAGTTGGATTGCTGATTATCCTGATGCTGAAAATTATTTGAGTTTGTTTTACAGCAAGAATTTTGCACCCGAAGGTCCAAATTACACTCATTTTTCAAGTCCTGAATTTGATCGCTTATATTCAGAAGCCATCATCACAATCTCCGATTCACTCAGGTTTATCCTTTATAGACAATTGGATAGTATTGCGATGGTGCAAGCTCCAATAGTTGTTTTGTATTATGATCAGGTTGTGCGTTTTGTTCGAAAAGAGGTGGAGGGTATTCATTCAAATCCCATGAATCTTCTGAGTTTGAAAAGAACAAAAATGATTTTTCACGAATAATTTTTCTGGTATTTAATAATCAATTTTGTTTTCTGATTGTTTCCATAGATTGAAAACATTAGATGCTGAATCGGAGGGATGATGTTCAGTGTGAATTGATCTTTTCTGATAGGGGAGTTCTATTTCGCTGTAAATGAATGAGTCGTCAAATCCTCCATCCGCAGCATCATGTTTGTCTGCAGCAAAATACACTGCATCTGGGCGTGCCCAATATATAGCACCTAGACACATTGGACAAGGTTCGCAACTGCAATATGTTCTAAACATGCTTTTCTGATAGCCACAACTTCGGCATGTGCGGTGGGATCATTGGTTGATGAAACATGATTTGTTCCTTCGGCAATAATTTTTCCATCTTTCACAACGACTGCTCCAAAAGGGCCTCCCTTGCCAGAGGGAATATTGTCTGTTGCTAGTTCAATTGCGCGTTTGAGAAATTCTTCGTTATATTTTTTCATAAATCATTAATCTATACAAAGTTAAGTATTTTTCTTGTCTTGTAATTAAGTTAAGGCCTTTTTATACCGATTTGATTGATTCATTAATGATCACTGCGGATTGATAAAGCAATTCGTCACTGATTATAAGTGGCGGTGTTAAACGCATTGCATTTGGGGCGAATAGAAACCAGTCTGCGATGAGCCCTTTGTCAAGGCAGTTTGTTATAGCTTTCTGACAGATTGTTTCGTTTTCAAAATGAATTGCCAGCATCAAGCCTTTTCCTGTAATTTTTTGTCCAGGATTCATTTCGGTGATGAGTTTTTGAAAATATTGTGCTTTTCTTTGAACATCATTCAGGAAGTCTGGTTGACTGATAATGCTCAGTGCAGCAAGAGAGGCAGCGCAAGAAATTGGGTGACCTCCAAAAGTAGTTAAATGTCCCAGTGGAGGGTTTGAACCTAGTGTATCCATGATTTCGGAGGATGCTATGAATGCTCCGAGTGGAAAACCACCTCCCACAGCTTTTGCAAGAACAAGGATGTCTGGAGTGATGTTAAAATCCTCAAATCCAAAAAGTTTTCCTGTCCTTCCCATACCTGATTGTGCCTCGTCAAAAACGAGCAGTGTGCCGCATTCATAACACTTCTTTCTGAGTTTGTGCATGAATTCAGTATCAGCAGCGAGGTATCCTGTTTCTGATTGAACCGGTTCGGTAAAAACAGCTGCAGTATTTGAATTGATCAGTTCTAAGCTTTCAATATTGTTGAATTCAATATGACGAATGTTTGGCAGTAAAGGTCTGTAGGCCTGTTTGTAAGTTTCGTTCCCCATCAGGCTGAGTGCTCCCTGAGTGCTTCCGTGGTATGCATTTTTGCATGAAATAAATTCAGATTTGCCGGTAAAGCGTTTGGCAAGTTTCATCGCTCCTTCAATAGCTTCAGCACCTGAATTTGTAAAATAGACTTTGGATAGGTTCGCAGGTAGAAGTGATGCCAGCTTTTTGGCAAGATTTACTTGGGGAGAAAGAATATATTCTCCAAAAACCATAACATGAAGGTGTTGCTGAAGTTGCTCGCTGACTGCTTTGAGTATTTCAGGATTGTTGTGTCCAAGAGATGAAACAGCGATTCCTGAAATCAGATCAATATATTGTCTTTCATCAGTATCATAAAGGAAACATCCTTCTCCATGTGAAATATTAATTGCAGGTGGGGCTTCGCAGGTTTGTGCGAGATGTTGAAAAAATGCGGTTCGCAGATTATTTTTGATCATATCAAATTATAGAGTGTTGGTTTTTTATTAATAGTTGCAATTTAAGAAAATATCGGAATATGTAATTGGCTATGGCAGCTGATTGTAAAAAGGAGTGTTGATTTTTTTGACATCTTCTTTGTCATCAGAAAGAAAAAATTCAGCAGAATTGCAGGGGATGGATTTGTTGTCATCTGAATTGCGGTCGATGCAACCGGAAGTACTATACTTCATAATAATCCTATTTTTATTGATCCTGTTTCCCGTGAGGAAAATATAGACTTCTCGTGAGCGTTTTTGAGCAATTTTTTGTTGTTCGTTTTCATCAGGATTGTCCGAAATTCCTGCGTGACCGATAATCCATATCATCACTGATGGATTATCATTCATGTAATCTACAATAACACCAAGCTTTTTATATGCTTCATAAGTCAGTTCTGATGATCTTTGGGGGAAAAGTACAGTTTTATAGTAATTTTCAAGACTGTTTCCAAAATTTAATTCGCTGAATTCATGGATTGTGTCATTGGGGGACTTGTCAGGCTCAGGTTTCTCATAAAGAGGATACCCGAAATCGTCAAGTTTATAGAGAGCAACATCATCTACATAATAGTATGCTTCGCGTTTTCCAAATCCGAATTTCCTACGTTTGAATTTTTCATTATTGTATTTGGTGAAATTTCCAATAGTCATAAAGCGTTCTCCGCCCTCAGCCGAGAAAACACCCGCAACCTTAAACCATTCTGTTGTGTCAATCAATCCGCCGCGTTTGTATACCTGAAATTGTGGTGGAAAGTCAATGATTCCATCCTTTTGGGCATAGGGGGGCTTGAAATGATAGAAGCTGCAGCCAATTGAACGAAGATAGGCGTTTGAGTGCTGTGAGATTGACATATACATCTCAAAATAGTATTGTTGTTCAGCTTCTAGTGGTTTTAGTAACTCCACGACAATGTATTCTGAATATCTTGGCCAGTATCTAAACCCAACATAAGCTTTTCCACTATGTGCAGGCCTAAGTTTGAAATTTTTATCTTTTATCTTAGTTTTTAAAATCTGCTGTTGTTTGGTTTCATCGTAAACAAAGAAATCTACAGTGTTAATCATTTGCCAAGGGAACATGGATGGCCTTTTTCCTCTCAGATCTTCAAATCCAGGGTTAGGTACCAAATTTTGCCCAATGAGCTGCGTCAGGGTGTATGTTAAAAACAGAACCGATATTTTTAATCTCAGCATTCTGTTGTTTGTTTGTTTGTACTTCTAAAAATATTCCTGAAATATTTGAAATGCCATACTATGTGAAAAATTGAAACCCATGCCATCACTATCCCGAAATCCACATGCCACTTAAGAAAAGTTACAAAATAACTGGGGAGAATTAGATAGTTGACTTGAAGTACCAAAACAAGACCCAAAATTCCTGAAACAAGGAAGGTTATCAGCAATAGCCCATTCCAAATTCTCCGGTGAATACGCTTGTTGTATATTCCTGTTTTATGGAGTATTATGGAAAGGAAGTAGGCCCCAAAAGTGATGAGAGTCCATAGTAGGAGATTGTAGCTGCGTCTTTTTCCGCGATTTTTAAATTTGGCAGTAAATGACTTTGCCTGTGATAGGCTCTTTTTGTGATGCGTATTTGATTTCTTAACGAATGCATTATTGTTGTTTGCTGAGTGATTCGTTTTAGTGCTTTCGAAATTGTTTTGATTCTCGGTTTTTGTCGGTTCTAGATCTTCGTGGGTTATTTTTGTAATTGCAAACGTATCATTAGTTTCTGAAATGATTGTGTAATCACAGTATCCATCTCCATCAGCATCGATAAACCTTCCGCATTGACCTTTGCAATTATCTATTCCAAAGGGGCACTTTTGAGCTTGAAGCATTAAGCTGGAAAAAGTAAATATGCCTAGTAAAACTAGCGAAAGTAAGATGTGGTTTTTTTTAAGCATGAAAGAAGTTTAATAAGAAACGGGATGTTTTTAATAGTTGAAATATGTTGTTAAATTACAATTTATTTTTTTAATGTGACTAAATAAGTATGTAAGGCGTTCATAATCCCAGTGAAATAATGATCCTCTCGGAATTCCGGATAAACATCATTCTGCAACACAATATCAGTAAAGTCTGGAGATAACATGCCTTCAGTTTTCTCCCCATGAATGATTCGAATCTCCATCAGAATATCTGAAACAATGAGAATAAAATACTTCTGTCCAGCATCTGCCCACATTGCGTCAATTGCATTTGTGTAATCATTGAGGTTTTCATAAGGAGAGAAATCGCCTATCGTGTGCACCATAGGCATATGTCCTGTTGTGTTGAATATCTGTTCACAAAGTTTATTGATGGAGTCTTCTTCAGCTTCGGTTAGAATCCCTTCTTTGTCATTGACCCAGCGTGGCGCATCAGGTAAATTTGA
>Ga0265295_1004809_pt1 | contig 17865 bp, 9 predicted proteins | sample Munlansysbiofilm_FD_192503 | JGI IMG/M metagenome (GOLD analysis project Ga0265295, IMG submission 192503) | Leachate microbial communities from a municipal landfill in Southern Ontario, Canada - Methane capture system biofilm | ecosystem: Engineered > Solid waste > Landfill > Unclassified ...
GAGACATTTCAAAAAAGATCCAAGTCAGGCACACCAATTGCTGCATCTCGTAATGCAAATGCGATAAATACAATAAAATCGTGTGGAAGGAAGAACATACCGGAACAGCGTGCCTTTTCTGGAAATCTTTTCCATAGGCGCCTGAGCGGGGGGATTTGCGCCCTGTCATTCCTAAAAGGATTTCACGATTTCCCGGCCCCAGGGATCAGATTACGTACCGTCGCGCACCGGAAAGACGCATAAGGAGCCCGTCAAGAAATTGGACACGGAGGAGACAGCTGTTCTGGAAATCCTTACCCGCTCTTTTTTTCCCCTGGATACTTCCAGAAAAAAAACGATCTTCAGGATTCTGCTCCTTTTCTTTCTTTTTTTTACGCTCACCGGATGGAATTTCCATCAGGCGGAAACAGCGGAACCGGACCCTTCCCAGGTCAAGGCGGCCTTTGTTTACAATTTCATCAAGTTTGTCTTCTGGCCCCGGGAAAGTCTGCCGCCTGACGCCCCGGAAATAACGCTCTGCGTGCTGGGAAACGATCCGCTGGGAAACGAGCTTGAATCCCTCTCCGGAAAGGCGGCCGCCGGAAAGGCGCTTTCTGTGAAGAGAATTTCTTCCAGGGATGAAGCGTCCATCTGCCAGGTCCTCTATATCTGCAGATCGGAATCGAGGCAAGTGAAAGAAATCCTGAAAGAACTGCCAAGGGGCGTGCTGACCATCGGGGACATGGAAAATTTTGCCGCATTTGGAGGCATGATCAACTTTGTGATCAAGGACAGAAGGATCTCCTTTGAGATCAATCCGGATGCAGCGGCAACGGGAGAAATGCGGATCAGCTCGAAACTCCTGAGTCTGGCGAAACTTGTCAGAAACAGCCGATAGGAAAATGACGATGGCACACCGCAACAGTTCCATCCGCAAAAAACTGACGAACATCACCATGACGACCTGCTGCGTCTCCCTGTTCCTCGCCGTCGCACTCTTCGCAACTCACGAGCTCTTTTCGTATCGAAAAAATCTTGTGGCGAGGATAGACACCCTGGCAAAGGTGACGGGCAACAACCTTGCCGCCCCCCTTCTCTTCAGCGACCCGACATCTGCCGAAGAAACGCTCAAAGCGCTCAAGGGGGAGCCGCGCATCCTCTCGGCCTGCGTCTTCAAACAGGACGGCCGGCCCTTCGCCCGGTATCTGAGGGAAAACGGAAACCCCGGCACTTCCGGGAACGAGCCCCCTGCCTGTTCATACCCCGCTTACGCCTTGACCTTAAAGGACACGGAGGGCGAGGTGTTCAAGACGGATCGGCTGAACGTCTCCCGAAACATCATGTTCGAGAAGGATCGGCTGGGAACTCTTTGCATCGTCACAGACCTCAGCGATCTTTACACGGCGTTTTCCTGGTACCTCTCCATTGCCGGCCTGATCATGGGCGCCACCTCATTGGCAGCCTATCCGCTCACCAGGAAATTGCAGAAGGCCATCTCGGAGCCCATTCTGAGCCTTGCCCACTCCATGAAGGAGGTTTCGGAAACGAAGAATTTTTCGCTCAAAGTCGATGATCGGCGGAATGACGAGCTGGGAATTCTCATGGCCGGGTTCAACGAAATGCTCTCGGAAATTTCCCTGCGCGACCAGGAACTTGGGAAATCCAGGGATCAGCTCGAAATACGCGTCAGGGAGCGGACGGAAGCACTGGTGAAGGCCAACGAGGAGCTGGCCGGGGCCGAGAGGCTCGCTCGTGAACAGGAGCATTGGCTGAAGAACATTCTCAGGTCGGTTCTCACGGGCATTTTCATTATGGATGCCCGCACCCACAAAATTCTGTACGCCAATCGGCTCGCCTGCCAGCTGACGGGCAAAACGGAGGGTGAGCTGGTTGGAACCATCTGCCACCAGACGGTCTGCCCGACCGAGATCAACCGGTGCCCGGTGACGGATCTTGGACAGACCATCGACAATTCGGAACGGATCCTTCTTCACATCAGCGGGGAGCGCATTCCGATCATTAAGAACGTCGTCCGGATGAATTACGAGGGAAGGGATATCCTGCTCGAAAGCTTCAGCGACATATCCGACAGGAAGCGGATGGAGCTGCAGCTTCTTGCAGCCAAGGAGGCTGCGGAGGCGGCCAGCGTCTCCAAATCCCAGTTTCTGGCGAACATGAGCCATGAAATCCGCACACCGATGAACGGCGTCATCGGGTTTCTCGAGCTCCTGCAGAGGCAGGAGAATATGGGGGATCCGCAGAAGAAATACATCGCCATGGCTCTTCGATCCGGGGAAACCCTGCTGCAGCTGATCAACGACATCCTCGATCTTTCCAAGATCGAAGCGGGCAAAATGGAAATCGTCGCGACGGAACTCAACCTCCTGGCTCTTGTTGAGGAAGTGGTCGATTCCTTTAGCGGACAGGCACAGATAAAGGGGATTGAACTGTCCTGCCACGTCTCAGAAAGCATCCCCTCCGTTCTTCGGGGCGATCCCGTACGCCTGAGGCAGGTTCTTTTCAATCTCCTGGGAAATGCCGTCAAGTTCACCGAAAAAGGGGGAATTTCACTGGTTGTCTCACCGGGGAATGAACAGGAAGAGTCCCTGCTGGTCCTCTTCGAGGTTCGGGATACGGGCATCGGAATGGTGCCGGAGGCCCTGGAAAAGATCTTCGACGCCTTTGCCCAGGCGGATGGATCCACGACCCGCCAGTACGGAGGAACCGGCTTGGGCCTTACCATCGCCAGCCAACTGGCTCTGTTGATGGGCGGAAAAATTGATGTGGAAAGTGCGCCTGGAAAGGGTTCCACATTCCGGTTTTCAGCGCGGCTCGAAAAGCGGGACGGCCTACCCGAAATCCCCAGGCGTTCTTCTTCGTCGGTTCAGCAGCTCAGGACCCTTATCCTGTCCACATCGGCAACAGCCAGAACAACCCTGAGCCGGCAGCTGGAGGGGTGGGGAATAAGGAGCAGCAGCACCGAGCGCCGCACCGAGGCCCTCCGGATGCTTGGTTCCGCCGCCAGGGCGGGGAAGCCATACCGGATCATGATCCTCGACACAGCCATGCTGGAAGCGGAATGGCCGGGGCTGGTCCGGACCATTCTCGCTGATCCGGAGACGGCGGGTACAAAAATCATCATCCTGGCTTCCGGAACGGACCTCGATGCAGATTATCCGGACCTGGATTTCCACGCGCTCCTTAAAAAACCGGTCCGGCAATCCCAGCTTTTCAACGCCCTTGCCGCCTTCGCGGAATCGATCGCTCCCGGAGCCCGGGATGTTCAAGAGTCTTCCGACGCACCAAGGGGCAAGGGAAAGTTATCTTCGTTCCATGTTCTCCTTGTGGAAGACAATCCCGTCAACCAGGCCCTGGGCGTGGCCATGCTGAGCTCCCTGGGCTGCCGGACCGACGTGGCGGAAGACGGCCGGCAGGCCCTTGCAGCCTTTGCCTCCGGGAGCTACGACATCATCATGATGGACTGCCAGATGCCTGTGATGGACGGCTACGAGGCAACACGGGCGATTCGGCGGGAGGAGACCGCCCTCGAGGGTAGAGGGTCCGGCCATATTCCCATCATAGCGCTCACGGCCCATGCCATGGAGGGCGACAGGGAAACGTGTCTGGAGGCTGGAATGGATGATTATCTGAGCAAACCGTACAAATGCCACGAGCTGTATAACGTCCTGTCCCGATGGCTTGATCCCGGCGGACAGGGAGAAGCAGACGGCGGAGCGGAAAGAAGACCTCAGGAATGAATACCGGCAAAAAGCCGCTGCATGGGAGGAATCCTGAAAGGAGAACGGCATGATGAGAGAAATGAAGGGGGAGAACGCCCCCCTGATCCTTGTGGTTGATGACGACACGATCATGCGCATACTCGCCCATACCTCCCTGGCGAGGGAAGGCTACCGGGTAAAGGAGGCGGAAAACGGCGCGGAGGCGCTGTCCCTTCTGACCGCCCTGAAGCCGGACCTGATCCTCCTGGACGTCATGATGCCTGAGCTGGACGGCTTTTCCACCTGTGAACAGATCCGGAGATCCCCCGGACAGGAGCGGATCCCGATCTGCATGATGACAGGCCTCGAGGATACCGGGTCCATTCACCGGGCCTACCAGGCGGGGGCAACGGACTTCATCACCAAGCCGATCAACTGGCTGCTCCTGGGCTATCGGGTGCGCTATCTGCTGCGGGCCAGCAAGGCCTTTGACGATGTATATCGCGCGGAATCCAAGAGCAGGGCCCTGCTGGGAGCTATCCCGGACGGCATGCTGAGGATTTCCCATGACGGAACCCTGCTCGAATCAAGAAATTCCAGTGACAGGAACCTTCCCTCCGTAGCGGAAGGGGACAACCCCAACATCTTCGAGTTTCTGCCGTCACAGCTCGCCCACCAGCTCATGGGCCAGGTGCACAAGACCCTGGAAACGGGGTTCGTCCAGTTGCTGGAATGCCGTGTAGCCCTCGGGGGAGCGCTTCGCGACTGGGAAATTCGGACCATCCGGAGCGGGGAAAACGAGGCCTTGAACATTGTCAGGGACATCACGGAACGGAAACGGACGGAAAAGGCATTGCGGGAAAGCGAGGAGCGCTATGCCCTGGCTTCGCTCGCTGCAAACGACGGACTGTGGGACTGGAATCTTCTGACCAACGAGGTCCACTTTTCCAGCCGCTGGAAAGGGCTTCTCGGTTACAGCGAAGAGGAAATCGGCACGGACATCGAGGAATGGTTCAGCCGCATTCATCCCGACGATTCGCAGCAGGTGAAGATCGAGATCAACTCCCACCTGGAGGGTCTCAGCACCCATTTTATCAATGAACACCGGATGCTCCACAAGGACGGAAGCTATCGCTGGATTCTGTCCCGGGGGATCGCCATACGCCATGAGACCGGCAGCCCCTACCGGATGGCCGGCTCCCACACGGACATCAGCGCAAGGAAACATGCCGAGGAGCAGCTGCAGCACGATGCCTTTTACGACGGCCTTACCGGACTTCCCAACCGGGCGCTCTTCATGGACCGGCTCAACAATGCCCTTCGCAGGACCCGCCGCCTTCCGGATTACCTCTTTTCCGTTTTCTTCCTCGATCTTGACCGCTTCAAGATGATCAACGACAGCCTCGGCCATTCAGCGGGGGATGCCGTCCTCATCGAGACAGCCCGGCGTCTCGAGCAGTGCGCCCGTCCTGGAGACACCACCGCCCGGCTCGGAGGAGACGAATTTGTCATGCTCTTCGAGGACGTCAAGAATCTGGAAAACGCGAAACGGATCGCCGAGCGGATACAGAGATCCTTTATAGAGCCTTTTTACGTAAACGAAGCCGAGATTGTCAGCACTCCCAGCATCGGAATCGCCCTGGGCTCCTCGGAATATCCCTGCGGCGAAGATCTTCTGCGCGACGCGGACATCACCATGTATCAGGCCAAGGCCCTGGGAAGGGGCCGCTACGAGGTTTTTTCACCCGACATGCGGTCGCAGGCCGTAGCCCTGATCCGGCTCGAATCCGATCTGCGCACCGCACTGGAACGGAACGAATTCAAGATTTTCTACCAGCCCATTGTCGCCCTGAAGGACAGCTCCATCGTCGGCATGGAGGCCCTGCTGCGATGGCAGCACCCCCACCAGGGACTAGTGGCGCCCTCCGATTTCATTCCCCTGGCAGAAGAGACAGGCCTGATCGTCCCCCTGGGGGAATGGCTGCTGCGCACCGCCTGTCGGCAGCTCAAGGCCTGGTTTGACGGCGGTGTCCCGCCGCTGCGGCTGGCCGTCAACATCTCTCCGGTCCAGCTGAGGGATCCGGGGTTCCCGGACATGGTCATAAACGTGATCCGGGAATCAGGGGTAAATCCGGAAAATCTCGAGTTGGAGATTACGGAAACCATCCTCATGGAGCAAAGCTCTTCCATCGTGGATGTGCTGCTCAAGCTGAAGGCCCTCGGCATCCACATCTCCCTCGACGACTTCGGCACCGGGTATTCATCCCTGAGCTATCTCCAGAATCTCCCCATCGACACCCTGAAGATCGACCGCTCCTTCATCAATAAGCTGGCTTTCAACAGGGAGCAGACAAACATCATCGAAACCATCCTGATGCTCGGCAGCAACCTAGGCATGGATGTTGTCGCCGAAGGCATCGAAACGGTCGAACAGTGGGAGAAGCTGCAGAAAATGAAATGCAGCCGGGGACAGGGGTTCCTGTTTTCACACCCCCTGGAGGAAAGCGCAATGGCTTCTCTGCTCTTGTCCCTCCCCGGGAAAACGGAGACGGTTGCCCCGAGAGGCGCATCATGAACACATTACAGGGAAGAGGAACAGCCATCTCATGAAGATCCCGGGAAGAAAGACCCAAACAGCGATGAACGGCGGCGGCCCCTTTCGCGGCTCTGCCGGGGGGCGTCGTGATTCATCGCCTTCGCCCCTTTTATACTTCCTGATCGTTGGCCTGTACCTCTTATCCACACCAATCGCCTCTGCAGCCGTCCCGGAAGGCGGAAAGGGTCCTGAAGACCTGCTGGAACTCAACATCGAGGAACTCATGACCATCGAAGTTGCGGACGTTTCCGGGGCGTCCAAATTCGAGCAGAAGGAAACGGATGCCCCGTCATCGGTGAGCATCGTGACGGCAGAGGACATCAAAAGGTACGGCTACCGGACCCTGGCTGAAATTCTGCAGAGCGTCCGGGGGTTCTATACGAGCAATGACCGGTCTTACAGCTATGCGGGGGTCCGTGGGTTCTCCCGTCCGGGCGACTACAATACGAGGCTTCTCCTCATCGTCGACGGCCACCGCATTAACGACGGCATTTACAACCAGGCATTTCTCGGCACGGAATTTCCCCTCGATGTGGATCTCATCGACCGCGTGGAGATCATCCGCGGCCCAAGCCATTCCCTGTACGGGAGCAACGCCTTTCTGGGGGTCATCAATGTCATTACCCGAAGCGCAGCGGAGCTTGACGGCCTGGAACTTTCCGGAGAAGCGGGAAGCTTTCATTCCTTCAAGGAAAGGGCGTCCTATGGCCGGCAATTTTCCAGCGGCGCCCAGGTACTTTTATCGGGTACACACTTCAGCAGCAGGGGACAGGATCTCTATTTCAAGGAATACGACAGCCCTCTCTCGCACCGGGGCCGGGCCGACTCCTGTGATTCCCGGGAAGGAGGCAACCTGTTTGCGACCCTCAAACACAAGGGATTCTCCCTCCAGGGGCTTTTCGGGTCCCGGGACAAGGATGTTCCCACGGCCGCCTACGGGACCGTCTTCAACGACAACCGGACCCATTTCAAGGATGAAAGGGCCTACCTGGATCTGTCATACAAATCGGATTTCAATGAAACGACGGGCATCAAGCTCCGGGCGTTCTACGATTACTATTCCTACCGGGGAGACTGGCTCTTCGACGCGGACGATAACCCCTTGACCAAAACGGCTCCCCTTACCCTGAACAGGGACGATGCAAAGGGGGAATGGTGGGGAGGCGAGCTGGAATTCATCAAGAGGTTTCTTGATACGCACACGGCTGTTGTCGGCACAGCCTATACGGATTATTTCCTCCTGAAGCAGAAGAACTACGATGAGAATCCTTCCTTCTCTTATCTCGACGACAGCCGCAGCTCCTACAACTGGGCGGCTTATCTTCAGGATTCGTTTTCTCTGCTGGAAAACCGGATCCTCATCAGCGCGGGTTTGCGCTACGATTATTATTCGACCTTCGGGGGAACGACCAATTTCAGAACCTCCCTGATCTATAAACCCGCCGGACAAACTGCGGTGAAGTTGAACTACGGCAGGGGGTTCCGGGCGCCGAATGCCTATGAGCTTTACTACAGCGACGCCAGCGAGACACAAAAGTCCAATCCCGATCTTCAACCGGAAGAAATCGATTCCTACGAGCTTGTCCTTGAACACTACTGGAAAAACTACCGCTTTTCTCTCTCCGGGTATTATTGTTCGATTCAAGATCTGATCACCTTGTGGACAGATCCGGCCGACGGTCTGCTTGTATTTAAAAATCTGGAAGAAGTTCAATTAAAAGGGGTGGAATTCGAGGTCGAAAGGAAGTGGTCAGGCGGCATCGAGGGCAGGATCAGCTACACCTGGCAGAAGAGTACGGACGAGGATACGGGAGGCAGACTGCCAAATTCTCCGGAACATATCGTAAAATCGAAGCTTTATGTTCCGGTTATCGGCCGGAAGCTCGCCGCCGGCCTGGAGCTCCAGTACACGTCTTCCTGCGAATCGTACCAGGGCCACCGCGTTGACGATTTTTTCGTTGCCAATCTGACCCTGCTCAGCCGAGAACTGTGGAAAAATCTGGAATTATCCGGTACTCTCTACAATCTTTTCGATGAGGATTACGGAACGCCTGCCGCCGATGAACACCTGCAGAATGTCATCCCACAGGACGGCAGAACGTTCCGGGTCAAACTGACTTACAGGTTCTAGGAGGGGCCTTTGAATTCTAACAGAGGCATAAAAATCCGGAAGGGAACGAGTGATGGCTGTGACTGCTGAAAACGGCACCCCCACCGGGGGACAGGCCGGCGGTCGGCAGGACAGGACACCCTCTTCCGCTGCGCCTTCCGAAAGACAACTTCTGAAACGTCCCTTCTGGCTTGGCATCCGGGGAAAGCTGATTGCGATTTTCATCGTGATCAAGGTCATTCCCCTTATCCTTCTGTGCTGGCTGGCCTGGTACGAAGTCGATTCTCTCGGGGGGCAGATTGAACGGCGGACGGCCCTCATGGTGGAGGAAACCCGGAAGCTCGTGAAGGAGGTCGGCAGAAAGGCGGGTGAGGATTCGATCCGCGCCCTGGATCTGAAATCGCGGGAGGCCATTGAGCGCCTGACGACGGATACGGCAAGGCAGGTGGCGGATTTCCTCTATCAGCGCGATCAGCAGGTCATTCTCGCATCCCACCTTCAGCCGTCGGAGGATCGGTACCGGATGTTTCTGAAACCCCTGACGCGCCCTGTTCTGGATCACGGCACGTGGGAGTTCAAGGGAGGCCGATGGGCCCCTGCAGAGCAGGAGCCGCCCCAGGCGGATACCGTGGCGACGGAAGTACCGGACAACCGGACGGACTGGCATTACCGGCCCCCGGAGCGTCAGGGCCGCCCCGTCTCGATTCCCCTTTACGCGGAAATAACCTTTGTCGGCCTCGACGGAGTTGAAAAAATAAAGGTCACCACGGTTCCCTGGCTGTCTCCGAAACTCAGGGACATCATGCGGCGCGAGAACACCTTCTGTAAGGCGGAAACCTACGGCTCCTTCCTGCGCCGCCTGAAGCCCGGCGAGGTCCATGTCTCCGATGTCATCGGCGCCTACGTCCCCAGCCGCATCATCGGGCCTTACACCGAGGAAGCCGCCAGAAAACGTGGCATCCCCTTCCAGCCCGAGAAGGAGGCATACGCCGGCAAGGAAAACCCCGTGGGCACCCGGTTCCGGGGCATCATCCGCTGGGCGACCCCGGTCGTCGATGCGGGCCGGATTGTCGGTTATGTCACGCTGGCCCTGGACCATACCCACCTCAACGAATTCACCCGCACCATTGTCCCCACGGATGAGCGTTACACCGCCATCAACGACGCCGCATCGGGCAATTATGCCTTCATATGGGACTACAAGGGGCGCAGCATCTGTCATCCCAGGCACCACAGCATCTGCGGCTACGATCCGCAAACGGGAAAGGCGGCCATCCCCTGGCTGGACGCCGAGATTTACAAATCCTGGAAAGGAAGCGGCCTGGAGCTCGAACAATTCCTGAGCCAGGCCACGCAATTCTCATCGCCCTCGCTCAAAAGGAAACCGGCGGCGAAGCTGACCGAGGCGGGATGGGTGGGCTTGGACGGACGCTTCCTCAACTTCGCCCCCCAGTGCAGGGGATGGCATGAACTGACAAGCAAGGGCGGCTCCGGATCGTTCCTGATCTTCTGGACCGGATTGTGGAAACTGACCACGGCAGCCACGATCCCGTATTACACCGGCCGGTACGCTGATTCACCTAGGGGTTTCGGATATGTAACAATCGGCGCCGACGTGAACGAATTCCACGCCGCCGCCACGGAATCTTCCGAGCAGCTGCAGAACCTGGCCGGTGAGTATATAAAAATGGTGGATCGGGAAAACAGGATGGCCCAGCAGGAGATCGATCATTCCCTGACGACGACCGCCCAGTCTCTCAGTTTTTCCACCCTGGTGATGGTGGCCTTCGTCATCGTCGTGGCCATCTGGATGGCCGCCGTGCTGACTCGGCGGATCACCGCCATCATCTCCGGCATCCGCCTTTTCCAGAGCGGCCTGATGGACCATCGGCTGGAGGCGAACTCGAATGACGAAATGGGGGATCTGGCCCGCTCCTTCAATGAAATGGCCGATGAGCTGCAGTCCTCGATCCGCCGAGTCGTCGAAAGTGAATTGCGGGAGAAGACCAAGGAGAAGGATGCCCTCATCGCCTACAATGCGGGGCTTTTTGAATCGGCGAGCTCCTACTTCCACAACATCGGGAACTCCCTGGCCGGCATCAACGGAAAGCTGCTCAACATCCGCAGGGTTCTGGAATCAGGCGCTCAGTATCCTGAAGCCTTCAGGATGCTCAGAGAGGCTCATGAAGAGGCGTTGGCCGGCGGGGGGAAGGACGACCGCACTCCCGAACTGCTGAACCGCCTGGAGGAAATTCTGCTGAACCGCGCCTTGCCGCGCATCGCGGAAAATCTGGAAGCCATTACCAGGACCCAGAATCACATGGTGCAGACCATCAAGTTCCAGCAGGACATGTTCAATACAACGCGGCAACGCAATGTCAAATTTGTACAGACCATCAACCTGGCGGAGATGATCGAAAATGTCATGGAGGATTTCCAGCCGACCCTGGCGAAGCATAAAATATCTGTACATCTGGAGCTGGATCGTGGCATAAGCGTAAAAAATCAAAAGAACCCGCTGGTTCACGGGTTCACCAACATCATCAAAAATGCAATCGAGGCCATAGACGCCGGGGCGGGGGAAAAGCGGGAAATCCGCGTCGACCTGTTCGGCAAACCCGGAGATCGGGAACGCGCAGTCATAAGAGTGGTGGACAGCGGCGTCGGAATACGCCCGGAGGATATGCCCTTCATGTTCAATTCCGGATTCACCACCAAGGCCGACGGGCATGGGCTGGGTCTGCATTCGCTCTTGAATTTCCTGAACGAGAACAACGGATCGATCAAGATCGCCAGTCCCGACCCGAATTCGGGCGCTGAATTGCTTCTGGAGATAGGCAATGAATAAGCGTATGTTGATTGCTGATGATGACGTTCAACTGCTGGAGTACTATCGAAACATTTTCGAACAGGATGACAGCCTGGATTTCTTCGGCAAAAAAAGAGCCGAAGCCCCCATCGCTGTCCATACCTTTCCCGATGGCGCTCAGCTGGTCGATTTCTTTCTTTCCGAGCACAGGCGGGGGGAGCGGATTCCCCTGTGCCTGCTGGATATGCGCATGACAAACGTGGACGGGCTCACGGCGGCCGAAACGATCCGTGCGGCTGATCCGGAAGTCATGGTCATTATCATCACGGCCTATACGGACGTCAGCCCCTCTGAAATGAGGAAGCGCCTGCAGGACGACATCTATTACATCAAGAAACCCTTCAATGAAGACGAGCTCTACTCGCTGGTTACCTCCCTGCTGAAAAACTGGAACATCCGGCAGGAGCTTCGGGAGAGCGAGGGAAACTATCGGCGCGTCCTGGAACAGTCCAACGAAGGCATCCTCACCGTTGATCCCCAGGGAAACATCACCTTTGCCAATGCGAGATTGTCCAGCATGCTCGGCTACGATCTGGAATCCATACAAAACCGGTCCCTTTTTGATTTCGTGGATGACGCCACTGCGAATATGGTGAGGGAACGCATCGCCCGCCGCATCCGGGGGATCAGCGAACGCTATGAGCTGGAGCTGATCCGGAAGGATGGCGGTACGGTCTCCATCATGCTTTCCGCATCCCCCATGTACGCCGGAAACGGCGCCTTTTCCGGATCCTTCTGCGTGATAACGGACATCTCGGAATCCAAACGGGCTTTCGAGTTTCTCCGGCAGGCCAAGGAGGAAACGGAGTGCGCCAACCAGCGCCTCCAAAAGAGCATGGCGGAATCCGTGAATCTGGCATTAAAGGCGGAGAGCGCCAACAAGGCCAAGAGTGAATTCCTCGCCAACATGAGCCATGAAATCCGCACGCCGCTCAACGGCATCCTGGGCTTCCTTGAATTGCTTCAAAAGGACGGGAGACTGGCCCCGCAGCAGCAGAAATACATCACCACAGCGCTCGCCTCCGGCGACACCCTTCTTCATTTGATCAATGACATCCTGGATTTCTCAAAGATCGAAGCCGGAAAAATGGAAATTTCCGTCACGGAATTCGATCTCCCGGATCTTGTAAATAAGGTGGCTGAATTCTTTACAACCCAGGCGTACAGAAAGGGGATTCAACTGACCTGCCATTTCGCCGAAGGAACGCCGTCGATCCTCAGGGGGGACCCGGTGCGGCTGCGCCAGGTGCTCGTCAACCTGCTTGGAAATGCCGTAAAGTTTACGGAAAGAGGGGAAATTTCGGTCCGCGTCTCCCAGGATGAAGAAGCGGGGCAGACCTCCCTTATCCGGTTCGAGGTGCAAGACACAGGCATCGGCATAGCACAGGACGCTCTGCCGTCCATTTTCAAAGCCTTTGCCCAGGCGGATGGATCCACAACGCGCCGATACGGAGGAACCGGCCTGGGCCTTGCCATTGCCGGACAACTCGTTCAGATGATGGGGGGCGGGATCGATGTAGAAAGCGCACCCGGAAAGGGCTCCATTTTCCGGTTTACAGTCCTGTTGCAGAAAAGGCGCGGCCCCTCCATCACCGAGGAACCGTGCGTCGGGTCCTCCCTCGAACCCGGGATCGGCGCTTTCAGGGGTAAAGAGCAGGAGCAGAAGCCTTTTGCTTCATTCCACATCCTCCTGGTGGAAGACAATCCCGTCAATCAGGCCCTGACCACGGCGATGCTCGCCTATTTCGGTTGCCGCGCCGACATGGCGGATAACGGCCTGGAGGCCCTCGAAAAACTGGATCAGAAAAGGTATGACCTGATCCTCATGGACTGCCAGATGCCCGAAATGGATGGGTACGAAGCCACGGCGGTGATCCGGGAAAAGGAGTCCGAATCCCGACGGCAAGGCGAGGACCGTCACGTGCCGATTGTGGCCCTCACAGCCCATGCCCTGGATGGTGACCGTGATATCTGCCTGATGGCCGGAATGGACGACTATCTCAGCAAGCCTTTTAAAATCGGGGAACTCCGCTCCATTCTCTCGCGATGGCTGAACGGCCTCGAAGGTCATGCGGAAGAGGAGGAAGCGGAACGCGTCGAGACGCCGTCCTGCAGATCGGCAAACAAGTGAACGCCCATTCCCGTCGCGAAAGCACCGCCCTGAATGAAACCGCTTCTGCAAATTCCCACAAAAAATTTTAATTTACAGCACAGGCTCCGCACGGTATAAATTTCATACCAATGATGAAAGGAAGGCCTCCATGGACAAACGGAACGAAGAAACAAGGCCGGTTATTCTGCTTGTGGACAACGATCCCCTGAACCGGGAAATCGTCAAGGATATGCTGGAACACTGCGGCTGCCGGGTGCACGTCGCCGGAAACGGCCATGAGGCCGTGGACGCATTTTCCCGCCAATCCTTTGATATGATGTTCCTGGAATGCCTTATTCCGGAAATGGACGGCTTTGCAACGGCGGAAAAAATCAGGGACATGGAGGCGAAAAACCCGGGGAGGACGGCCGGGAAAAAGGTCCCGATGGTGGCCCTTTGCGCCTCTTCCGCGGCGGGCGGCAACGAGGCGATTCTCAGGTCGGGAATGGATGATCATCTTGCCAAGCCATGCAGGATCGCGGATATCCAGGCGATGCTGGAAAAGTGGCTGGCCGCACGGCGACCGGAAGGCGGCGACTCCGATACGCAGGGACGGGATGGTTCCCCGGCCATTGATCACGAGGCCCTCAAGATGCTGGCGTCCCTTCAGCCGCAGGGAGCCAGGGAACTGCTGACAAAGCTGATCACCGTGTATCTGGACAGCTCCTCAAAGCAGATGAAGGACATTCTGGATGCCGTCAACGGCCATGACATTCCCGCCCTCCTGACAGCGGCCCACACCCTGAAATCGTCAAGCGCGAGCCTGGGAGCCGTGAATTTTGCGGAGCAGTGCAAAGAGCTGGAGATGATGGCACGAAGCGGCGCGATCGACGGCGCCGGAAACCGGATAGCTCCCCTGGAACACGAGTACGGCAGGGTAAGGGATTCCCTGGCTCTTTACCTGGCCTCTCTATAAAAGAATTTGAAATAAGGACGCGACGGAAAAATTTTTTCCCATAGAACCCCACTTGAAAGTCTGAAAAAAATCTTCGGGTATGACGCCTTCCGGCTTTCCCAGCAGGAGATCATCGAAGGGCTGATCAGCGGCGAGGACGCCTTTGTCCTGATGCCCACGGGCGGAGGCAAATCCCTGTGCTACCAGATCCCGGCCCTGCACCGTCCGGGGGTGGGGATTGTCGTTTCGCCCCTGATTTCCCTGATGAAGGATCAGGTGGACAGCCTTAAGGCCCACGGCGTAAAGGCGGCCTTTTACAATTCCTCCCTCAACAGCTCGGAAGCGCGAAACGTGCTGGCCCGCCTTCATAGCGGCGACCTGGATCTGCTGTACATCGCCCCGGAGCGCCTGATGAGCGGTGAGTTTCTCGAACGGCTCGCCGGCATTCCCATCGCCCTGTTCGCTATTGACGAGGCGCACTGCATTTCCCAGTGGGGCCATGACTTCCGCCCCGAATACCGGCAATTGGGGAGGCTGCGCGGCATCTTCCCCGGCATCCCCTTGATCGCCCTGACGGCCACGGCTGAAGCGCACACCCGCACAGACATCCTGGACCGCCTGGGCCTCCGGAGTTCCCAATGCTATATCTCGGGATTCGACCGGCCCAATATCCGCTATACGGTCCTGGAAAAGCAAAAGCCGTTCGCCCAGCTGACCACCTTTCTCCAGCCCCGCTACAGGGAGTCCGGCATCGTGTACTGCCTGAGCCGTCAGCGGGTGGAAAAGGTGGCCGGGCAGCTCCGCGAAGCCGGTTTCCTGGCGGCCCCCTACCACGCCGGACTCTCAGCAGGGGAACGGAAAAAAGTGCAGGAGGATTTTCTCCGGGACGACATCCGGATCATCGTCGCCACCGTAGCCTTCGGTATGGGAATTGACAAATCCAATATCCGCTATGTGGTTCACTACGACATCCCAAAAAACATCGAGAGCTACTATCAGGAAACGGGGCGCGCCGGACGCGACGGCCTGGCAGCGGAAGCCCTGCTTCTTTTCGGATATGGCGACATCGCCGTGGCCCGGAGCCTGATTGAGAATACGAGAAATCCTGAGAGGAAGAGGATCGAGCTGCACAAGCTCAATTCCATGGTGAGCTATGCCGAGGCCCTGAGCTGCCGCCGACGCATCCTGCTGGGTTATTTCGGCGATCACCTTGCGGAGGATTGCGGCAATTGCGACATCTGCCTCCATCCGCCACAACTGGTCGATGTGACACAGGACGCCCGCAAGGCCCTGTCCTGCGTTTACCGAGTGGGGCAGCGGTTCGGCATGGGGCACGTCATCGACGTACTGCGCGGCTCCCAAAAGGAGCGGCTGCTGGAGATGGGCCACCACCGGCTGTCAACTTACGGGATCGGCCGGGACAAGAGCCAGCAGTACTGGGGAAGCCTCCTTCACCACCTGGTTCACAACGGCTTTCTGGAACAGGACGTGGGCAATTATTCGATACTCAGGCTCACGGATTCCGCCCGCCCCATCCTGCGCGGCGAACAGACCCTGACCATGGCCGCACCGAGAGTCCGAGCGGACGCCGTTTCCGCGAAAGAAAAGAGCAAGGCCGGCCACGGGAAGGGGGCGGAAACGCTTGACGCCTACGGGGCGCTTTTCGAAACTCTGCGCGCCCTGCGCAAAAGGCTGGCCGACAAGGCCGGCGTACCTCCCTACGTCATTTTCAGCGATACCTCCCTGGCTCAAATGGCCGCGTTCCGGCCCACCGATACGGAGGCGTTCCAGAACATCCACGGTGTCGGAGCCCACAAGCTGGAGCGCTATGGCCCGGATTTCCTGGAAGAAATCCGCCGCTTCATCAACACCCGCGTAGAAGTCGCAGCGAAGGGAGATCCGGTTCAGGCGTGAGGCAGTCCGCCCCGGAACATGAAATAGACGGCCCCGACAAGACAGAAGGCGGCCCATAGATAGTCCCATTTCAAAGGCTGTTTCATGATGAAAAAGGCGAAACCGGCAAAAACCGTCATGGTAATGACTTCCTGGATGACCTTCAGCTGACCGAGATCGTAATGGCGAAAGCCGATCCGGTTGGCGGGAACCTGCAGAATATACTCGAAAAAGGCAATGCCCCAGCTCAGGACGATCACCAGAAGCAGCGGCTTGCCGTTCATGTACTTGAGATGACCATACCAGGCGAACGTCATGAACAGGTTGGAAAGAAACAGCAGCGAAATGGTTTCCAGCATAAAGAAAATGTCAACCTCCTCTATTCTTCACGAACAAGTATAAATCGCTGAACGCCTGAAACAGATGGAAGTCCTCTGTCTGTCCCGGTGTTTTTCCATAAATTGCGACGGCCTATAACACAATTCATGGGAAAAAACATTCCTCAAGAACCTCCCGGACATTTTTTTCTTACACAGGCCCTGGCGTTGCCGTGCAATCCCATTCCCTTCACAAAAGAGTTCCGCTCACCTGCAAAACGTGATAGACGTTGAAGGATATTGACTGAGACGAGACTCCAAGGAAGCCGAATGAGATGACCCGGGAAGAAAAAAGTTGGATACTCTACGATGTGGCCAATTCGGCCTTCATTCTGACGATTTCCACGGCTATTATGCCCATTTTTTTTAAAAATGTGGCAGCCCGGGGAGTGGAAAATGCCGTCTCCACGGCAAACTGGGGGATGGCCAACGCCTTTGCCTCCCTGCTGGTGGCTCTGCTCGCCCCTTTGCTGGGGACGCTGGCCGATTACCAGGGCTGGAAGAAGCGCTTTTTCCTTGGATTCCTCTTCCTTGGCGTGATCTTTACGCTGCTGCTCACCCTGCCCGGCGAAGGCGATCAGGTGCTGTGCCTCCTGCTTTATGTGACGGCCTATATCGGCTTTGCGGGTGCCAACATCTTCTATGACGCCTTCCTGGTCGACGTCACTCCCGACTCGAAAATGGACTGGATTTCCTCCAACGGCTTCGCCTGGGGATACCTCGGCAGCACCGTCCCCTTTATCCTGTCCATGATCCTGATTCAAAAGCCCTCCCTCGCCGGGCTCGATTCCCCGCTGCAGGCCACCCGCATCGCCTTTGTCCTCACGGCCCTCTGGTGGCTGATTTTCTCCCTGCCCATGATCCGGAATGTCCATCAGCGCCATTTTATTCCGCCTTCGGCGCATCCTCTGCGCGGCAGTTTCCGCCGCCTCATGGCCACCTTCCAGGAAATCCGACAGTACCGGCTGGCGTTTCTCTTTCTGCTGGCCTATTTTTTCTACATCGACGGCGTGGACACCATCATCCGCATGGCGACCGCCTATGGGGTGGACATCGGAATGACGACGTCCCAGCTTCTGACCCTCATCCTGGTTATCCAGATTCTCGCCTTTCCCTTCGCCCTGCTCTACGGGAAGCTGGCCGTGCTTTTGGGAACAAAGCCCATGCTCTATGCGGGACTGGGGGTGTATCTGATCATCGTGCTGATCGCCTTCTACCTTCCCGAACTGCCCACGGCGTCAAAAAAAATCTTTTTCTATTGGATGCTGGCCTTTC
>Ga0265295_1004810_pt1 | contig 17863 bp, 21 predicted proteins | sample Munlansysbiofilm_FD_192503 | JGI IMG/M metagenome (GOLD analysis project Ga0265295, IMG submission 192503) | Leachate microbial communities from a municipal landfill in Southern Ontario, Canada - Methane capture system biofilm | ecosystem: Engineered > Solid waste > Landfill > Unclassified ...
TCTCAAACCAGCTACGGATCGTTGCCTTGGTAGGCCTTTACCCCACCAACTAGCTAATCCGATATCGGCCGCTCCAATAGTGAGAGGTCTTGCGATCCCCCCCTTTCCCCCGTAGGGCGTATGCGGTATTAGCTGACCTTTCGGCCAGTTATCCCCCGCTACTGGGCACGTTCCGATACATTACTCACCCGTTCGCCACTCGCCGCCAAGAAAGCAAGCTTTCTCGCGCTGCCGTTCGACTTGCATGTGTAAAGCATCCCGCTAGCGTTCAATCTGAGCCAGGATCAAACTCTTCAGTTCAATTCCTGTCATCGTATTTCCTCAACCATCAAAGGTCGGGTCATACGTCGCTATGCTCAAAGAAAGACGAAGTCTGGTTTCTTGAAACCTTACTTCTTCATTTCTGTAGCATGAGCACTTGGTACTTCGGTTTGCTTCTCCGGCCCGCAACAGATCCGTGAGAATCCATCGCACCGGTCAGCGCAACCTGTCATCAAGCGCCCACACTTATCGGCTGTTAAGTTTTTAAAGAACAAATCTGCGTAAAGCAGAGAAACGAGATTATGAAGAACTTTTTATGTCGTGTCAAGCGACTGGTTTTTTCGATCAGCCCGGACCGTGCCCGAACCCCATCGCAACCGCTTGAACAACCAGGCCTTCATGCCCCGCTGTCGAGCCCAAAATTAAAACACGTCCGTATTTCAATGTCAAGCTACCAACTGCCCGGCGTTGCCGCCGATCCTCGCTGCCAACCCAGCCAGCAGATCGGGCCAGAAGCCTGCAGATCCACTCGCTTTGGCCTGCCCCGGATTGGGCTCCAGATCCTGCAGTAAAACCGTAAGACCTAGGGTTAACCCGGGCGCCTGGCGGCAAAGAAACGAGACTATAGCACGCCGTTTTCAGTCCGCGCAAATGACGTCATCAAACTGTCAAAAATCGGACCTCACGTGGGCAGCTCGGTCGTTTCCTTGATGGATTGCAGGGCAAAGCTGCTGCGAATATCGACCACGGCCGGATGTCGCATCAGCGTATCCATGGCGAAACGGGAAAAGGCCGCCAGATCCCGGACCTGGACCCGCAGCAGGTAATCCATATCACCTGACATGGCATAGCACTGGACGACTTCCGGCCAGTTCTGGACATCGCTGGCGAATGCCGACATGGCGCCGTGCTCGGTGCGGTGCGATTTGTCCAGCCGCACGAATATGTATGCCAACAGGCCCAGGCCGAGCTTTTCCGGATCGGCCAGCGCAACGTAGCGGCGGATGTAGCCCTGCTCTTCCAGGCGCTTGACCCGTCTCAGGCAGGGACTGGGCGACAGAGCTACCCGTTGAGCCAGGTCCTGGTTGCTGATCCGGCCGTCACGCTGCAAATGCATCAGGATCAGGCGATCTGTTCTGTCCAGTTCGTCATCAGGCATCATATTGTCTCAACCAGGGATTATTAGATGAATGATTGCTTCTCGGTAGGGAATCGTACCGCATGTTTGCAATTTTTCCCCCCGATATTTTCCCTAAAATTCCAACAGGCATTCCAAGAACAAAGCACGGAGACATACATGAGCACATCCTTCACCTCCTGGGACAATCCCCTGGGCACGGCGGGATTTGAATTCGTGGAATACACGGCGGAAGATCCCGCCGCGCTAGGCCGCGTATTCGAGACCCTGGGATTCCGGGCCATCGCCCGGCATCGCAAGAAAGCCGTCACGCTGTACCGCCAGGGCGCGATCAACTTCCTGGTCAATGCCGAACCCGGTTCCTTCGCGCAGCGCTTCGCACGCCAGCACGGCCCGTCGATCTGCGCCATCGGCCTGCGCGTGCGCGATGCGGCCCGCGCCTATCAACTGGCCCTGGAACGTGGCGCCTGGGGTTTCGATTCACACAGCGGCCCCATGGAACTGAACATCCCTGCCATCAAAGGCATCGGCGATTCGCTGATCTACCTGGTGGACCGCTGGCGCGGCAAGAACGGCCACGGCGGCATCGGCGACATCGGCATCTACGATGTGGACTTCGAGCCCCTGGACCACGCCACCGCCGATGATGATCTGCACCACGCAGGCGCCGGCCTGCTCGACATCGACCACCTGACCCACAATGTGCACCGTGGCCGGATGGCCGAATGGGCCGAATTCTACGCGCGCATCTTCAATTTCAGGGAAATCCGCTATTTCGACATCGAGGGCCAATTGACCGGGGTGAAGTCCAAGGCCATGACCTCGCCCTGTGGGCTGATCCGCATTCCCATCAATGAGGAAGGCGGCGACACCCCCGGTCAGATCCAGGAATACCTGGACCAGTACCGGGGCGAAGGCATTCAGCACATCGCCCTGTCCACAAACGACATCTACCGCACCGTGGAGCAGCTGAGCGGCCGTGTGAAATTCCTGAGCACTCCCGACACCTACTACGAACTGCTGGACCGGCGGCTGCCGGGCCACGGCGAAGATGTGGCACGCCTGCGCCGCAACCGCATCCTGCTGGACGGCGCACCGGGCGGCGGTCTGCTGCTGCAGATATTCACCGCGAATCAGATCGGGCCGATTTTCTTCGAGATCATCCAGCGCAAGGGCAACGACGGCTTCGGGGAAGGCAATTTCAAGGCACTGTTCGAATCCATCGAACTGGACCAGATCCGCCGGGGCGTGCTGCGATCCTGACGCACGCGGCCAGTCACTGCAGGCCGGTGCGCAGCAGATGCGCGTAGCGCTGGCGGAATTTCGCCAGCTTGGGCGCAATGACGAGCTGGCAATAACCCTGCCCCGGATTGCGCCGATAGTATTCGCGATGCAGGTCTTCGGCTGGCCAGAACGGGCCCGCCGCCTCGATCCGGGTCACGATCGGGTCATCGAAGACGGCCTGCGCCTGGGCGCGGACAGCCTGGGCCAGATCCCGTTGTGCCTCGCCCTGGTAAAAAATGACCGAAGCATACTGCGGCCCCGTGTCATTGCCCTGGCGATCGAGCGTGGTCGGGTCGTGCGTGCCGAAGAAGACCTCCAGCAGCGTACGATAGCCAACCCGCTGGGGATCGAACACGACCTGCACGACCTCGACGTGGCCCGTGTCCTGGCGACAGACCTGTTCGTAGGTAGGGTGATCGACATGGCCGCCGCAATAGCCAGGGCGCACACCCAGCACGCCGTCCAGGGCCCTGAACACCGGTTCCATGCACCAAAAGCAGCCGCCGCCCAAAATCGCGGTCTCGGGCACAGGGTTTGCGGAGTTTTCCATGCTGTTTTCCTTACCTGGTTTGCGCACTGGGCCGGACGCAGCGATCAATGCGCCGGGGACGGATCCTGCAATGACAGGATCCATTTTGCCAGACGCCGCGCATCGGCGTCGGGCAGACGGATCTGGGCCGGCATGGGGATCGCCCCCCATTGGCCACGGCTGCCTTCGCGCATGACGCGGGCCAGGTGTTCGGTGGCCTCGGGGCGGCCCTGGAAGCGTTCCGCGATGGCGCGAAACGGCGGTCCGACTCGGCGGGCATCGACCTGATGGCAGCCCAGGCATTGACGCTGGCCAGCCAGCGCCAGCCCATCGATCGTCATGCCGCTGCCCGCCTGGGCCTGCGCCGCGCACAGCGTCAGCGTTCCTGCCAACACGATCCTGATCGCCTTGCCACGCCCCATTGCCTGGCCCGTCCTCTGCTCATGTCCGATCACGGTATTATCCATGATTGTGTCTTTTCCACTGGCCGCAATCCATGCCCTTTCCCTACATTGACCCCATCGCCCTGCAGGTCGGTCCCCTGGCGATCCACTGGTACGGTCTCATGTACCTGGCCGGCTTCGGCCTGGCCTGGTTGCTGGGGCGCTGGCGCATCCAGCACAACCTCGCGCCCGCCGGACTGACGCTGCGCGACCTGGAAGACATCATCTTCTACGGGGTGCTGGGCGTGGTGCTGGGCGGGCGCCTGGGTTACGTGCTGTTCTACAAATTCGACGATTATCTGGCGCACCCCCTGTCGATCTTCGAGGTCTGGCAAGGCGGCATGTCCTTTCACGGCGGTCTGATCGGCGTCACCCTGGCCATGCTGTTCTTCGCCCGCAGGCGCGGCCAGCCGCTGCTGGCAATCGGGGATTTCATCACCCCCTTGATCCCCCTGGGACTGGCCGCCGGGCGACTGGGCAATTTCATCAATGGCGAACTGTGGGGCCGCCCCACCGACCTGCCCTGGGGCATGATCTTTCCGGGGGCACAGGACGGCGTGCCACGCCATCCCTCGCAACTGTACGAAATGGGGCTGGAAGGTTTCGCCCTGTTCATCCTAGTGTGGTGGTTTGCCCGCAGGCCCCGCCCAACAGGCCAGGTCGGCGCCGTGTTCCTGATGGGCTATGGGCTGTTCCGGTTCCTGGTGGAATTCACTCGTGAACCGGACGATTTCCTGGGACTGCTGGCCGGGGGCCTGTCGATGGGCCAATTGCTGTCGCTGCCCATGATCCTGATCGGCCTGGCCCTGTTCATTTGGGCTGCAAGACGATCGTCCCCTGCACCGACACGCTGACGCGCTCACGGCCACCTTCGACGGGCGCGGCGGCCTTGTCGGCCACCATGGCACTCATCATCCGAGGCATGGGCGCGGGCGGCATGGCATCCTGTCCGCCCAGATCGATGGTGTGAAAACGATAGCTGGCAAAGCCCAGGGCCTGGGTCAACGCCTGGGCACGCGCCTTGAATGCCTCGACCGCCTGGCCCAGCAATTTCTGTTCTTCGGCAGTGCGTCGTTCCCGCGAAACCGAGAACGCCATGCCGGCAATCGGCATGCGGTCGCCCAGACTGGCCGCCAGTTTCGAGACCGCAGGAAAATCTTGCGATTCCAGCAGGATTTCGGCCTGGCCGCGCCATTCGGCGATCTTGCCATCACGATCGGTCGTCGGCCAGATCCGGTAGGATCCGCTGCGGGCTTCGATTCCTTGGTGCCCCTTGGCCTGTTTCATGACCGAATCCAGGCGCTGGTTCAAGGCCTCGGCGACTTCGGTCTGCGACGCCCCGGACAATTCCGCCGCCAGGGTGATTTCCACGGTGTCCTGTCCGACCTCGGACGAGGCCTCGGCCGACAGCGAGGCACGAGGTTCGTCGGGTTCAGCCGCATACGCCGCTACGGGCAGCACCGTGACCGCCAGAGCCAGCGACAGGCCTGCCAGAAATTGTTTGCGATTGCGCACGCCTCGATACATTTCTCGCTCCGATAAAGACGAAAGCCCGTCGTAATTCAACGACGAGCTTTCTGGTAATGCCCCACCTGTGCCGTCTAGGCCGGCATCCCGGAACCGAGGGTTCACGGTGGTCGCCATCAGTCAGATTTCGGGCTGTCCAGTGAAGGCAGCGCTCCTGTCTGTCAATCCAGCAACCTATGCCTATAGCATTGGTTCAAGGAATGTGTGGCCAGGTCACGAACACGGTAGGGACTTGAACGGCCGGATAGCCTGGCGCATCCGGAGAACAAACGGTCAAACGGCAGTGCCCAGGACTTCGTCGAGCATGTCGTTCATGGATTCGATTTTACCCTTGAAATCGCCCAAGGCAATATTCCCCAGCGGTCCATCGGGCGCGCGCATACTGAGCAGTTCGTTGGCGATCTGGATGGCCGCCATCACGGCAATGCGTTCGTTGCTGGCAATCTTGCCGGCACCCTTGACCGCCAGCATGCGCTGGTCAACCAGCCGCACGGCGGACAGCAGGGCATCTTTTGCTTCGGGGGGGCAGGCCAGCGAATAATCGCGGCCAAGGATGACGACATCGACGCGTTCCATGCTGCGCGACTCCTTGGTAGGTATGAACGCGCCTAGGCTTGCGCGCCGGGCAGACGTTCGAGGATGAGTTCGATCTGCTGCTGAGCGCCGGTGGCGGCCTCGCGCAGGCGGTCGCGTTCGGATTCGGTCTGGACCAGGCGGCGTTGCAGGGAATCGGAACGGATCTGGTGGTCGCGCAGGTCGGATTCCAGCGCCGCCTGGCGCTGCCCGGATTCTGCTCGCGCGGCCTGGAGTTCCTGGTCATGACATGCGAGCCTTTCGGCCAGCCGGGCGGCTTCCTGGCTGTCACGCAATTGCTGGTCCTTCAGGGACTGGCATTCCTGTTCGAGTTGCTGGATCCGGGTCCGCAACGCAGCGCGTTCGGATTGCAGGTCCCGGGCGAGCTGGACGGCCTGGCGGATGCGCAGGGACAATGCGTCAAGGTCTTGGAGCATGCGGTCAAACCTTCTGGGGTGCCGGCGCGATGCGCCACGAAAGCAATTGAATCATACTTGTTCAGGCCGTGAGCTTTGGGGAACCGGCGCATCCGCCGTCCGCGCGGCGGAATCGCCGTGCCGCCCCCCGCCGCGATGACGCAGATAACGGTTTTCCCGACCACGCCGGAACAGCAGCCCGGACAGTTCATTGAGCGCCAGGGAATAGACTTCGCGCTTGAATTCGATGACGGCTTCCAGTGGCACCCAATAGGCGTTCCAGCGCCAGGCATCGAATTCCGGCGTGTCGGTCGCACGCAAGCTGACATCGCTGTCGCGGCCCACCATGCGCAACAGGAACCAGATCTGTTTCTGGCCCTTGTAATGGCCGCGCAATTCACGGCGCACGTAATGATCCGGCACGGTATAGCGCAGCCAGTCCCGGGTCCGTCCCAGAATGCGGACATGTTCGGCCCGCAGGCCGGTTTCCTCGTGGAGTTCGCGGTACATCGCCTGCACGGGGGTTTCGCCGTGCTTGATGCCCCCCTGGGGGAACTGCCATGCATGTTCCTTGATGCGCTTGCCCCAGAACACCTCGTTTTTCTGGTTCACGAGAATGATGCCGACATTCGGGCGGTAGCCTTCGCGATCCAACATGGGCCACCTCGATTGTGAATTCAATACAATTACCGTCGATTATACGTACCAACCGGAATCCCTACCATGCGCGCCAGCCAGTATCACCTGAATACCCTGAAGGAGGCCCCCGCCGAAGCGGAAGTCGTCAGCCACCAGTTAATGACGCGGGCGGGCATGATCCGCAAGATCGCCGGAGGCGTCTACACCTACATGCCGATGGGCCTGAAGGTCCTGCGCAAGATCGAAGCCATCGTGCGCGAAGAAATGAATCGCGCCGGCGCCATCGAATTGCTGATGCCGGTCGTGCAGCCCGCCGAACTCTGGCAGGAATCGGGCCGCTGGGAACAGTATGGCGCCGAACTCCTGCGCATCAAGGACCGCCATCAGCGCGACTTTGTGCTGCAGCCGACATCCGAGGAAGTCATCACGGACATTGCCCGCAACGAGATCCACAGCTGGCGCCAGCTGCCGGTGAATTTCTATCATATCCAGACGAAGTTCCGCGACGAACGCCGACCGCGCTTCGGCCTGATGCGTGGGCGTGAATTCACCATGAAGGACGCCTATTCCTTCGACCGCAACGAGGCCGCCGCCCAGGCCAGCTACGACACCATGTATGCCGCCTACCAACGCATCTTCACGCGCCTGGGGCTGCAATTTCGCGCGGTGGCCGCCGATACCGGCTCGATCGGCGGCACGCGCAGCCACGAATTCCAGGTCATCGCCGACACCGGCGAGGATCTGCTCGTCTACAACCCGGATTCGGACTACGCCGCCAATATCGAACTGGCCGAGGCCCCCTGCCTGCTGCCCGAGCGCGAACCCGCGCGCGAAACCATGGAAAAGCGCGCCACGCCCGACGCGCCCAAATGCGAACTGGTGGCCGAACAACTGGGCCTGCCGCTGTCGCGCACGGTCAAGTCCGTCGTCCTGGCCACCGATCCCCCAAAAGGCCCTGCCCGTCTGTGGCTGTTGCTGATCCGGGGCGACCACGAAACCAACGAGGTCAAGGTCGGCAAACTGCCCGGTTTCGAGCACGGCCACCGGCTGGCGACCGAGGCCGAAATCGAAGCCGTATTCCATTGCGCCCCAGGCTATCTGGGGCCCGTCGGACTGGACCCGCAGGCCGTCACCGTGATCGCCGACCACACCGTTGCCCACATGGGCGATTTCGTCTGCGGCGCCAACGAGGCCGGCTACCACCTGAGCGGCGTGAACTGGGGGCGCGACCTGCCCGAGCCTGCCCTGGTGGCCGACCTGCGCAACGTCGTGGCGGGCGACCCCGACCCGCGCGGCGGTACCCTGGCGATCCAGCGCGGCATCGAAGTCGGTCACGTATTCTTTCTGGGGGACAAATATTCGCGCGCCTTGAACGCGACCTTTCTGGAAACGGACGGCAAGCCGACCGTGCTGCAAATGGGCTGCTACGGAATCGGCATCAGCCGGATCTCGGCCGCTGCCATCGAACAGAACCACGACGAGCGCGGCATGATCTGGCCACGTGCCATCGCCCCCTTTGAAGTCGTGCTGTGCCCGATCGGCATCGGCAAGAGCGAGGCCGTGCGCGAAGCCGCCGAATCCCTGTACCAGGCCCTGCAGGCCCAGGGGGTGGACGTGATCCTGGACGACCGGGATGCCCGGCCGGGCATCATGTTCGCCGACTGGGAACTGATCGGCGTGCCGCTGCGCGTGACGCTGGGCGAACGCGGCCTGAAGGACGGCATCGTCGAAATCCAGGCGCGGCGCGACACGCAGTCACAACGCATCCCCCAGGCTGACGCGCTGGCACACATCCTGGAACATCTGCAATCCCTGTAGCCTCGGCACCCCGCCTGTCGCCCCGGTGCCTGGCGCCGGTGTCACAAGGCCTCACCAAAAAATGCATCAGGATCGAACCAATCCCCCCGGCGAACTGTCCATTCGCGTATATTACGAAGACACCGACACGGGTGGCGTCGTGTACTACGCGAACTATCTCAAATTTTTCGAACGTGGTCGCACGGAATGGCTGCGCGCGCTCGGAATGGATCAACACACTCTCGCAACTCAGGAACAGATGATGTTTGTGGTCAAGCATGCGGACATTGCCTACCGGCAACCAGCCCGCCTGGACGACTGCATTCTCGTCCGAACGGCCTTGACCGGACTGGGGGCTTCGACGATCCGCTTCGGCCAGCAGGCCCTGCGCGGCGACACCCTGCTCGCCAGCGCAGACATCCAGGTCTGCACGGTCCATGCCCTCAGTTTCAAACCCATCCGTTTCTCCCCTTCCATCCGGGAACTACTGAAAAACCATGCAAGCCTCTAGCGATTTGTCGCTGCTGTCCCTCATTGGCAACGCCAGCCTGCCCGTGCAGATCGTGATGCTGATCCTGCTCGGCGCCTCGATCCTGTCCTGGGCCTATATCTTCAGCAAACGGGCTGCCCTGCGGCGCGCCGACGAGCAGACCCGCCGCTTCGAAGACGATTTCTGGGCCGGCGGCGACCTGACCGTCCTGCAACAGGCCATCGCCAGCCGCCGCAACGAACACGGCGCGCTGGCGCGCATCTTTGACGCGGGCATGACCGAATTCGTCAAGGCACGCCGCTCGTCCAGCCGGGGCGACGCGCTGCTGGACGCCCCCCGGCGCGCCATGAAAGCAGCCTTCCAGCGGGAAATGGACAGCCTGGAATCGCACCTCAACTTCCTGGCATCCACCGGCTCGGTCAGCCCCTACATCGGGCTGCTGGGCACCGTCTGGGGCATCATGCACGCCTTCATGGGGCTGTCCACGATGCAGCAGGCGACCCTGGCTGCCGTCGCCCCAGGGATCGCCGAAGCCCTGATCGCAACCGCCATCGGTCTGTTTGCCGCCATCCCTGCCGTGCTGGCATACAACCGCTACACCAATCAAATCGACCGGCTCTCGATCCGCTTCGAGAGCTTCGTCGAAGAATTCCTGAATATCCTTCAGCGCCAGGCGCACTAGCGCCTGCCCACACGAACCAAGGAGTCGCGGAGAAATGACTTCGCTCAGCAGCCGTCGCTCACGCCGCATGAAAAACGACATCAACGTCGTGCCCTACATCGACGTCATGCTGGTTCTGCTGGTGATCTTCATGGTCACCGCACCCATGATCACTCCGGGCCAGATCGAACTGCCCTCGGTCGGCACGGCCTCTGACGTCCCCGTCCAGCCCATCGAGGTCCAGATCGATGCCCAAGGCGCGCTCGCCCTGCGGGTCCGCGAGGGCGGCGCCTCGTTCCGGCCCATCGACAAGGCCAATCTGCTGGCCGAAATCCGCACCGTCGCCACAGCGGATACCCCGGTGGTGATTTCCGCCGACGGCAAAGTCCCCTATGAATCCGTGATGCAAGTCATGGACCAGCTGCGCAACGGCGGGATCGGCAAACTCGGGTTGCTGGTCAACCAGAACGCCCCAGCCGCGCGCTGACGCCCACCCCATGAACCTGTTCGACCGTTTCTTCAACACCGATGCCGACGCCGAGGCCCGCCCCGGCGCACGCGACGACCGGCGCGGCCTGCTCATCTCCGTGGTTGCCCATGGGCTGCTGATCCTGCTGATGGTGGTGGGCTTCTCCACAGCACCCGACAACCCCGGACCAGTCCAGGTCGAACTCTGGGCGCAAGGCACGGTGGCCGAAGCCGCCGCGCCTCAGGAACAGCCCGAAGAACAGCAGCCCGAGCCCGCACCGGAACCCGAACCGACGCCCGAACCCGACGACCAGGCAGCCCGCCTGGCCGCAGAACAGGCCGAAGCCGCACGCCAGGCACAGCTGGCCGAAGCCCGTGCCAAGGCAGCCGCAGCCGCCCAGGCCAAGGCCGATGCCGAAATCGCCCTGGCCAAGGAACGTCAGGCACGCGAAGACATGGAACGCCGCCTGGCCGAACAGGAAGCCCGCGAGAAAGCAGAAAAAGAAGCCGCCGAACAGGCTGCCAAGGAAAAAGCGGCAAAGGAAAAGGCGGCAAAGGCCGCAGCCGAAAAAGCGGCCGCTGAAAAGGCTGCCCGAGAAAAAGCCGAACAGGAAAAGGCTGCCGCTGAAAAGGCCGCCAAGGAAAAGGCCGAAAAAGAAGCCGCCGAACAGGCCGCAAAGAAAAAAGCCGAACAGGAAAAGGCCGCCAAGGAAGCCGCCGAGAAAGCCGCCCGAGAAAAAGCAGCCAAGGAAAAGGCCGCAGCCGAGGCCAAGCGCCAGGCCCTGAGGGCCGCCATGCGCGGCGATGCCCTGGAAGCCGCCGGCATCCCCAACGGCAATGCCGACCGTAACCAGCGCGGCGGTGGCGGCAACGATGGCTACGCAGCCAAGGTGCGGGCCTGCGTCCAGCCTGGCGTGGTCTACAACGTGCCCCCACGCAACGGCTCGGCCAACCCCACAGCAAGTTTCCGTACCCGACTGGCCCCCAACGGGCAAGTCCAGGGCGTCGACCTGACCCGGTCCTCAGGCAATCCCCGTTTCGATGATGCCGTCCAGAAGGGGATCCTGGCCTGCTCGCCCTTCCCGAAACCGCCTGGCGGCAAGTATCCGTCGTATATTGACGTGGACTACCGCATGTACGACTAAGGAGATCGTCCCCATGACCGTATTCACAGCCTCCGGCTTCATCGGCCGCCTCTGGCGGCGCGCTGCCTCGGCCGGCCTGGGCCTCGCGCTGGCCGCCGCAGGCGCCACGGCGGCCCATGCGCAATTGCGCGTCGACATTTCCGGCGTCGGCGCGACCCAGTATCCGATTGCCATCGCCGACTTCGCTGGCGCCATCAGCGCCACCTCGGTTCCCGAGGTGATCCGCGCCGACCTGACCCGCTCCGGCCAGTTCCGCCTCATCAGCGCCTCGGGCGCCGGCCTGGACGTCCAGAGCAAAATCGACTATGGCACCTGGCAAGCGCGCGGCGCTGACTACCTGGCCTACGGCACGGTGGCGCAAAATGGCAGCCAGTACACGATCAGCTACCGGCTGGTTGACAATGTCCGCAAGGCCGAACTGGACCAGGCAACCTACAGCGGCACCGAAGCCGAATTGCGCCGGATCTCCCATCGGATCGCCGACCGGATCTACGAAAAAATCACGGGCGTACGTGGCGTGTTCTCCACCCGGATCGCCTATGTGTTGCAGACCAGCAACGGCTATGAGTTACAAATTGCTGACGCCGACGGCCAGAACCCACAGGTTATGTTGCGCTCGAAACAATCGATCATCTCGCCCGCCTGGTCGCCGGATGGCTCACGGCTGGCCTATGTCAGCTTCGAATCGGGTAAATCGGTGATCTACGTGCAGACGCTCGCAACCGGACAGCGCCAGCCAGTCGCCAACTACAAGGGCAATAACAGCGCGCCGGCCTGGTCGCCAGACGGCCATCGCATGGCCATCGTGCTGTCAAGAGACGGCATTTCCCAGATCTATACCATCAACACGGACGGATCCGACCTGCGCCGGGTCATGCGTTCCCCGCTGATCGACACCGAACCCCGCTTCACCCCCGACGGCCAGTCCCTGGTCTTCACCAGCGACCGCGGCGGCAGCCCGCAAATCTACAAAGTCCCGGCGGGCGGTGGGGATGCTCAGCGATTGACCTTTTCGGGCAGTTACAATATCTCACCCAGGATCTCGCCAGATGGACAGCAACTGGTGTACGTTACTCGTAGAAACGGTGCCTTCAGGATTGCAAGCCTCGCCTTGAATTCGGGCTCCGAACAGATTCTGACGGACGGCCCGGACGACCAATCCCCCAGCTACGCGCCCAATGGAATGCAGGTGCTCTACAGCGCCATCCAGAACGGCCGCAGCGTGCTGGCGGTGACCTCGATCGACGGACGCGTGCGCCAAACGCTGTCGGTGCTCAACGGCAAGGTCCGTGAGCCCGCCTGGGGACCTTTCACAGACTGATTTTTTCGTGTGACTCTTCTTTCTTCTAAAGGACATTCAATGAGCTCGCGCATCACCAGGACCCTGACCATCGCCGCCATCGCCGCCTCGCTGGCCGCCTGCAGCTCCGTGCCGCTGGACCAGAACGGCTCGGGCACCGGCTCCGATTCGGCGTCCACTGGGCAAATCATGGATCCCTTCAATCCGCAAAGCCCGCTCGCGCAACAACGCTCGGTCTACTTCGATTTCGACAGCTATACGGTGCCCGAACAGTACCGCAGCGTCGTCGAAATGCATGCCAGCTACCTGACCAGCCACCAGGGCCAGAAAGTCCGCGTGGAAGGCAACACCGATGCGCGCGGCAGCACCGAATATAATCTGGCTCTGGGCCAGCGCCGTTCGGATGCCGTGGCGCGCATGATGACGCTGCTGGGTGTCAACGCCAACCAGATCGAAGCGATCAGCTTCGGCAAGGAACGTCCCAAGGCCCTGGGCAATACCGAAGCCGATTACGCCGAGAACCGCCGCGCCGACATCAACTACCAGCGTTGATCGTCAATCAGGCGGTGACAGCGCCGTAGCGGCCCCCGCTACGGCGTTTTTCATTGAAGACGGAAGACTCATGACTGCATTCCTTCGCCCGCACATCCTGTCCGCCGCCCTGCTGGCCCTGACGCTGGCGGCACCAGCCGCCCAGGCCTTTTCCGACGACGAGGCGCGCCGTGCCATCCTGGAACTGCGTACGCAGCTCAAACAGATGAACGACCAGAACCTGCAGGCCCGCCTGCAACTGGCCGACCAGATGGATCTGCTGCACCAGGAAATCGCCACGCTGCGCGGACGGATCGAAGAGCTGAGCCAACACGCAGCACCAGCCAACAACAGCAATGCCCCGCAGACGCCGCAGACCGGCGATCCCCAGGAACAAGCCGCCTACGAAGCCGCTGCCGATCAATACCGCAACGGCCGTTACAAAGAAGCCGCCGCGGCTTTCTCGACCTTTCTCCAGTCCTATCCTGACAGCAGCCTGGCGGGCGACGCCCAGTTCTACCTGGGCAGCAGCCAATACGCCTCCAAGGACTTCAAGCATTCCATCCAGACCATGCAGTCGCTGGTGAAAAACCGGCCTGCCGATCCCCGGGCGCCCGACGCCTTGCTGGTCGTGGCCGCTGACCAGATCGAACTCAACGACCTGAAAGGGGCCAAGGCCAGCCTGCAGCGCATCATCAAGGACTACCCCGGCAGCGCATCCGCCGAGACGGCCAAGAACCGCCTGAAGCTGCTGTAATGCCGGCCTCGCGCACCGCAGAACCACCGCACCATGTACTCCCCCTGCCCGACGGCAGTCTGCACTACACGCAGGCTGGCTCGGGAGCGGGTGCGCCGATCCTGCTGATCCACGGTTCGCTGTGCGACTACCGATACTGGCGCTGGCAGACGCCGGCCTTTGCCGACAGGCATCTCGTCATCGCGCCCAGCTTGCGCGGCTGCTGGCCCGACAGGCGGTCTCACCCCCAAGATGGATATGCCATCACCCGCCATGCCAGCGATCTGGCGCATCTGCTGCGCGCACTCGACGCATACGATGGCGCCCATGTCGTGGGGCATTCAAGAGGGGCCCAGGTCGCCCTGGCCCTGGCGTGCCAGGCACCGGAACTGTGCCGATCGCTGACGCTGGCCGACCCCGGATTCCGCTTCACGGATGAACCCGAAACGCCTGTTTTCTACGCTGACGCCGTCCAGCGGCTGCAGGATGGCGACACCGAAGGAGCCATCGAGCAATTCATCGATACGGTCAATGGCGCCGACACCTGGCGCAAGATGGTCGGCTGGTTCAAGGACATGGTGCGGGACAATGCCACCACGCTGCTGTCGCAGGTCCGCGAAGCCAACCTGCCAGTCGACCCGCAGGCTGCAGCCGCCCTGCCCTGCCCGGTGCTGCTGGTCGGCGGGGCACTCAGCCCCGCCAAGTACGGCACGCGCCTGGACCGGTTGCAGCAATTGCTGCCGCAGGCCCGCCGCGCGCGCATCGCCCTGGCCGCCCACGGCATGAACCTGGCCAACCCCAGGACCTTCAATCGCACGGTCCTGGAGTTTGTTGCGGGGGTCTGAACCCCGTGATCAGTGTTGCATGTGCGCGTGGTCGTCGGCACCCGACATGGCCTTGGGCGATTTGATTTCGCAGGTCGTGGAGAACGTGTCACCATTGGCCAGCGTCAGGTTCAGCTGCACGGAATCACCGATCTTCAGGCCTTCGCGCGGCTGTTCCAGCATCACGTGATAGCTGCCCGGTTTGAACGCCAGGTCCTTGCCCGCCGGGATGGTGACCTGGTGGACCATGGCCATCTTGCTCATGCCGTCGGATTCAGTGGTTTCGTGCAGCATGACCATGCCATAGTCAGGCGAATGCGCCCCCGTCAGCACGGCATCTTCGGAACCCGCGTTATGCGCCACAAAGAAGCCCCCCGAAGGCGCCGGAGGCGGGATCATGCGGATCCAGCAATCGGAGGCCGTCACGGTGGCGGATACCTTGCCCGAAGCGGCTGCCGGCGCATGGTCCTGCGCCCAGGCAGAAGCCGCCAGCAGCATGCCAGCCGAGATTGCTAAGGTACGCGTCAAGGTTTTCTTCATTTCATTACCCAATGATATGGCCTGCAGGCCGCCTGGGCGGCCCTGGGGCGGACCCGGCCGGAACGCCGGCCGAAGCGGCCGGGCAGAACATGCAACCCGGCCGGGCCAGTGTACTATGGACTTTTCGACCGCTATTTGCGCCATGTCCAAGTCACTCGAAATCGCAGCCACCCCTCAGGCGCCCGACGATACGGCCCCTGCCGCCCGGATCACCGTCGAGGATTTCCGCGACTTGCTGCACCGCTTGCATCCCTTTTCCTCGGTGCTGGGCATCGAGATCCTGGACATCCAGTATGGACAGGCGACCCTGCGCCTGCCGCCCAGCCCCGCCAATCAGCGGCTGGGCGGCATCGTGGCCGGACCGATGCTGATGGGCCTGGCCGATCTGGCCCTGTATGCCGCCGTGGTCAGCGCCACCGGGGTCGCTGAATCCGTCACGGCCAGCCTGACGATCAATTTTTTGCGCGGCGCGCCCGCTAGCGGGATCGTGGCCCAGGCCAGAATCCTGAAAACCGGCCGCATGACGGCCGGCGAAGTGCTGCTATTGCCCGAAGGCGGCGGGGAACCCGTCGCCCAGGTGATCAGCACCTGGTCGGTCCCCCGGAAAAACTGATGGGTGCCGCCGGCATGCCGTCGCACGGCACGCGAGGCATCAGTTTTTCGTCAGTTTCCCGACCACGCCTTCGACGTAGTAGTCCATGGCATTCAGGCCCTTATCGTCCAGCGCGCCCTCGGACAATACAACCTTGCCTTCGTTGGTCTTGATCGGCGCGGCAAACACATTCAGGGAACCAGCGGCAATGGCGTCTTCCTTGGCCTTGAGGTCGGCCTTCAGGGCGTCATCCACCACCGGGCCGAAGCCTTCGAGCGCAACCATGCCTTCCTTGAAGCCGCCCCAGGTCTGATCGGCCTTCCAGGTGCCATCCAGCATGGCCTTGGCTTCCCGGGTGAAATATTCGCCCCAATGGTGGGTGACCGCGCCCAACTGGGCATGCGGCCCGAACTTCAGCATGTCGGAATGATAGGCGATGGCCCACTTGCCGCGCTCCTCAGCCGCCTGCACGGTCGCCGTCGAATCGGTGTGATGCGTGACAATGTCCGCCCCCTGGTCCAGCAGGGCCAGCGCAGCATCGCGTTCCTTGCCCGGATCGAACCAGCTGTTGACCATGATGACACGTACCGTCGCATCGGGTTTGACACTGCGCAAACCGCGCGTGAAGGCATTGATGCCCTGCAGGACCTCGGGAATCGGATAGGCGCCGACATAACCGATCACGCCAGTCTGGGTCTTGTGCCCGGCCAGGATCCCGGCCACGTAGCGTGCCTGATAGAAGCGGGCGTTGGTGGTGGCGACATTGGGTGCGGTCTTGTACCCGGTGGAATGCACGAACCTGACGTCCGGAAACTGCTTGGCGACCTTGAGGGTCGGATTCATGTAGCCGAAGGACGTGGTGAAGATCAGCTTGTTGCCCTGTTGGGCCAGGTCACGGATGACGCGCTCGGCATCCGCACCTTCGGGCACGTCCTCGACGAACTGGGTTCGGACCTTGTCGCCCAGTTGCTGCTCCATGAATTTGCGGCCCAGGTCCTGCTGCCAGGTCCAGCCCGCCTCGCCAATCGGGCTGACATAGACGAAACCGATCTTCAGGGGGTCCTGCGCAGCGGCAGGGCCGGCGGACCAGAGACACGCTGCGGCAGCGACGGTGGCGGTCAGCGTTCGACGAATCAGGCGGATGTTCATGGGACAGGTCTCCGTGGAAAAGACAATCAATGATTGGGGTTGAACACACGTCCCAGGGACGCGGGCATGTTGATGCGGATCCAGTTCACGTTGCGCGAGATCAGGACCAGCACCAGGATGGTGGCCAGATAGGGCAGCATCGACAGCAGCTGGGACGCAATCGGCACCCCCAGGGCCTGCATGTGGAACGTCAGGATAGTGATGCCGCCGAACAGATACGCCCCGATCAGCACCCGCAGCGGCCGCCAGGTGGCAAACGGCGTCAGTGCCAGGGCGATCCAGCCGCGGCCGGCGACCATGTTCTCGACCCACATCGGCGTATAGACCAGCGACATGAAGGCACCCGCCAAACCGCAGCAGGCCCCACCGAACAGCAAGGCCGCCAGACGGATCCGCCGCACAGGGTAGCCCAGCGCATGGGCGGATTCGGGGGATTCACCCACGGCACGCAGGATCAGCCCCGCGCGCGTGCGGTACAAAAACCAGGTCAGCCCCACGGCCAGCGCCAAAGACCCATAGACCAGAGGATGATGCTGGAACAGCGCTGGCCCGACGAAGGGCAGGTCCGCCAGCCCCGGCACAGCCCAGGACGCAGCCTGGATCGTGGCGCCGACATAAGGCAAGCCGATCGAGGCCGACAGACCGACACCAAAGAGCGACAGCGCCAGGCCACAGGCCACCTGATTGGCGCCCAACCAGACCGCCAGCCAGGCAAACAGGCCGGCCAACAGGGCACCGGCCCCGGCGCCGGCCAGAAAGCCGATGCCGCTGTTCCCGGTCTGCACGGTCACGGCAAAACCCAGGGCCGCCGCCACCAGCA
>Ga0265295_1004812_pt1 | contig 17860 bp, 12 predicted proteins | sample Munlansysbiofilm_FD_192503 | JGI IMG/M metagenome (GOLD analysis project Ga0265295, IMG submission 192503) | Leachate microbial communities from a municipal landfill in Southern Ontario, Canada - Methane capture system biofilm | ecosystem: Engineered > Solid waste > Landfill > Unclassified ...
AGGCTTTTCTATTGACCCGATCCAGGATCAGACTGCCTGTACCTTCCAAGAAAACATTATTGTTCTCTTCTTTGGTATAATCCACTCTATTCTTGATCTTATAACCTGATGCTTCTACGAGTTGCAGGACTTCTTCGTTACGCTCTCTGCGTCTGTTTTCGGCAAACATAGGGTACAAGGCGATAGTTCCGGACTGGTGGAAGCTTACCCAGTTATTCGGGAAGATGGAATCCGGGGTGTCGTGTTCCTTTTTGTCCTGGTACACCATTACTTCTACACCGGCATCGCGAAGAACCCCAACAAAGGTATCAAATTCGGCTTGTGCCTTTTTATCTATTTGTGCTTGTTCTAAATCCAATTCTTTTTGGAATAGGTTATTGACTGAAGTTTGTTCGTTCATTCTAAATGCAGCTGGACGTACCATTAAAATTGCATTAGTGATTTGCATGTTTAGCTCCTTTTTAGCTTTAGTATTTTCTCTTGGAGCCATTTTTAATATAGTCAGAAATCAGGCAAGGATTTTCCTTGCCGGATTATCCACCTTCTCTTTTCTTGCACTTTATGAGAGGATATCCTGAAAATAACAATAAACTTGCAGGAAAACCGCTCTGCCCAAGTATAATATAAAAAGAATAAGATTTTTAAAGAGAGGAAATATGAAACACTATCTAATCTTGTTAATGCTGCTGCCTATAATGCTGGCAGCACAGGTGTACACTCTTGACCAATTGATTGAACATGGTCTCGAGCACAGCTACCAGATTCAAAAAGAAGAGCTTTCCAACGATACTGGACACAGCGCCTACCGCAGTGCGAAATGGAATCTGATGCCAGAGGCGAATCTCAGCGCTGGAGCTACTCAAGATCTGGATCCTATTTCTCCCCAAAGTGGGCTGACCAGCTCTGCCGGCTTTGAGATCAGGAAAACTATCAGCCTGAACGATCCCGCCTACTTTAATTATCGCACTTCCAAGCTGGATACGAAAAGCGCGGATTTGAAGCTACAGAAGGGCTATAGTACTTATGCCTACAATGTTTTTCAGGCCTATATCAAAATCCTTTCCGCCACCAAGAAAAGGAGCTCACTGGAAGAGAACCTAGCCATCCAAAATAGAGTCTGGGAGCAAAGCAAAGTAATGTTGCGTTTGGGTAAAACGGTTCCTTTCGAGGTAAAGCAAAACGAGATTGCGGTGATGAATTCACAGATTCTGCTTATTCAATTGGAAAACACCATCGAGAATGCCCGAACGCAGCTTTTTGCTCTGGTGCAAATGCAGGATCAGGGCTACCCGCTGGCCGATCTGGAAGTGGATAGCGCAAAAGATGTGCCAGCTTATAGCACCGAGAATATGCAGGAACTCAAGATCTTGGAGCGGGAGCTGGAGCGCAATGATATCCTCTTGACCCAAAACTTTTTGGAGAAATTCCCCAGAATTTCACTTGGCTATGGTCTTTCACGTAGGGTGAGTGGACAAGACTTTGATTTTGATCAATACAATACCGTGCACAACCTGAGCCTGAATCTCTCTTATTCCCTGTGGAATGTCTTTACAAATGGTGAATCTGGCTTGCGTTATAAGATTAACAAACAAATGGCTCAGCTCAATTTTGACGATAAGTCCGAGCAAAGCAAGCGGGATTACGACAGCATTCTCAGAGAGCTGCAATACCTTCTGCGTTTGGATGAGCTCTATAATGAACGCCTACAGCAAGTAACAGAGCAAATCCGCATTGCTGAGGAACGCTATCGCCTGGGGATGATCCAGCTTTTGGAATTAGATAAAACCCGCACAAACTATATCGATGCCGATATCGAATACAACGCTAACCGCTATGAAATAATTGCAAGACAAGAAGCCTTGAATAACCTGCTTTCAGCCCAAATATTAGGTAAATGGTAAACCATGAAGAAATATATCAAATACATCATCATCGTAGCTGTGATTATCTTTGCAGTAATCGCATTCAACAAATATAGAAAAGCCAAATCTGCTCCAACCTGGCGCACAGACAGCAGCTCTTACGGTTCGGTGCGCGAAGTTGTAACCGCTACCGGCTCGCTCAATCCTTATGTAATGGTAAACGTGGGCACCGAGGTCAGTGGAAAAATCGAACGACTTTACAAAGATTTTAACGATACCGTGAAAAAAGGTGATACCCTGGCCAAGCTCGATACCGAAATTCTGAGAACTTCTCTGGATGCTGCCCGCGGTGATTTAGCCAAAACTGAAACCTCCATGCAGGAAGCCAAGCTGGATTATGACCTGCTCAAAGAGCTGAATGAGCAAGATATGAGCCCTGAATATGAGGTTACTAAGGCAAGATTCAAATATCAGACAGCACAGCAAAACGTAGCCAATGCCAGGCTGAGTTTGCAACGTGCAGAAAAGAATCTCGCCAATGCTTACATCACCAGCCCTATCGATGGGGTGATAGTTTCCAGGGACGTGGATGAAGGGCAGACCGTGGCGGCCAGCCTGAATTCCCCCACCCTTTTTGTGATCGCAAACAACCTCGAAAGCATGCAGATCACCGCAAAGGTGGACGAGGCTGATATCGGGAAAATAAATCTCGGCCTGGCGGTGGAATTCAACGTGGACGCCTATCCTCGCGAGAACTTTATGGGCACGGTGAAACAAATCCGGCTGAATCCCACCACCGAATCAAACGTGGTGACCTACAGCGTAATCATCGATGCCGCAAATCCAGAGCGCAAGCTGCTACCTGGCATGACCACCAATGTGACCTTCATCATCCGAGCCAAAGAAGATGTGCTCCGCCTGCCAGAAACTGCTACCAGATTCAGACCCAGTAAGGAAATCTGGGAGCTATTTGGCTTGAAATGGGATGACGAACTGCTGAACGCTGGACGCAATGCCATGCAAGAGATGATGGCAAAGCCTGTTGCCGGAAGTGAAAAGCCTGCAAAAGCAACGCCTCCTGCCGAGGGTGGCAAGCCTGGAATGGGAGGCTCTGGAATGGCTGGCCAAAGACCAAAAGGTGGACGTGGGATGAATGGTGATCCTGGTTTCCGCATCGCAGTAGTCTGGGTTTTGAAAGACAATGTTCCCAGCCCTGTGGCTGTGAGAACAGGCGTGTCTGACGGTGCCTATGTGGAACTTATCGATGGCATTCCTGAAGATGCCATCCTGGTGACAGGTGTGATCTACAATGATCCCAAGCAAGCTGCTGCAAATTCAGGCATGCCTATGGGACGATTCTAATGGACGATTATATCCTGGAAACCACAGGCCTTTCCAAAACCTACGTGATGGGTGATATTCAGGTGCATGCGCTGAGGCACGTGGACTTGAAGATAAAGCGTGGAAACTTCATCGCCATCATGGGAGCCAGCGGTAGCGGAAAGACTACTTTCATGAACCTGTTGGGCTGTCTGGACAAGCCCTCTGCTGGCAGCTATGTGCTGGATGGCGTCCCTGTGCATGAGATGAACGACGCCCAGCTCACCTCCATCCGCAATCAAAAGATAGGCTATGTCTTCCAGAACTTCTATCTTTTGTCACGGACTACCGCTTTGGAGAATGCGGAATTGCCGCTTTTGTACTCCCGCGATTGCAATCTGCATCAGCGCCGCGAAAAGGCCATGAAAGCTTTGGAAACAGTGGGTATAGCAGACAGGGCAAAACACTTTCCCAATCAGCTTTCGGGAGGACAACAACAGCGGGTGGCCATTGCCCGTGCCATCGTCAATGATCCCTCCTTCATCCTCGCCGATGAACCTACCGGTAATCTCGATACCCGCACCAGCATTGAGGTCATGGCAGTATTTCAGGAGCTGCATGCCCAGGGTAAGACCGTGGTTTTGGTGACTCATGAGCATGATATCGCTCAATATGCTCACCGCCATATTACCTTTCGCGATGGTAAGATTATCTCAGACAAAGAGAACCCCAATCCCAGAATAGCCAAAGATGATCTGCTTACTTTACCCCGTTTGGACCATGAAGAGGAGGAATAATGTCTATATTTGGAATACTTAGAATTGCCTTAAAATCGCTTACCAAAAACAAAACTAGAACCTTCCTCACCATGCTCGGGATCATCATCGGCGTGGCTGCAGTGATCACCATGCTCGCCATCGGCCAAGGCGCCAAGACGATCGTGGAAGAACAGGTGAATTCCATGGGTACAAACGTGATCATGGTGAATTCGAATTTCAGCAGGTCTAGTGTGCGTCAGGCTGCTGGCGGAGGAAATCTCCTCAATTTGGAGGATGCGAACGCTATCCGGGACGACATCGATGGAGTGCTCTATGTTTCACCCGTTTACAATAGCTGGGGTCAATTGAAATATGAAGGGAGTAACTGGCGGGGCAGTGTGATGGGAGTAAATGCGGACTTTTTCTTTATTCGCGATATGAATACATCTGCCGGTGAGCTCTTTTTTGATTCTGATGTGGAAAATGGTACCAAGGTCTGTGTAATCGGTAAAACCGTGGCGGATAATCTCTTTCAGGATGTGGATCCCATAGGCAAAATCATCCGCATCCGCAACATACCTTTCACAGTGCAAGGAGTGCTCACTGCCAAAGGCCAAAGTGTGATGGGTAACGATCAGGATGATATCGTGATAGCACCATATACCACTGTCTATCAAAGGCTTTTGGGGCGCCACTGGCGGGTGATGAGCATTTTGGTGTCTGCTACCAGCAGGGACGCCATCCAAATAGTGCAACAGAATATTATGGACCTATTGCAGGCCAGACACAGGGGTACCACCAGCGAAGAATTCATCGTGAGTTCACAGACAGACCTGGCGGAAACTGCAAGCAGCGTTTCTGATACCATGACCATCCTCTTGGCCTCGATCGCGGGAATATCCCTTTTAGTGGGAGGCATCGGGATTATGAATATCATGCTCGTATCCGTCACAGAGCGGATCAAAGAGATTGGTATCCGCATGGCTGTAGGTGCGGGCAAACGTGATGTGCTCTTGCAATTCATCATCGAAGCTGTGGCCATCAGTTTCATAGGAGGACTGCTGGGCATTTTGCTCGGGCTGGTTGCAGCTAAAGTCCTGGGTGACACCATGGAATGGAATATCGTGGTCACAATGTGGTCAGTACTCCTTTCTGCGGGATTTTCCATGGCCATTGGGATCTTCTTTGGCTGGTATCCTGCCAAGAAGGCAGCCAATCTGAACCTCATTGATGCCTTAAGATATGAGTGATGTCAAAACGTTTTAGTCAAAAGCCTTTAATCGGCTACTGAGAAATTACATAAAAAGTTAATAGCACAAGATTTGCTTGACATAAACTTGCGCTATATAAAGCTGGCAAAAACAAAATAAACAATGGAGGAACCCAAATGACCTTTAAAGAATTCATGGACAAAGTCGCAGCAAAGAATCCCGGCGAACCGGAATTTCTTCAGGCAGTAAAAGAAGTGATCGAAACTGTCTGGGATGCTTATGAGAGCAACCCCCGCTTCGTAAAAAACAACATCCTCGAACGTATCGTCGAGCCAGAACGTACAATCATTTTTCGCGTACCCTGGATGGATGACAAAGGCGAAGTTCATGTAAACCGCGGCATTCGCGTACAATTCAACAGCGCGATCGGCCCCTACAAAGGCGGAATCCGTTTTCACCCCAGCGTGAATCTTTCAATCATGAAGTTTTTGGGATTTGAACAAACTTTCAAAAACAGCCTCACTACCTTGCCCATGGGCGGGGGAAAAGGTGGCAGCGATTTTGACGCTCGCGGCCGTTCCGACGCTGAAGTTATGCGTTTTTGTCAATCCTATATGGCTGAACTTTATCGTTACATTGGTCCGAATACGGACGTTCCAGCCGGTGATATCGGCGTGGGCGCACGTGAGATCGGTTACCTCTTCGGTATGTACAAGAAGTTGGCCAACGAATTTACCGGCGTAATGACTGGTAAAGGCAGAACCTGGGGTGGCAGCCTGATTCGTCCGGAAGCTACAGGTTTTGGTGTAATCTACTTTGTGCAAGAAATGCTGAAGACCAAGGGTCAGACCCTTGAGGGCAAAAAAGTGGCTCTTTCCGGCTTCGGTAACGTAGCTTGGGGCGCTGCCCAAAAAGTCACCGAACTTGGTGGAAAAGTTGTCACCATTTCCGGCCCAGACGGCTATGTCTACGTGAAAGATGGTTTTACCAACGAGATGATCGACTATATGAAAGTGCTCCGCTCTTCCAATAACGACCGTGTGAAAGACTTTGCCGATGAATTCCCAAGTGCTGTCTTCCATGCTGGCAAGCGCCCTTGGGTAGAGAAAGTGGATGTAGCCATCCCTGCCGCTACCCAAAACGAGCTGGATGCGAACGATGCCAAAGCTTTGATGGCGAATGGCGTACCTTGTGTATGCGAAGCTGCCAATATGCCTTGCACCCCGGAAGCTATGGAAATCTTTATGAAAGCCAAGATTCTTTTTGCTCCTGGTAAAGCTGCAAACGCTGGTGGCGTGGCAACCTCTGGTCTGGAAATGACTCAGAACTCCATGCGCCTGAGCTGGAGCAGTGAAGAAGTGGACGAGAAACTTCATGGAATTATGCGCAATATCCACGAAGCTTGCGTAGCCAGCGGAACCGAAGCAGACGGCTATATCAACTATGTGAAGGGCGCGAATATCGCCGGATTCCTCAAAGTTGCGGAAGCCATGTGCGATCAAGGTATCGTATAATTAACTGACAATATACCATGATATAAGGCGGGATCAATCCCGCCTTTTTTATGTTTTATATAATTTTACTTGACGGATTTTATGCTGTGGAAAAGAATCAACACATTAACTTTATTCAGACTTTAGGGGGTTAAATGAATAACTACTTCATGGAGACCCATCACCATGAATGGATTTTGACCAATAAGCTGGGAGCCTACGCGCTGGGAACAGGAAACCTGATAAACCAACGCAAGTACCACGGACTCTTGATCGCGAGTGACAAGAGCTTCAACCGCAATCATCTGGTTGCAGGAATTGAAGAGAAAGTTGAATGGCGTGGAGAGACCATCCACCTGGATAGCAATAACTATAGTAATTGCATATATCCAGAAGGTTTTCTGCATCTGGTAAAACCATGGCTGCGTCCATATCCCGCTTTTCTGTATTCCGCACTTCCGCATCATGACGATATCCTGATCCTCAAAGAGTTAATGATGGATCTGGATACCAATACCGTAATGGTCAAATACACGAACTTGGGCCAGCATAAATTGCACTTCGTCTTTAACCCCAAATACACTCTGTGTCCGCATCATGACATCAATGCTCATACGAGCCTGGACTTTGCGGAATTTGAGACGGGCATCCAGCAGGAAATGGATTATTCGACTTTTTCTGCTCTGCGCAAGGACAATCAAATTGCCGTTTACGGAGCTGTGCTGCATGGTGAAGTAAGTGCAAACCGCTATGTGTATTACAACGTATTTTATCCCTGGGAAGTGATGAGCGGATATGCCGGAATAGGAGATCAGATCAGCTTCTTCCAGATTGCCTTTGACCTGGCCCCCGGAGAAAGCAATGCTATCTTGTTTTCTGATACCGCCATCGAAAGCCCTCTTAAAATGGTGGCAAATATCGAAGCCCGTTATGCAAAGCTGCCCAAGCCAATGGACTTTCCCAAAGGTCTGGACAGCGATGGCACCTTGCTTTCAAGATTGGATTATAACGACAACATCTTGTTTAACCGTAAACAGTATCTGGAGATCCTGGAGTTTGCCCTGACAGACTTTGTCGCCAATGACGATATCGTGGCCGGATACCCCTTTTACGGAGCCTGGGGCAGAGATACCATGGTGGTGCTGAATGCGCTGCTACATTCCGATAAATACCTGGATCTTATCCAGAAGATACTGATGAATTATAGCCGCTATATTGTGGGAGGCCTGATCCCCAATGTGTTTGCGGAAACAGGGCGGGAAGCTAATTACGATAGCATAGACGCCACGCTGTGGTACATCATCATGCTCTGGAAACTGGGCAAAAAGAAGAATAGCCAAAGCTATTGGAAAGAAGTGATCCTGCTCACTGAAGAAATCTTGCAATCCATCATGAATCAGGATGAGCATCTTTTTGATATTCGTGAAGATGGCTTGATCGAGCTCAGTCCAGCTTTTGCTCATGGCACCTGGATGGATGTACGCATCGATGGCAAAGCGGTTACTCCCAGATGGGGTGCGCCCGTGGAAATAAATGCCCTGTGGTACAACGCCCTGGCCAGCTATGAAGCAATGTGTGAAGAATATAGTGCTTTGTCTGAAACTAAGATCACGGCCAAAAAAGAACATCTGAGCGCTATGGCCAAAGTAAAAGCATCTTTTGGCAAATTTTGGAATGGAAGTTACCTCGCAGACCGCCTGGAAGGCGATAAACAGATAGTCGAGATCAGGCCCAATGCCTTGATCGCCTTGTCTTTGCCCTGGTCTGTAGTAGATGAATCCATCATGAAGCAGGTTTGGGAGCGCTCTTTTAGCGAACTTTATACCTTTTATGGATTGCGTACACTGAGTCCCAAGGATCCCAAATTTCGGAAGAAATATTACGGAACCCAGAAAGAACGTGATCTGAGCTATCACAATGGCAGCGTTTGGGCTTGGCTGATGGGACCTTTCTGTGGTCTGTATCTTAAAATCAATCGCAAGCAGAAAACTGATCAGGAATTAGCAGAAGACTTAAGTAAATTTATCGGAATACTCCGAAACGGCTTTATGCGTGGACACATTGCTTCTGTAGCTGAGGTATGGGATGGTGAAAATCCTCATTTCCCCAAAGGTGCACCGGCTCAGGCCTGGAGTGTAGCTGCATTATACAATATTGAAATGTTTATCGAATCTTTGGGGGTGAAATCATGAAGGTTCTGATGTTTACCTGGGAATTTCCCCCACTCATATCCGGTGGTTTGGGTATGGCTTGCTATGGAATGGTAAAAGCCCTCTTGAACTTGGGAATAAAGATTGATCTGGTCTTGCCTACTCGTGAAATGGTGTATTTCCCTCTGCGCGAGGTAAGCGATGTGGATACCCTGCCTGTAGTCTTCATTGACAAGGGCAAACAAAGCAAGTTTGAAAAGCTCAGATTTAGTAATGACATCGAACGCCTGGAGTATATTGGCATTTCGGATAGTCCGGAATCCTATATTCAATTGGCTTCTATCCAGCGTTATTCCATTTCTTTGAAAAAGGAATACTGGCTTTCTGAGAGAATGACCGGCGAAGAACGTGATGTCTGGCGCGAAATGGCCAATCATCTGATTGGCGATGAAGACCTCATTCATAAGGTCCAGGAATTTACCCTGAGAGCGGAAAAAATAGCCAAGCTCCTGGAATACGATCTGATCCATGCGCATGACTGGCTCTGCTATCCTGCTGGGATGCTGGCCCGAAAGATTAGCACAAAACCTTTGGTGGTGCATATCCATGCCACAGAGTTTGACCGCGCTGGAGGGCCTGGAGATGAGCGCGTGCACAAGATCGAGCATGCCGGCATGACTTACGCAGACAAGGTGATCGCCGTCTCCCAATACACTGCTCAGATGATAATGAGCCGCTACCGCATTGATACAGCAAAGATCCGTATTGTTCACAATGCCTTTACCGTTCCTGAAGATGCGGTCTTCTCTAAGGAACGAATTTTCAAAGGACCGGTGATTCTCTTTTTAGGACGCATCACCTTGCAAAAAGGTCCGGATTACTTCCTCGAAATGGCGCAGAAGGTACTTGCATCGCATCCTGACGCCAGATTTATCATGGCAGGGACAGGGGATATGAGCAGAAAAATCCTGCGCAGCTCTGCCTCACTAAAGCTTAAAAACCGTTTTCTTTTTACCGGATTCTTGAACCGCAAGCAGGTGGAGAGAATACTCAGAGCTTCGGATATCTATGTCTTGCCTTCGGTCTCAGAGCCTTTTGGCATAAGCCCCTTAGAGGCCATGGCCTACGGGATTACATCCGTCATATCGAAACAGTCCGGAGTGGCAGAAGTAGTGAATCATGCCTTCAAAATAGACTTCTGGGAAGTAGATCTTTGGGTGGATACCATCAATCATCTCATCGAAAACCCTGAAAAGAACCTCAAAATGGGTATCGATGGCATGCATGAAGTAAATCGCATCCAGTGGGATGATGCTGCGGTTAAAATACGTCAACTCTATTCAGCCACTTTGGCGGAATACATCCGCCGTCAACAATAAATAGGAGATACAATGCTGAATATCATATTTTACTTTCAGGTGCACCAACCGTATCGGCTTAGACACTATAACGTATTGGATATCGGTCAGGGAACTCCTATGTTTGACGACAAGCTGAACTCAGAGGTCATGAAAAAGGTCGCACAAAAATGCTATTTGCCCACGAATGCCTTGCTCTTAAAGCTCATCAAGGAGCATGAAGGCAGATTCAAGGTGGCGTTCTCCATTACTGGCACCGCTATCGAGCAATTCAAGCTTTACAGTCCCGAGACTTTGGATTCTTTTAAAGCCTTGGTGGATACCGGTTGCGTGGAGATTTTGGGGGAGACCTATTACCACTCCTTAGCTTTTATGTACGATTCCAATGAGTTTTTGGATCAGGTCCACATGCACAGGGAATTGATGATGCAGGAATTCTCTTATCACACTGAAACCTTCCGCAATACAGAGCTGATCTATCAAGACCGTCTCTCTGATCTTATCTTTGAGATTGAAGGCTTTAAGACCATCCTTACCGAAGGTGTAGACCGCATTTTGCAATGGCGCTCTCCGCTGTATTCCTACAAGAACTATTCCAAACGGATCAATCTCTTGCTCAAATACTATCAACTGGCCGATGATATCGCTTTTCGCTTTTCAAACCGGGATTGGCCGGAATATCCCTTGACGGTGAATAAATTCGTAAGCTGGATAGACAAGCTGACCCTGAATGAAAGCAAGGGACGCAATCAATTCCTCAATCTCTTCATGGATTATGAGACCTTTGGTGAACACCAGTGGGCCGAGAGCGGTATCTTTGACTTTATGCGCCATTTCCCGGCGGAAGTGCTGAAGAATGATCACCTGGGTTTTGCCCATCCCAAAGACGCCACGAGCCTTTCAAATTATCAACAGGAGTCTATTTCCTTCCCCGAAGCGGTTTCCTGGGCAGACGAGGAGCGTGACCTTTCGGCTTGGTTGGAAAATGACATGCAACGCAATGCGATTGAGACCCTATATGAGCTCCTCGAAAAGATCAAGGCCAAGGGAGATGCAAAGCTGCTGACCCTGGCCCGGATGCTCAGCACATCAGACCATTTTTATTATATGTGCGCCAAATACTTCCAGGATGGAGACGTGCACAAATATTTCTCGCCCTATGATTCTCCGGATCAGGCCTACATCTATTATATAAATGCTCTGGCTGAGATGGAAGAAAAACTCTTGAGGTAAAGGTATGACTAAAGGCAGAGTACTAATTCTCGAAGACGATATTGTCCTGGCAGATCAGATTGCTCTGGTACTGAAGCGCTATTTCTATGAAGTATTAATCACGGCAAATTCCGATATATTTTTTGAGGAACTCCGGGTCTTCAATCCTGACGTAATCCTTTTGGATGTGTATCTGGTGGGCAGCAAACTCAATGGCATCCAGGTGCTGAAGCAGCTCAAAGAAAAGATGGATCTGAATTACAAAGTCATCGTCATCTCCGGCGAAGTGACATCTGCCCAAGCAAAAGATATCCGCACCTTGGGAGCCTATCACTTTATCGAAATGGGCAGCAATTTTAGCACAAATCAGCTACTTTTACATATTGATAATGCCATCACCTTGAAGCATCAGGAAGAAGAGCATATAGGACTTCAGATCGAATATATCAACCTCAAAAAGCAATTTACCCGCTCCTTTCCCTTCATCGGAGAAAGCCCGGCGATCAAAAAGGTGCGAGAGCAAATTCACAAACTAGCGGAAGTGGATGAAGACCTTTTCCTCATCGGAGAAACCGGCACAGGCAAGGAAGTGGCGGCAAATTATTACTACATCAGCTCCAGCCGGTTTGGCAAACCATTCCATACGCTGAATTGTTCTGCACTCACTGAAACTCTGATCGAAAGTGAGCTTTTTGGTCACGCCAAAGGCGTTTTGCCCAATGTTGAGCGCAATAAAACCGGATTCTTTGAAGAATGTAGCGATGGATTGCTCTTTTTGGATGAAGTCACCAATCTCTCTATGGTTTCCCAATCCAAGATTCTGCGCGCTATCGAGAACAAAGAGATTCAGGTGGTGGGCGGCCCAATGAAGAAGGTGAATACCCGCCTGATTTTTGCCTCCAATGCCAAAATGAACGTGCTTTCCAATCCCGATAAGTTCAGACGCGATCTCTTTTTCAGGATCGAAGGCAACATCGTGGAATTGCCTCCCTTGCGGGAACGCGAAGAAGATATTTTGCTGTTGATGAGCTTTTTCCTTACCAGCTTTTCCCACAAATACAATATCAATGATCAGCTTGATCTCACCACCCTCAAGGACGATCTGCTGAGCTATTCCTGGCCCGGCAATATTCGCGAACTCAGAAACTTCTGTAAGTTCATCATGATCAACGAGAAAAGCATAACCAATGCTACCATCTTGAAGCACCTTGAGCAGCGCAAGAGTGAGGCTGGAAACCATCAGGAAGTGGACAATTCAAGATATTTGCAAATCCGTAACCTCAAGAGCAGCATGGTTGAGTACGAAAAAGACTATCTGATTCACCAGCTTCAACGTCATGAATGGCATGTAACCAATACGGCAAAGAATATCGGCATCGAACGCACTACCCTGTATAAAAAAATCAAACAATTTGGCATTCATGCTCCCAGAGAAGAAAAGGGATAAAGCATGTTTAAGGACAATCTCGGTCTGCGCGTGTTTGCCTTGTTTTTAGCCATGTTTATCTGGCTGCAATCAGCTTTGATCTCAGAGCAACGCAGCGTGGTATCTCTACCGATCAATTTGCTTTCTGTACCACAAAACATCACCTTGGAAAACTTCCCCAGTACGGTTCCTTTCGCGGTGCGGGGCAAAGGCCTGGATATTCTTCGTTTGATGATGGCCAGGCCCAAGGTGAATATAGACGCCAGTAAGATCACTCCAAACACCGATGTGATCTCTCTGCAGGACTACTCCATAGATTTGCCCGAAAATATCAATGTCAGCCTTTTGGGCCCTGCAGAATCAGACCATTTAACCATTCAGGCCGATATTTTCCATCAGAAAGTAGTCCCAATCCAAATTGACTTTGAAAACGCCTATACTGAGGAGCGCTTCAGCGAATTGCGCTATAATCTCGATCCTGATCGGGTGACTATATTTGGTCATAAAAACAGGATCAGGGGCGTCAAAGCCATCCTAACCAAGAAGGTGAATCAAGAGATTTTAGCAAACGACACTACCGAACTGGAACTGAATATCCCGACCGACATCACCACAACGCAAAAGAAGGTATTGCTCAGTATTTCTGGCACGGCGCAGGCTACTCGCGTGTTTCCCAATATCGCGTTGCCGGCTGGTTATCTCCCTTCTCGTGTGGCAGTTAGATTGCAGGGGTCTGGCGCCGTTTTGGAAGCAATAAATCCGAATCAGATCACAGCCCGGGTGAGCGACCAGGCAGATGAAAATGGGCTTTTTGCGGTAGAGCTTACTCTTCCAGAGGGCACCCAAGCCATTGCTATTACTCCCGGTAAGGTACGCGCTCGTAAATGAGCCTGATCCTATCCTTTGAATCGTCTTGCGATGACACCTCTGTGGCCATCCTCAATACCGATTATGAGGTCCTGGTAAATCTTATTTCCAGCCAGCCAGAGCATCTCGCTTTTGGTGGAGTGCTGCCAGAGCTTGCTTCCCGTCTGCACATGAAAAATATCATGCACATGACCCAAATCGCTTTACAGAAGGCGGATACCAGCCTGAGCGACATAGATGCCATCGCGGTATCCATAAATCCTGGCTTGATCGGCTCCCTGATCGTGGGTCTGGCCTTTGCCAAAGCTCTGGCCTGGAGCCTGCAGAAGCCCTTAATAACGGTTAACCATCTCCTTAGCCATATCTTTGCAAATTACATAGATCATCCAGATTTGAAGCCGCCTTTTTTGGCTCTGGTAGTTTCCGGAGGGCACACAGAGCTGGTGGATTTTCAGACTGACACCAAGTTCGAGATCGTGGGCAAGACCCTGGACGATGCAGCAGGCGAGACTTTTGATAAAGCCGCCAAGCTCTTGGGTCTGGGCTTTCCCGGAGGTCCGATAATCGACAGTCTCGGGAGTGGGGGAGATGCCAAATTCGTGGATCTGCCCAATCCATTGCCCCAAAAGGATAATTACAATTTTAGCTATAGCGGCCTGAAAACTGCGATCCGGACTTATATTATGGCTCAAAGCCCAGAGCACTTGCAAGAGCATCAAGCCGATATTGCAGCAAGTATCCAGGCAGCCATTATCCGCCCCCTAATCTCAAAAACCATCCGGAAAGCACGACAGCTTCACTATCAGCAAATTCTTATCGCCGGAGGAGTGGCGGCAAATTCTGCCCTGCGTGTCGAGATGCAAAGGCAAGCTGAACAATACGATATCAAGGTCTATTTTCCCTCTCTCAAGCTCTGTATGGACAATGCTGCGATGGTCGCAGCGGCTGCAATACCAAAGTTCAAAGCCGGCCTTTTTGCCGATCTTGCGGTGAATGCCAATTCTATCAAGGGGACGAAGCTACTGTAGCCAGATCTGGATAATCCTGAACAAAAAGCTGTAGTAACCAATTCAAAAATAAATGATATCTTTATATCATAGAGCTACTTGCGATTTACTTAACGTCATACATATCCTGATACTTAGGCTGATATCTATTTCTTCCACACTCTCCTCTCCCATTAGATGTCGTGGAGATGACGTGGAGATAGCAGGAATAAATCCTCAAATCTCCACGTCATCTCTAGCGCAAGCTATATAGAAGGGCCGTAGCAAATCACAGAATGGAAAGGCTGAAGAAAGAATCATAATTTGGTTCTGGTAAAAATTGGGCAATGCCTGGGATTATTCGCTTGACATATCCCGAGCATATTGATATATGATTATCCCTATGATTATTATATAAGAATAAGGCCGTATATCCTGCTGGCAAAGCCAGCGGCGAAGCCTCTGTAAGCTAAGTGGGAAACAAGACCTCCAAGGATGAATTATGAGCGAATTGAACGGTTTAAGCACTGTAGAAGCGGGTGCGCGCCTGGCAAAACATGGCAGAAACGCCCTGCCAGAAAGCAGGTTCAGCCTTTTGAAGCTGATTTTGCGGCAATTCAAAGGAATATTCAATATTCTGCTGTTGGTTGCGGCCACGATTACTCTCCTGCTGGGAGAACCTCTGGATGCAGCTTTCATCCTCTTTTTCGTCATTCTGGGCACAGCTTTGAATGTGTTTCAAGAATTCAAGGCAAATTCGGCAGTTGCCAGTCTAAAAGTCTTTTTGGTCAATAAAATAACCGTGCGTCGTGATGGCCAGGACCAGGAGCTCGACACCGCAGAAATTGTGCCAGGGGATATGCTCAAGCTCCAGGCCGGTGACATAGTTCCTGCGGATGCTGTAGTACGCCAGACCCGGGATCTGATGGTGGACGAAACCACTTTTACCGGAGAAAGCATTCCAGTACTCAAAAAGGCCTTGGAGCCGGGGCAGACAGCACACGAAGCAAATCAATTGCTGCAGGGTGTGGTGATCGTACGGGGCAACGCTCTGGCGGAAGTTACAGCTACTGGAACCTCCACCCGCCTGGCTGCCATCTCTGCCACAGTGTCCGGAGTGCAGCAGGAAAGCGAGATGGTGAAAGGCATCGACCGCATCAGCAAATTCATCCTGCGCATCACGCTGATCACCCTGGTAGGCATCATCGTAGCCAATCTGCTGATCAATAAAGGGAAGACTGACATCACTACCCTCTTGATCTTTGCTATCGCGTTGGCCGTGTCTGTGATTCCCGAGGCTCTGCCTTTGGTGCTCACATTTTCTCTTTCCCGCGGAGCTTTGCGTTTTGCAAAGCACGGTGTGATCGTGAAACGCCTGTCTTCTGTCCAGGATCTGGGTGGAGTGAATCTTTTGTGTACGGATAAAACCGGCACGATCACGGAGAACAAGCTGTTTTTAGTCAATCAGCTGCAGGCACCAGGAACAAAATACGATCCCCTGCTGCTGGCCAGACTGGCTGCTCACGATCTTAACAAAGAGATTCCGGAACCCTTTGATCAAGCCCTGGAAGATTCTATGACCCCAGATTTGAGGGCTCAATTAGCAACATTCACGCTGCATGAGGAATAGGCTTTCGATCCGGCTCAGCGCAGCAATGGTGCTGTAGTCCAAACCGAGGACGGAACCAGAATCCATATTCGTCGGGGCAGTCCGGAATACTTTTTGGAACAGAAGCTGGCCGGGCTCGAAGACGTTGGAGAATGGCTGGCCACGGAAGAACGGCAAGGACACCGGGTTCTGGGCGTAAGTTACAACGATGGGGAAGAGGCGAGGTTTGCGGGATTTGTCTCTTTCATCGATCGACTGAAAGACAGCACTTTGGAAACTGTAAAAGCGGCGCGGGAACTGCATGTCCAGATCACTATTATCACCGGTGACGCCCTGCTGGTGGCGGAAGCTGTGGGACGCGAAGCAGGCTTGTTAACGAACGCGGATGAAGTGATGGAGGCCTCTGCCTTCTTAGCCCTGCCAGGTGAAGAACAGCTTCAAAAGGTAGGACAGATCAGGGTTTTTGCCCGCACCACCCCGGAACAGAAACTGCATCTGATCGAGATGCTGAAATTACAGTTTACGGTGGGATTTTTGGGAGAAGGTATCAACGACGCCCCTGCGCTCAAGGCGGCCCATGTCTCTCTGGTGGTTGAGTCCGCTGCCGATATTGCCCGTGAAACTGCAGATATCGTGCTGCTGAAAAACGACCTGAGAGTGATAGTGGACGGGATTCGTTTCGGAAGAGAAACCCATGCCAATACTCTCAAATATATCCGGGCCACCCTAGTTGGTAATTTTGGGAACTTCTATGCCGTGGCCATCGGATCGCTACTCATCGACTTTCTGCCCATGCTGCCCAAGCAGTTGCTACTCCTCAACCTGCTTTCCGATTTTCCTATGATCGCGATAGCTATGGACAACGTCTCCCCACGCGAGGTGGAAAGGCCACAGAAATACGATTTTCGCTCCATGTATATCATCTTTATCACCCTGGGGCTATTGAGCACGGTCTTTGACTTCATCTATTTTGCGCTCTTTTACCGGATCTCGCCTCAGGTTCTGCAGACCAATTGGTTCATTGCCAGCGTGGTTACAGAGCTGTTTCTGATCATTTCTATTCGCTCCATGCTGCCCATTGAAAAGGCTGGACGACCCGCTTGGCCGATCATCGCACTTTCCGTTCCTGCCCTGGCGATTACTCTGGCTTTGCCATTGATCCCCTGGACGCGGGAGTTCTTTGGATTTATCCAGCCCCAGCCTGCCCACCTGGCTCTGATCCTGGGCTTGGCCCTGCTGTATGTGGTGATCAATGAGATTGTCAAACGTCCTCTGGGAAGATATCTGAGGGAGGGAAACGGCTCCCAATCCTGAAAGCCCATGATAGTAATGGAGCGGGCAACGGGACTCGAACCCGCGACCCCCAGCTTGGGAAGCTAATGCTCTACCAACTGAGCTATGCCCGCTCACTGTGATCACACTCAAAATATCCCGCCTAAGTGTCAAGAGTTTTTACAAGATCATGATCCGGAAAGACAAACATAACCCGACTTTACCACCCCCAGGGCAAAAACAGGTATTTTCGGCCTATTTCTCGGCATTAAAAGACAAGTATTATGAAAACTACATATTCATAAACGACTGTAAGAGAACGGATTAAGCATATAT
>Ga0265295_1004814_pt1 | contig 17850 bp, 12 predicted proteins | sample Munlansysbiofilm_FD_192503 | JGI IMG/M metagenome (GOLD analysis project Ga0265295, IMG submission 192503) | Leachate microbial communities from a municipal landfill in Southern Ontario, Canada - Methane capture system biofilm | ecosystem: Engineered > Solid waste > Landfill > Unclassified ...
AAAATATATAATAAAACCATATCTAAAACAAAAACAAATCAGCCTTCGCTAAAGCTTTGGCATGATAAGAAAAATTATTATGAAAAAAATATTTTTATTTGCATTTCTTTTTTTAACTTTCAATCTTGTCCCCCCTACTCAAGCCAAAGACCAAGACTTCCCCACTCTGCCCGCTTTTGGGGAAAAAGAAAAATCCTCTGACAAAAAAAATTATATCGAAGGCGAAGTTATCGTCAAATACAAAGATAGCAAAAGACAAAAATCGTTTGAAAACAAAATAAAAGAAGATAAGCGATATTCCGATTTGGAGATAAAGGATAAAATAAATAATAAAAGAAATATCTCTCTTCTAAAAGACAGAAGCAAAAAAACCGAAGAATTAATCAATGAATTAAAAAATAATCCCGACATTGAAATAGTAGAGCCCAATTTCAAAAGAAATAAATTTTTTACTCCTTCCGATGCCTATTTTTCATATCAATGGTCTCTCCGCAATACCGGACAATTGATAGAAGAAGTATTCGGCACCCTTGATGCCGATATCGATGCCGATGAAATGTGGGATATTGAATCACTCGCTTCAACCGAGACAATCGTAGCGGTAATTGATGACGGCGTAGATTATAATCATTCCGAATTGATCAATAATATGTGGGACGGATCAAGTTGCGTAGATGAATCGGGAAATCCGATAAGCGGAGGATGTCCTCATCACGGTTGGGACTATCAAAACAATGACAATGATCCCTACTTCAATGAGCATGGAACATTTGTCTCGAGTATTATCGCCGGTCAAAGTGATAATTCATCCGGTATTGCCGGCATCAGTCGCTACAACAAAATAAAAATTATGGCGATTAAATTCGATTTTGAAGATACCTTTAGCGAACTTCGAGCCATAGATTTTGCCATCCACAACGGAGCCAAAGTTATCAATGCCAGTTATGGAGGAGACGGCTATTCTCAAATTGAAAAAAATTTAATTGAAAGTTTTAACGGAATATTTGTAGCCGCCTCGGGTAATCTATCCAATAACAACGACGCTTATCCCCAATACCCCTGCAGTTACAACTCCGCCAATATTATCTGCGTCGCCTCTTCCGATCAAAACGACAACCTTTCCGATTTTTCCAATTACGGACCGACTACGGTCGACATCATGGCTCCGGGAGAAAACATGATCGGGGTTTATATGGGAACCTATTATATCGGTGCCGGGACTTCTATCGCTACTCCGTTGGTTGCGGGCACCACAGCGTTACTTTATGCTCATGATCCCGGAGCTTCGATAAATAAAATTCGCGAAACTCTCCTCAAGAGCAGTGATCATTTTTCGAATAATACCGCTATCGCTTGTGGGAGGAGATTAAATGCTAAAGCATCCCTAAATTCAATCATATTTAATGATATTCCTCATGAAAACTGCGCACCGAGCACAAAACCCATTTACCGCTTCTGGTCCGACCAAAACCAAGGGCATTTCTATACTTCCAGCGAAGAAGAAAAAAATATGGTTATCAATAATTATGATGATTATATTTGGAGATATGAAGGGGTGGCGTTTAACAGTCTTATAATTGGCAAACCGGTTTACAGATTTTGGTCGGACAAAAATCAACATCATTTTTATACCGCCAATGAAGAAGAAAAAAATATGGTTATCAATAATTATGATGACTATATTTGGAGATATGAAGGAATCGCCTACTATCTGCCGGAAATATCAGCCAAACCGATTTATCGTTTTTGGTCCGATCAAAACCAATCTCATTTCTATACTGCCAGTGAAGAAGAGAGAAATAATGTTATAAATAACTATGATGATTATATTTGGAGATATGAAGGGGTGGCTTTTTATGCCTACTAGTTTTTTGTATGTTTCTTATATATTTCAATCAATTCAGAAACATTTTCATCTATCGTTTTAACATGGGGAATGTTTGAAATAAATTTTTCCCTGATTTCCGGATTATTAAAAACATATTCAATTTTATCCGCCAAATCCTCCGCATCTCCGACTTTGAAATGCAATCCATTGTCGCCGTCCTCCACTCTCTCGGCCATACCGCCGATATTGGAAACGATACACGGCACATTATTAAGATAAGCCTCATCAATTACAAGCGGAGCATTTTCGGGCCAAATAGACGGTAAGATCAAATAATCCGCATCTTTTAGAATATAATTTATATCGGAATTTTTAAATGATCCCATATATTTGACATTTCTTAGCGAGAAAACTTTTTTCTTAAATTTTCTCCCATAGACCGATCTCTTATCATAACCGCCAAAAATAAAAAGTCTGACTTTATTGTTTTTTTTCTTTTCCAAAATTTCGAAACCTTCCAACAAAACATCCACCCCTTTATGCTCTCTCACCTGAGAGGTAAAAACGAAATCCAAAATCCCATCCTCTTTTTTGATGAATTTACTCTTGATTCCGATTTCATTTTTCAATATATTCATTCCATTTCTGGAATATATTATTTTTTCTTCCTCTATTCCCCATTTGACAAATTCTTTTCTCAAAAAATCCGATGGAGAAATAAACAAATCCACTTTTTCCGCCATCTTCACCATCTTTTCAAAGCGATCTCTTGCAGGATTTTTTTTATCTCCGGACGCATTTCTCAAAAATATTTTTCTTTTTCCGATTAAAAATAAAGCGAATTTATGAACTACCGTTCCTTGCAATAAATTATTTAAAGAGTTAACTATCTTCAAAAGATACTTGTTTTTTATATTCAAGTGATTTGAATTATAGCAATCCAAACATTTTTTCTCCCCCCACCCTTCACAAACTTTATTGCTATGGTCTAGCTTCGTTATTCTCAAGCATTCCAACCATAAATCATGCAAAGTATAAATAATCGGGATTTTTCTTTCTTTAATTATTTTTGCGATACCGAGAGATGCATACATTAAATGTTGAATATGGACAATTTCCGGATTGATTTCATCTAATATTTCTTTAAAAATTTTTTCATATTCCAGGTCCTTGTAATTCCAATCAAAAGAAGAGCAAACTTTTAAAGACTTATGAATTTTGATAATATTAACTCCCTCTTCTTTGTAGCGCTCGATAAAATAGTCCTTGTCTGAATTGGGCTCAACCGCCAAGACAAAAGCCTCATGACCCTTGTCTGCCATGGCTTTGACGATATAATGAGTATAATTTTCGCTTCCCGATTGATATCTGGGCCAATATTGGTGTATTACATAAAGTATTTTCATTTTTTTTATTTTTTATTTCCTTTATATTGCCCCGACATTTCCGCAAAATGGATGATCGGACTATATAAAATATTTTTTATTTTATCGATTAAATTAACCTCTTTATCTCTCATTAAAAAAATAAAATCTCTCTTTAGGGATTTAAAAGTAAAACCGAATAATTTAAACAAGGAATCGACCGTAGATTTATTTAAATATTGTCTGTTAAATTCTCCGTCAATTAAATTTCTTTTGAATGTTTTTTTGATGGTATAGTCGTGAGAATGATAAACAACTGATTTCGAAGCAAAAGCCATTTTTCCTCCTTTGGAGAGAATTTTTTTAGCTATCAAAACATCTTCGCCAAAAGGAACATTCTCAAAACCGTTTTCCAGTAAAAAATTTCTGTCGTACAAAGTACTAATATCATGATTTCGAAAATCTCCCAGATTGAAATCTTCTATTACAAAATCCTCTTTACTTGCCGACCATTCTCCCAAAATTCCGTATTTCCTTATCGCCAGCGCGTCTTCTCTCGGGATAATTCTGGAGCAAACCGCTTTTATTTTTTCATCGCTTTCTATTTTTTCAATAAGTCTCTCGAGCCAAAATTCATCAACCGGAGTAGCATCCTGAGTAAGAAAAACTACATATTTTCCCTTTGCCAATTCCACTCCCATTTGTCTGGTCTTTCCGTGACCGAATTCGGAATTGGGTATTTGATACAATTTTATATCTTTATCTTTTTTGACAAAATCAACCGTCCCGTCGGCAGAACCCGAATCAATGGCGATTATTTCAATTTCTCTATCTGTTTTCTGACTTTTAACCATCTTCAAGGTTTCCTCAAAGTGATCACTTAAGCCATTAAACAGCAAAAAAACAATTGATACATCTATTTCTCCTCCTTTATTAATGTCTGTCATAATTTATAAAAATAAAAAACATTGCTGATATCATTCTGCTAATACACAATACAATCTCGAGAGAAACGTAAATGAACCGCATCATCATTCAACCAGCTATCACCTCCGGTTGATTTTAAATTTACAGGATAATATTTTCCCACATGCATTCTGCCGAAAACGATTCTATCTATAATATATTTTGGCGCCTCATTATCCGAATGTATTACTATTGAATTATTTTTATTATTATGAAGATATTCTGATTCAAGAGATATTAATGCCTTATTCATGCATACGCCATAAGAATAAAGATACTTTTGAATATAAAAAGAATGTATTAAAGTAGCAATTATCATCAAAGAGACCAAAAAAAACATAAACGGTTTATTCATTCTATTCTTATAAGAATAAATAGATAGTGAGGCGATTGCTACACTAAAAACAGTAGCTGAAGCATATAAATATATACTAGCGGTAGAAGCTAATAAAATAATTGGTGCTAGCGGAATAAAATATAATATAAGATAATAAAACGAACTTCTTATGCCATAAATTTTAAAAATTAAAAAAAGCAAAAACAGATGAACAAAAAAGGCCGTTAAACTAACTGGATTATTAGAGAAAATAGTTTCTGAAGTTTCGCCAAAATTAATCAAAAACGGATATGTCCAGTAAATAAAGATATTTGGCAATATATTATCAATAGAAGCATTGTACGCTCCCCCATGTCCATTCATTGTTGAAATTATCGCTGGCAATCTATATATTAAGTACAAAATAACTGGCAACGTTACAGTTGCCAAAAGTTTTATATTTTTTTTATTGAAAATAAAAATTTTGCTCTCTTGCTGACTCCAAAAAATAACAGCAAACACAACCACAGGCACAATAATCATTGTTTCTTTGGAAGCTATTCCAAAAAATACAGATGCAAATATAATAATGAGTGATCTATTTTTCGGATTATTCAAATACTTATATGAAAATAAAGCTACTACAAGTGAAAATAAAGTAAAAAGTCTATCCATTAATGCTGCACTCCAACCAACTGAAAATAGGGCCAACGGAGAAACAGAAAAAAACACTGCACTCAAAAAACTTAATTTTTTATTTTTTGATATTTTCAAAACTAATCGATATAGAAGAATAACACACAGAATATGCAATGACACATCTATTAAATGAGTTACTATCGGAAAATCATAAATAAACAAACCTTGTATTCCTTGTATAACAAAACTAAGCGGTCTTATTGGTTCACCAAAATGTTTCCCCACATGAAAAACCCCCAAATCCTTAACATATTGCATGAATCCTGTTTTGTAGATATAATCTATTTTTTGAAACTCGTCATGACTAAAAAAGCCAGGATTTGAAATAAGCAGAAGATTTAAAACAATGCAGAAAGCAATTAGCACAATTTCAATATTTATTTTTATTCCTTTATTCATATTTATTTTTTTCTTTGTTATAAAAAAATTTATCTATTCTTATTTTATCAAAAAGCATAAGAAAAAGATTAGTGAAACTTATTTTTTTTAATTTTAAAAAAGGCTTTTCAACTAAATACCAAGAATTTATCGCAAGTATAAAAGTAACAAAAAAAGAAATTAAAAAAAATAACAATAACGGTAATTTATTTTTAGAAAAATAAATTACCAACTGCTGAACAGGAAAGGCATATATATATAATCCGTAAGAAAAATCCCCAAATTTAGAAAAAATATCCAATTTATTAATTTTATTAAAACCAAAATATAAAATTATATAAGGTAGAAATGCGTAGCTTAAAACAGCACCGTACCTCAAAAAATATGAAATAATTAATCCCATTATTGAAAAAAGGAATAATTCTTTTGAAAATTTAACCCTATCTCTATATAAATAAAATAAAGCACCTATCACAAAATATATCAAGCATCTCAAATAATCTTTTTCTGTGGAATTGAGGTCAAATATATCTGGGGATATTATGTCTATTATCCCATATACAAGAATCCCTCCTCCAAGCAGTGCTGCAGTTAACCTCCTATAAAATAAACCAACTAATCCCAAAATTAAAATCATAACGTAAAGTTTAAATTCCACTGGCAAGGTCCACAAAGAACCATTTACCGCATCTTTATATGGGTTATTAGCAAAAACCCCTGGCAAAAAAAAGTTAATTGAGAGAGTGGCATTATTCAGATATTCCCTGGTTAACGGATGCGTAAAATATTCATAATAGTTTAAGCTTGTAGCCATTGGGCCAATTACTAAAACAGTAAAAACAACAGCCACAAAAAGACCTGGCATGATTCTCAATATTCTCTTTTTTAAATAATCAAAAACATTTGGATTATCTAGCCAACTCTTTATTATTAAAAATCCACTAAGAACAAAAAAAATGTTAACTGCCAATGACCCAAATGTTGCATAGTTGGAAATTAACAAATACGGCTCGTTTTTATTTCCGGAAAGAGCATAGGAATGACTAAATATAACCATAGTAGCTGCTAAAAAACGCAAAAAATCAAAATTGTTATTTCTTAAATTTACCTTGTCTAATTTCATTTTTATAAAGAATATCTAATTAATGCCTTCGTTTAAAAAGATTTCATTTTATTTATAGAATAATCATTATTAAGAGCATGCTTATAAGAATTATCTGAAATATTTTTCCAAATATTTCCATTTTAATAAATTCACAAAAAATCACACAAAATATCTCCTAATTTTTTCTTTTGCTGAATTAATTGAATATTGCTTATCAATAAAATCTTTACCACTTTTTGATAAATCATTTAAAAATTCATAATTTTCGTAATTATTTGATAAATTTTTAGAAAAACTTTTAGCATCATCGGCAATTATTAAAATATTATTGTCAATTCCCTCTGCGCCACAATTAGTAGTTAATACCGGCACACAGCGGTATAATGATTCTATTATTTTTCCTTTCATCCCTGCACCATATCTCAATGGAACAACCGCCAGACGAATTTTACTATACAACACGCCCAATTCCTCATCGCTTACAAAACCTTTGACAATAATATTTTTTGAACTCAAATCATTAACTTCCTTAGGAGGATTTGAGCCAACAACATACAGGACAACATCTGGATACTTTTTTATAAAACCTGGAAAAATATCTCTGCAAAACCACAAAATCGCATCGACATTGGGTCGATGATTAAATCCACCAATAAATAAAATGTCTTTTCTATTTTCAGCGTTGTAACTAAAAGAAGTATCATTGTAAATATTCAGATTTAAAACATCAATATTTCTATCCTTCAACGCATCTAACTTATTTAGGATATTAACCTCAGCTACGGATGGATAAAGACTTATATCTGCTTTTTTTATAATCTCTAATTCTTTTTTCTTCCAAATATTTGATTCTTCAAGAAATTTTTCATCTTTAGTAACATCATATTCTCTTTTTAACCGCAAAAAATGCAAATCATGCCCATAAAAGACAATTTTTGCATCAGTATATTTTTTTATACTATCAATATGTTTTTCAAAAATATGAGGTCTATTCACAAAGACAAAATCAATACTCTTTCCATTTTCACCTAACCAGCTATTGAAATTATCCAAAAACCATTCGCCATATAAAACTTCAACCCCCATTTGTTGCAAAATACCGGTGTATGGCTCTGTTTTTGCACAATTGTCACCAAAAAATTTTACGTTATACCCCATTTGGCACAAGAGTTTGATATACTGAAACGTACTTCGACTCCCTGCATCTTGATCAAAAGTTGGTACATAATGATCAACTACCAAAACTGTCTTTTTATTCTTGCTTCTATCTCTAGCCAAAAAAGGTCCGTCAATACTTTCATCACAATTTTCTTTATTTATAACTTCTTGCCACCTATCAAAAAAAGTTTCTTTGTTAAGAACGATATATTGCCTCATTCCACTTGTTTCATCCTTGCCAGCTGAAATATTTTCAAAATGATATAATTCTGATTTAGGTTGATATACGGTTCTTAATCCTATCTGTCTTACACGAAAAGCTAAATCTGTATCTTCAAAATACCCTGGAGTGTAAACTTCATCAAATCCACCTAATTTATCAAAAATTTCCCTAGACAACATTATTGATGCTCCGGAACAATAATCCACATCTTTTAAATAGTTAAAAGCTGGATCTGTTGGATTGCCAAATCTTCCATAGTTCCAACAATTTTTATTCTTCCAAACTATGCCACCCGCCTCTTGAAGAGCACCGTCAGCACAAATTAGTTTTGACCCAACCAAGCCAATATTTTCATTATCTTCAAATGTATTAAGTAGTGATTCCAGCCAATTCTCTTTAATAAATGTATCGTTATTCAAGAACACTATAAATTCTCCACGTGCTTTTTTTGCACCAACATTACAACTACCAACAAAACCTAAATTTTTTTCATTCTTTACATATACTATATTTGATACAATGTCTTCCGATAAATATTGTGTCTCATCGATAGAGCCATCATCAACCAGAACGACTTCATAAGAAATACGCCTACTTACATTTTTTTTCAAAGAGCTAAGACAAGTATATGTATATCGCCATTTATTATACACTGGCACGATAATTGAAACTTTTGCTTCTTCAAATTTTTGAAAATGAATACTTTTTATATTTTTAATTTCCAGAGATTCTATTTCTTTCATGCTTTTCGGCGAAGGAGCTGAATCAACAAATTTCTTGCCAATATTATTTTTATCTAAAACACCCTTACCATAAAAAATATAATTAAAAATTCTAACTACTGTTTTTTTAGGATTCTCCCTTCTGATAGAATTCAAAAATCCGATACAAAGTGATGGAAATAAGCTTAGATATTTTTTAATAAATTTTACTGGATGAAAAAACATAAAGATGAATTTATCTTTAATTTTCAGATATAATTCTCTTATTTCCCAAAATTTAGATGATTTAATCAGAGCAATTTCTTTATTCTTTTCTTCAATTTCTTCATTTTTCTTCTCAATTTCTATATTCTTTTCTTTAATTTTTTTATTTTTATCTTCAATTTCTTTATTCTTTTCTTCAATTTCTTTTTCCTTTATATGGATATTGTCTTTTTGCACATTCAAATCATCAACCAAAACATCTATTAGATGATGTTTTGTAAGTATTTTGACCCTCTCTAACATTCCACCAACTTTGATTGTTTTATTTTCACCATGAAATCTAACAGTAAAGAGAGGCTCCGGTATTCTTTTCGCATTCCCGCCCTTAAGTAAAGTTAACCAAGCCTCCCAATCTTGAAATCTATTAATATCTTCATCAAAACCGGTAAATTTATCCCTTCTAATCAAAGATGTTATTGATATATAATTGTATCGCATCAAATTTTCGTAAGAATAGTCTTCGGATCTCCACAGCTCCTTTGCGCCAACAGAATCCAATATTTTCTCATCACCAATATGATTTCTATCTGAATAAACTAATAATAATTCATCGTCATTTTCCATTTCCTTCTGCATTTTATAAAGAAAATCCTCTCTAAGATAATCATCAGCATCCAAATAAACCACATATTCACCAGATGATTTTTTCAATCCAAAATTTCTTGTTTTTTGAGCATTTTTAAAATCAACAACATAATATTTTATTTTATCTTCAAAACTCCTTGCAACTTCATCCGTATTATCATCGCTAGCGTCATTAATAACTATTATTTCCTTTGGCTTTACGCTTTGAAACAACGCAGAATCTATCGCCTGATTTAAAAATCTACCATAATTATGACAAGTTATAATAACCGAAATTTTATTATCATTCTTCATAGAAAATTATTCTTCAAAAAGTTACTAGAACTAGAATATTATCTCTGCCCCTCCTCTCTTATTGCCAACATCAAAAACTCTTTTGATGTCACTATGTTCTTTTTTCCACATTTCAACCATTTCAATTTCATCGGGCCTATTTGCATCATGCATAATTACAACACTGCCCTTTTTTAAAAATTTTCTCATAACATTAATTGCAGGATATCTGGCATTCTTGCATAAACTACCAATAGGACCATCTATGAATAATAAATCTATCTTATCAAACTTAAAATTTAATTCATCTTTATCATACCACTTATAAAATGAGCCATTTATTTTCAAATCTTTTATTGGAGCATATAACAAACTCACATTATCCTCGTTATAAACACCTTCTGCCATTAGAAGATTCTTAGTATTTTCAATAAAATTCTTATCTGAATCAATAGATATAAAATTATATTCTTTTATTCCTAACTTATCCAAAGTTTTTAATATAATAAGAGATGAATTTCCGCCTCCCAATTCAACTATATTTTTGGGTCTATGCGTAACGATTTTGTAAATCAAATATCTTGCAAACTCTCTTTCAATTGGCCAATCACCCCAATATATGGGAAATTTTAAATTAAGTTGTTGTTCTATTGACATATTTTTTATATTTTTTATTATTATTTTAAAATCCACTCATGTTTTATATCACAAAATCCCCTATATCTTCCTTTGATGCCTTCAGAAAAAATTTTTAATGTTTTACATTTAGGCTTAAAATCATAATGTGCCTGTTCTATTTCACCCCAACAAGCCACATTTAAAAAATATTCTCCACTCAAGACGGGAAAATTTTCAAAAGATATTTCAATAACTTTTTTGCTCTTGTTAACCAAAAATTCATCCATTTGCGTATTATATCCAAAAACCTGACCACCCGAAATTGAATGAAGTCCTATGCCAAAATTTATCAAATCCGTTTCCTTATTAACATTATAACTAATTCTTATATTTACAGCATCCCCCGTTTTAAAAACATTCTTCTCATTCCCATCCTTATCCAAAAATTCTACTTTCGTTATTTCAACTTTTTTACCCAATTTCCTTCTTTCTTCTTCCTCTTTTTTTATCTCTCCTTTCTTTTTTTCTTCCAACTTCCTCCTTTCCTCATTTTCTCTTATCATCCGTCTCTCTTCGTCACTCATATTTTCCTTTATGTATTTGGTGGTGACTTCATCCGCCTTACCTATTTTAACAATTTTACCGTTTCGGAGCAACATGGCCCTGTCGCAATATCTCTCCACTACCGATATATCATGCGTGACAATTACCACCGTCCTTCCCATCTCTCGATATTTATTAAACTCCTCCAGACATTTGGATTGGAAATTGCTATCTCCGACGGCGAGGACTTCGTCCATCAGGAGAATGTCGCGGTTGGCATGGATGGAGACGGAGAAAGCCAAACGGACTTGCATTCCGGAGGAATAATTCTTGAGTTTTTGGTCGATAAATCTCTCCAGTTCGGAGAATTTCACAATATCGTCAAACTTTTTATCAATCTGCTTCTTGGTCATCCCCAGCACTGTGGCATTCAAATAAATATTATCCCGCCCGGAGAGCTCGGGATTAAACCCGATACCCAATTCCAAAAAAGGCGAAATCATCCCGTGCACACGGACCTTGCCTTTATCGGCTTGATAAATCCCGGCGAGAATTTTTAAAAGAGTCGACTTACCCGATCCATTCCTTCCAATAATGCCAAAAAACTCCCCTTTTTTCACTTCAAAAGAGACATCGTCCAACGCCTTGAATTCTTCGTAGCCTTTTTTCTTGTATGCACTCACCACCGCCCCGCGCAAACTGGTGATTTTTTCGTGAGGAATGCGAAAGGTTTTGGAGACATGCTCGACTTTGATGGCGATGTTATTTTCTTTAACTTGTTTGTTCATAATAAAAAAAATTCTGCTTTAAATGATAAAGTAATCAGGTAATCAGTCACTAGTAATCTTTTTCTGAGTAGATTTTATGAATATATTTAACATTTTACCTAATTTTTCGTAATCTTGGAATACCTCCCTAGCTAAATCTCTACTCAGATAACCTATATCTTGGGCAAAAAAAATAAAATTTTGCACTTCACATATAGAGCCACGAGCATTATAATAAAATTTTATCTTATCCTTATAATGATATCTACCGAAACCTTCAGCAATATTCGCGCTAACAGATGTTGATGATCGTCTCAATTGATCAGATATTCCATAGGTCTCCTTTTTCGGAAATTCATCTGAAAGTTTATATACTGCTATAGATAATCTGTGTGCCTCCTTCCAAATTTCTAAATCGTAAAAATGCCTTATTGATGACTGATTACCATTTACTGATGACATAGATTTTAGTTAATATTCATAACTCGTTAGCCCGTTAACTCTTTAATCTCCAATAAACAATTCGCCCTTATTATACCCCCATTTTCACCATATTCCCATACTTTAAAAACTTTATGAACCTTAAAAACCTTATAAACCAAAATCTTCTTTCGTTAATTTCTTAAACTTCACTAATAACATCAAATCCCTTAAAGCTACCGGTAATCGAAAGTCCGAACACTTCTTTGGCAATATTTTTTTTCTTTATCTGCATAGCTGTTTCATTTAAAGTCGCTCCTGAACCAATAGCATCATCTATGAGCAATATTCTATTGTATTTTCCAGTTTCATTTACTATAATTGTACTTCTTGCATTTTCAATTCTATCAGCAAGTTTATTTAGTGTCTTTTGTGGAACCACAATATCAGTTTTTATTTTTACAATATTTATAACCTTAATTGATAGATTTAAATTTTTCCTCAATTCCTTCATAAATTGAACTTCCCTCTTTACGGTTGGAGGGATAAAACCGACTGCATCTATATTATATCTATTGATTATCTTGTTTATTGTAGGATGAATTTTATCCACCAGCTCTTTTATCAATTTCCTATCTTGACTTTGTTTTGAATAAAGAAGCAATTGACCCAGCTTTGTCTTACCAAATCTTTCAATATTATAAAAATCCAAATAAAAAGCATGGACAACACCTACTTCCTGAAATGTATTTTTAAATTTATTAATTCCATCAATTATTCCTCCTTTTCTATATTTTCCATATTTATCAAGTGTCTTTATATATTCGGCAACGGTTTTTTTTATAGGTAGCTTATTTTTTTCACACCAATAAATAAATCCCTCCATCCCCTCTCTCCTTAATCCGCTTGCTGTAATCGCTAAATAATTTTCATCTATTATTTTTTTGTCTTTTTTATTTATATCAATAATTTCCTCTAATAATTCTTTATCTTTTTTAATGATATAAAAAACCTTTGGGGGCTTCCCTACTTTCGCAACCCTATTTTCTACCAATAAATTTCCCAACTGCTTAAAAACAGCCCTCTCGCTAATTAGCAAGAAATCTGTCAATTCCCTAGCTGTTGCCTGTTTTTTATCCTTTATGTAGTTTAAAATTTTCTCCGATGTTTTCATAAAATGTTCATAGTTCATAGTTAACTATGAACTATTATAAAATATATGATAAAAATGTCAAATCACTCCTCTTATTTAATCTAATAGAAAATATAATACATATTAGGATTTTCTTTAAAATAATAGTGAGAAGATTTTTAAAAGTTTTTAGGTTTAAGCCTTTAGCATATCCGTTAACGATATAAAATCAGTTTTATTGAATTGAACTATCTCAATTTCAATGCCCTGCACTATTAATTTTTCTTTCTTATTTTTCATTTTTTAGGAAAAAACCCCGCCATGCCAAAAGGTCAGAACGGGTGGTTTTAATACATCAATAATATCAAACAAATAAGATTTTGCCAATATTTTCTTATTTTGTCTTTCCTATCATTTAAACACCCCGCCATCATTCTTAAACAATATTTTGTTTCTTATTTTGTTTCTTGGGCTTCTTTTTTGCAGATAAATATCTTATTGCGAAAATCCTTCTTTGAACTGGCATTATTGGCTTCGCAATAATTAGCGCCTATACCGGTTGCACTGCGGATAAGCTGACTTAACAACGGCCTTGTTATTGTATCCTATTTTACGCTTTTACAAAAGGCTATTATATTCTCACCAAACAAGGCGGTTCTTTCCTCTGAGTCGTATTTGTTTGATAAATTATTCATTGTAAATTTGTTTATAATTTTTTAATAAAAATTATCTGCCGTCACCAATCTGATCTTTGCTTCCGGATATCTATTTTTGAAAGATTTATTGATGGCTTTTCTTTTATATTTTATTTCCGCGCCAAAAAGCTCTCCCGCTTTCTCCATAACCACGTCTATTTCCGACCCCTGCTTGGTCCTCCAATAATAAAATTTAAAATTTTTACCCAAATAACTATCTTGTTTTATCAGCTCGCTAATTATGAAATTTTCAAACAAAGCACCCTTATCCACCCTTGAACCCAAATCGGAAAAATCACCGATCAGCGCATTTCTGATACCCGTATCATAAAAAAATATTTTTGCCGCTTTTACAATTTCATCTCTTTTGTTTTTTGAATAAGGATATAGGCGAAACAAAATAAAACTTTGTTCAAAAATTTCTATATATCTTTTAATTGTTCGCTGATCCGCCTTTAAACTACTGGCTAATTCCGAATAATTTATAAGGTTTCCAATCTGGAAAGCCAAAAGTTTTAATAAATCTTTGGCTAATCGCTTATCTTCAATCAAATTTAATTCTAAAATATCCTTAAAGATCAGGCTGTCTGCAAAATTCAAAAGATATTTTTTATCATTGGCATTTTTTATCAGATGAGGATACTGCCCGTAAATCAAAACGTTATTCAAAATATTTTTTATATCAAATTTGTACAACCTGTCTTTTGAATCGTATTTGTTTTCATCGGTTATCTTCTCCAGTATATTGAAATTCAAATCTTTTTCAATGCCTTTTTGATTCAAATATTCCGAAAAAGTAAGCGGATACATATTATAATCTATTTTTCTCCCCGCCAAACTTTCTCCTGTTTTATTTTTTATATGAAACGAGGATGAGCCCGTTATAATTATCCTAATGTCTTTTATTTGATCATAAATTATCTTTATCGCTCTGCCGGGATTGTTCAATAGATGAATTTCGTCAATGATAATTTCTTTGGAGTTTTTGTCTATCAAAGTCTTATATGTCTCGATATCGTATGTTTCTAAAATTTTCTTGATTGGCTCGTTATCAACCAAAAAATAATCCCCCCTTGGAAATATCTTCTTGACTATAGTAGTTTTGCCAACCTGCCGAGAACCTAGCAAAATAAGCACTTGTTTGTACTTTTTAAAGTGTTGACTTATTTCAAAATCCAAATGTCTTTTCATATAATTATATTACTTTTTTAGCATATAATACTTAAATAGATATATCTAATTATACATTATAACCTATTTTAGTCAAGAGCTGAGCTAGGCTTGCACTACAAATTTTATGAACCTTAAAAAGCCTTAACTCGCCAACCCGTTAACTCTTTAATAAATAACTCCCCCTTTATTATACCCCATCCCCATCCCAAAAGTAATACGAGACTACGGCCGTAAATAAACGTTACTTTTTTTATAATTTTGAAATGCTCTCCGACCGAATCTTTGTCCGAGTTCCAAAATCATAAATTTTTTTATTTCCATGAATAATCTTTTACCGATAGGTTTCCTTATTTTGAAGATTTTTTTTCTTTAAATTGCCATATTGCCAGTAAAATCAAACTGATAACCAAAAACAAAGAACTCATCCAGATGGAAACTTGCTCCCTATCTGGGTCAAGAAAACCGACAGAAGATACTGGGGTAATAAAAATAATAAACCAAGCAAAAATAGTGTATCCCAAGGCAAATTTAAGCCATTTTTTAAATATTTTATCAGAAAAAATAAATAGCATAAGCGAAATAATTATCAATGCTAACGAGTAGAAAAACATGGGCTCTCCAACATAGCTATCTATATCACTCAAAAATTTCTTATATCCCTCACATTCTGGAGTAAGTTTAAATTTACCATCATCTTCAATACCACTAACTCCCTTATAGCCCACTCCACATGTTTCAAATCTAAAAGAAAATTCTTCAGCAACCAAATATCCCCCAAACATAATAAATAGTGAAACCAAAAAAAGAATAACTTTATTTTTCATATTTTTAATTTATATTTTTATATTATTTTTTATAAATTCCAAATCGCTTACAATTATCTCCTTTATCATTGTAACATAATTCTTCTTATCGGCCTCTATTTTTTTCTCGATTATTTCCAGATGCTTTATAATCCTGTCTCTTGTGTTTGCCGATTTTTGAGAATTCTTGTCACTATCGGCGCCGAGAGACTCGATTTCCTTCTCCACCATCGCCAGATTATTGAGAATCATCTTTTTTTCCTCTTCTTTTTTTATCAATTCCAGGGCATAAAAATGCTCGATATTTTCTCGCAATATTCCGATATCCGTGATTATCTCAAACTCCGCTTCCTCTGTTGATCTATTATCAACTTCGTCTCGCGCTTCAATCTTCAGCTTATGCTTCCCGGTTGCAAGCAGAGAGAGATCAATTTTCTCCTCCTCGATTTCCTCGCCGTCCAAAAACACTTTTGTCTCAATCTTATCCCGCTCGCTCCTGTCATCGGAGACTTCGTAACCGATTTCGAGAAACTTGTTCTTTGGATAAAATTTTTCTTCCGGAGAAATTATCTCTATCCGAGGAGGAGTTATGTCGGGCATCGTCACTTCCCCGTTCAAAACCGGCTCCAGAGCATAATCCGCATCCCCGTCTCCGTCATAATCGGCCTCCAGCTCCGAAATTTCTCCCAAGCCCTCTCCCGGAATAGTTAACTTGACCCGAGTCTCCTCTGAAGCGGGCAGGTTTTTGAAAGTGATGTGATTTATTATTTCCTCTCCCGCCTCTCCATATTTAACTTCCTCTATTTTTAAGGTATAAGCCCCCTCAGCATAACCGTCTAATTTGATTTCAATATTTTCTCCCACTTCAAAACCGACATATTTCCTGTCTCCCAGTTGCAGATAATAACTGCCGGAGACACCTTCTTCTATTATTCTTTGCGGACCTTCGGCGGTTTGAATTTCTTTGTAGCCGGTATGATTGCCGACCGAATCATAGAGATGGATATCTAATGGAGAATATAAAGATATTTTTATTCTTGATTTATCATTTTCAAAATAATTTATTTTTTCAGTGCTTATATATTCTGGCAATTCAGTTTTATCATTTTTAATTTCTTTTTTAACGAAATCTTTAACACTGCTAGACTCGAAAATATTTCCGTGTTCTTTTTTTAAAGAAAGTCCATCTTTATAAGAATCCAAATCAAACCAATATCTCCTCACATTATCAGATTCCGGCATCATCAAAGCACTGGGCGTCACCACAATTTCATCTCCATCAACAGTAAATTTCGGCTCGTAAATAAACGTATACTTACCCTCTTCCTCGGCGCAAACCGGCAAAGCGGATAATTCTCGCTCAAGACAAGAAACATTTTTCTTTTCCGTGTAATTGATTCCGCTAACCGTCGGCAATCCCCAGCCCGCCAACTGAATTACCTCCACTCCGACGGGCGGAGTCCAATTGTCCAAATTGCTATGTGTCTCAATCGCTTCGGTCAAAAGTTTGTCGTTCAAAATATTCTCCAATTCGATTTCGTCGCTCTCCGGCTTGGTTCGATGATCCTTTTCAGCCAAAAGAAAATCCTCAAACTCTTCGAAACTATCAATCTTTTCTCCGTAAGCCTCCTTAAACATCAAACCTCTCTCGGAATTTTGGACGGAAAAGTTAATCAAGGGCTCTTGGGTTCGACTGAAATATTCCTGACTAGGCAACAGTCCGTAAGCCCCGGGCATATTTTCTATCAATTTCCGCGCTTCTTCTTGGGACAAAAGAGTCGGCAAACTCTCTTCAAAACCGTAGAGAAAAGAAAGGGT